>Ga0307475_10001484_pt1 | contig 13940 bp, 13 predicted proteins | sample atmos_gasesECM1C_FD_203317 | JGI IMG/M metagenome (GOLD analysis project Ga0307475, IMG submission 203317) | Hardwood forest soil microbial communities from Morgan-Monroe State Forest, Indiana, United States - atmos_gasesECM1C_515 | ecosystem: Environmental > Terrestrial > Soil > Temperate... | reverse complement strand
CGGGTTCCCAGCGCGAGCACCACGGCGTTGTCCTCGGCGGGCGACGAGTCCGGTGGCATTGCCAGCGCAGGGCCGGCAAAGAACCGACTCGGTATCTTCGCCGTGGGGTCCGATATTGGCGTATTACGGGCCGGAACGCCCGCTACCGATGCGTAGCGCCCACTCCACGCGGTGAGCTCGACAAGATAATCATGGGTCATGTGATCCCAAACAGATTGAGCCACAATATTATGCAGCTTGTCTGTGTCTTCGACGTGGCACAGCGTTACCCCATTGCGAGCCGCCCGCGCGGCCATTAATGCAAGATCACCCACTGGTACCGGCCAGGAATTGTAGTGGCGCCGGTCAGTTCGCCGCCTCGGTATCGCCGCCGCAAGCGCTATATCGAGGGAATCGGCGGTAGAGCAAGACAATTCGATCGCGGCAAGGTGACTGGGGTCAGCCGGATTGGGCAGGCGAGCCACCTTGGCTCGCCATCCAACAGCTGCGAGAGCAACGACGCAGTGATTCAGCGCCGCACCACAACTCAAGATCAAATCTCTGCCATCCGGATCGGTGTTGGGCAGTTGCCGGTCCGCGTCGGAGTAGAGATGCAGGCTCTCCGCACCCACCAGCCACCGCCACGGTTGTGTGTTATGGACGGAGGGAGCTCGAGATGCCAGAGCCAGGACCGTCCGGATTGTGCCGGCATCGGGAAAGCGCGCGTTCATGGCTGTTCGTCCCTTCCGTATAGCGTGAATCCCTCAACGATCGCGTAATCACACAGGTCGCACGAGAGCACGACGTCACCAGTCCAAAAGGACTTTGTGCCACGACTGGCGCCGTCGCCGCGCTACGTGGACTTGCCAGTCTTAGCGGGTTTATCCGCTTCTCCGGCGCTCTGGCCGCGCGCCGCCAACGCGCCCGCGATCGAGGTGCACGCGATCGTCAGCAAGGCGCCGAACATCAACGCCGACGCTTCGCCTGACGCGAGGAGGTGTTTCTCGGTGCCGACAGTGACTGCGGCCACCGCGACTCCGAGCTGCGCGGCCGACATCACCGCATACGGCAGCGGCTGGCCGAGCAGCCTTCCCGCGCAATGCGCCAGCACACCACCCAGCCCCAGACCTAAGCCCAGCAGAATGAATTTCGGGTGCGACCCCAGCTCGCGTACCTGCAGCGAGGCGCCGAGCCAGACGAAGTACAGCGGGCTGAAGAACCCCTCGGTGATACCGAACAACTGACGCGCCAACCGCCGCGGTTCGCCGACCATGGCGATCACTAAACCCAACGCGAAGCCCGCCAGCATGATCGACACGTCGGTGCTGACGGCCAGCGCCGCCAGTGCGAACAGCAGGAGCAGGTTGGTCCGCAGTTCCAGCGCGAACTCATGTTTCTCGGAATAGTCGTGCATCCGCCGACGCCAGCCCCTGCGGTCGACCGCGCGCAGCAGCAAAAAGATCACCACCGCGCAGCCCGCGATCGCCAGCCCACCCAGTGCCGCCGTCGGCGCGTGCTGGAAGTCGATCACCAACGGCAGCAACACGATACACGCGGCGTTCGCAATCGCGATCTGCGCAGTCACGGAGAGCACTTGCGGTCCGTGCAATCGCAGCGAATCGATCATCGGCAATGTTATCGCCGCCGACGACGAAGCCATCAGCACCGCATAGAGCGCCGCGTGGCCTGTGCCGAACTCCGCTGCCAGCCCGACACCGAGAGCCGCCGCGACGGCACCGACCAGAACCGCCCGCGCCAACGCCCGCGGCACCCCCGAACGCATCTCGGGGTCGCGGAGCGGAACATGGGTGCCCACGACGAACATCGTCAGCGCGAAGCCGATGTTCGCAAATAACTGAAACGTCGGGTTGGCGTCATCGACGAGACCGAAACCGGTCTTGCCGATGACCAGTCCAGCGATCAGCTCACCGATGGTTGCCGGAATCCGCAAGCGCGGCAGTGACGCCAGCAGCGGACCGGCGAAACCAACGGCGGTCAGCAGCGCCAGCGTGTAGAAGCCGAACCCGTGCACGTCAGCGGCCCTTCAGCGGCGGCGAGCTCACTGCTTCCACGAGCATGCTGATCGCATCCCTGATGATGTCCACGTCGGCCTCCCTAGGGTCCATGGCGCGATGGTCACGGGATCGTGAGTGCGATCTTGCCGACATGTCCACCCACCCGCATCACCCCTACCGCCTCCTCGACCTTTTCCCAGTCGAAGACATGGCTGATATGAGGCTTGATGCCCGCGTTGGACATCAACTCGCACAGTTCGGCGTGAGCGCGCACACTGCCGACGGTGATCCCGATGACGCGCAGATTATTGAGCATCACCTCGGCGACCGAGATGGGCACCATGTCGAATCCGCTGAGCACGCCGATAACCGCGACCGTGCCTCCCACCCGCGCCGAATGCAGCGACTGTGCCAACGTGGCGGGCCCGCCGAGGTCGACGATAAGGTCGGCACCGCGTCCTGCGGTCAGACGCTTCACCTCCGTGTCCCATTGCGGGGTGGTCCGGTAGTTGATGAGATGCGTAGCGCCCAAATCTGATCCGACCTTCAGCTTGTCGTCCGATGACGACGTGAGGATCACGGTGGCACCCAGTGTCCGGGCGAATTGCACGGCGAACAGCGACACCCCGCCGGTTCCCTGGGTGACTACGACATCGTCTTCGCCGATGTTGGCTTCCACCAAAGCACTCCACGCCGTCACGCCGGCACAGGGGATCGTCGCGGCTTCGACATCGCTGAGGTAATCGGGCGTTCGGACCAGGCCGGTGACGGCGGCGACGCGGTACTGCTGCAGCCACCCGTCGCCGGTGTCGCCGGGCAGTTCTCGCTTGGCTTCCGGTGTGGGGGGCCCATCGAGCCAGCCGGGGTGAAACGCCCCCATGACGCGGTCTCCGACTTGGAGCGCGTCTTGCACTCCATCGGAGCCCGGGCCGACTGCCATCACCTCGCCGGCGCCGTCGCTCATCGGCACACGTGGCCAGGGCCCGGCGAGGAGGCCCATCAGATTCACGTTGTCGTGAAAGTTGAGGCTCGAGGCCTTGACCTTGACCAGCGCCTGCCCGGGGCCGGGTCCCACGACCGACCTTTCCACCTTTTCGAGGGGTGCTCCGGGGCCGTTCATCAGCATGGCCTGCTGACGGTCCGGAATGCTCATGCGATGCCTGCCTCCTTCTGGATCAGATTTCGGGCAACGGTTCCCAGTCCTGCGACACCGACGCGCTCCAACGCGGGGCACGGCGTTGGAGGAATGCGTCGACGCCCTCGCGCGCGTCGGCGCTGCCCATCACCCGGTGATGCAGTTCTGTCTCCAGTTCGGCGACTTGGCGCGGGGTGTAGCCCTTGATCAGGGTGTCCCACAGCAGCCGTTTGCTCAGCGCGGCCGACATCGGTGCGACGTTGACGGCGATGTCGCGCGCGACCGCCATCGCGTGGTCGAGCACCTCACCGCCGGGCAGCGTCCGGGTGGCGATCCCCATGGCGGCCGCCTCGGCGCCGTCGAACGTACGCCCCGTTAGCAGGATGTCCGCGGCCACGGCGCCGCCTGCCAAATGAGGCAACGTCCAATGCGACATGCAGTCGGGTATGACGCCCCGACGCACTTGCGCGACAGCATATTTGGCGTAGTCGGCCATGATCCGTATGTCGGCCTGCAAGGCAATCGTCAAACCGATCCCAATGGCGTGCCCGTTGACCGCCGCGATGACCGGGGTGCGCAACTCGAACGCGGCGGGATCGGTTGGCGCGGCCGTGAACCCGACGTCATCCGGCGGAGCATCGAAAGGGCTTGTTGCCGCGGAGAAGTCGGCACCGGCACAGAACGCATCGCCGGCGCCGGTCAGCACGATCGCGCGCACTGCATCGTCGTCGTCGCACTGACGGTAGGCACGGTTGAGCAGGGTACCCATCTCCGCGGTGTAGGCATTACGCCGCTCGGGGCGGTTGAGGGTCAACAGCGCGACGCCGTCGGCGATCGCGACGGTGAGCTCAGTCATGTCAGCGCCGAACGATCGCCGAATGTTCTCATCTCGGTGAACTTACCCACTCCACACCAGGCGTTGAGTTCGGGCTGGACACCGCGGGTACCGTGGCGCCAGTGCACCCCGTCGAGCTTCCCGCGCGCTGATGGACCACACAACCACCGCGCGACCGGTCCGCAATCTGGCGGTGGACTTTTACCGCGTATCGGGTGTGGTACTCATCGTGCTGGGGCATTGGCTGGCCGGATCCGTCACCTATCACGACGGACAGTTCGGTCGGCAAAACCCACTCGTCGACCAGCCCTAGACCCAGTGGCTGACCTGGCCCTTCCAGGCTGTCCCTGCGTTCTTCCTGGTGGCCGGTTACGCCGGCGCCGTGTCGTGGACGCACCGGCGCGACACCAAGGACATGTCGCGCCAGGCCTGGCTTCAGCGCCGACTGGCTCGGGTCCTCGGCCCGACGGCGGTGTACGCCGCGCTGGTGTCGGTCGTTGTGATAGTCCTGGAAGTCCGCGACGTCGCCAGTTCCGTGCTGGAATACGCGGGTTGGGCGGTCGCGATGCACCTGTGGTTTCTCGCGGTATACCTGGTGGTGGTCTCGCTGACGCCGATTGCGATTGCCGCACAACGCCGTTGGGGCCTCGTGGTGCCGGGGGTGCTCGCCGTGGGCGTCGCGATGGTAGACGCCGCCTCGCTCGCCGGCCACGTGCCCTACCTGGGCTGGCTGAATTACGTGTTGTGTTGGGGGGCGCTCTACCAGCTCGGAATCGCTTGGCACGGTGGGCTGTTAGCCGGTCGCAGGCCGGTGCTGCTCGCTGCTGGATCGGCGGTCGCGCTCGTGCTGCTGATCCGGCTGGGACCGTACCCGGTCAGCATGATCGGAGTTCCCGGGCAGCCCGTGGACAATACGACGCCGCCCTCCGTGGCGATGTTGGCGTTCGCGTGGGCGCAGGCCGGGCTGGTCATAACACTCGCGCCCGCGCTCAACCGCGCGCTGCGTGCCGGCCTCGTCCAGCGGGTGCTGTCGGTCGCCAATAGCAATGTGATGGCTCTGTACCTGTGGCACATGATTCCTGTCGTGATCGTGGCGATCATCGGCTACCCGGCCGGACTGTTGCCGCAACCGAGCGAGGGAACAGTCCAGTGGTGGCTGGCCCGGCTGGAATGGGTGGTCATCCTCGCCCTTGTGACAGCGGTCGAGATGGTGCTGTTGTGGTGGGGACGCCGCTTCTTCGCGGCCCCGCTCCCCATGCTCGATATCCCGCTCACAGATCGCTGGGCCGAACCGGTCATGCTGACCGGTGCCGCGACGACGGCGTACGGCCTGGCGTTCGTCGCCGCGAAAGGCTTCGCTCCGGACGGTTACTTTCCGTGGGTCACCGCGCTGGTCTTCGCCGTCGGCGCGGTGTTGGTGGCGCTTCGCCCCACAAAGGTCACCCACCGGGTTGCATAGCTAGTATGGGTAGCCTAACCTCACCTACATGTTGCCGATTGATCCACATGCCGATGCTGCCCGCCGCGCCTGGCTGCCTTGCCCGAAATGCGACTGGGGTCGCTCCGCGTGTTCACAGTGCCGCAGCAGCCACAACTGCACGACGCACTGGCAGTATCTGTTGAGCAATCGGGCGACGCACGTTCACCTCCAATGCCCTCGTTGCGCCACACTGTGGTCAACCGATACTCGAAATCGCCTACGCGTAACCCGCGACACATAACTGACGTACACGACACGCCGGGCAACGTGACCGCGGCTTATGTCTCGGCGAAGTTCACGCAGCGGAATCGGGCTGTCCCCAGGCATCGAGCTCGGGCAACGGCCGCTGACAGATGGAGTGAGCCTCATCAGCGGTGAGCCCGAACAGGCGCAACACGTCTTCGGTCACCGTATCGGCGGCTTGCGCGTCGTCACGATCGCGGTCTTTCCGCAAGAGTGTGCCGAGTCCCAACAGCGCGCCCCCGGCCACTGCGAGTGCAAGTTCCGGGTCGTCCCCGACCGCCCCGTGGAACCTCCCGGCGTCGGCGGCGGCCTTGATGTCGCGTAGCGCGCGCGGAGCCAAGCCGCGTTCCGAGGACAGCAGGACCGACCCGTTGGCCAACAAGATCTCGCTCTCTTGTGGGCGTCGACGGAACAGCCGGCCGGTCAGCCGGAAACTGGTCGCGAAGGTCTCGGCGGGGTCCTCGATCGACGCGGTGAGGCGGTCCAGCAGCGCTCCGTGAGCGTCGAGCACGTCGGCGACCGCGGCCTCGAATAGCTGCTCCTTGCTGTCGAAGTGGTTGTAGAAAGAGCCCATCCCGACATCGGCAGCCTGGGTGATCTCCAGTACCGGCACGTTGACCTTGCCTTCGGCGATCAATCGCTGCGCTGCCTTGACCAGCGCCGCCCTGGTGCGCTGTTTGCGCCGCTGCAGACGGTTGGGCGGCCCTGACTGGTCGGACCTCGCGCCCACCGCGCCTTCGCCTAACGTCGTCACCTTAGCAGTATGCATCATATTTGATGATTTCGTCAGAAGTCTTGACTGAGCGTTCGTTCTTATGTGATGATTTCGTCAGTTAACCCCTGGAGATGGTGATGAATCAGAGCATCAGCGCCAACAGCGACGTGCACCGGGACGTGCACAAAGACCTGCACAGCGAGCAGGGCGCGCTATCCGGCGAACACCCCGGCCGGTCCCGCAATCCGGTGATCAAAGTCGTCGACATCGCGTGGCTGGAGTTTGAGAAGCCGGACCTGACGCGCGCCGAGGCGTTCGCGCGCGCCTTCGGCTTCCAGACCGCACGGCGCGGTCCGGATGAGCTTCAGCTGCGCGGCACCGACGCGGGTGGACCCTGTGTGATCGTGCGGCGCGGGCAGCGAACGCGCTTCACCGGCGTGGCGTTTCGGGCATCCGATGAGGTCGACGTGCTGCGGCTGGCCGACAGATCCGGTGCTACGGTGCGGCCGCTGCCGGAGACCATCGGCGGCCTATCGGTCGACCTGGTCGATCCCAGCGGGATCCCGGTGCACGTGGTCGCGGGAATGCACGAACTGCCGGAGTTGCCGGGCCAAGATCCCCACATTTTCAATTTCGGAAGCGACCTGCAACGCACCAACACCACCCAACGTCCCCGGCGTGTACCCGCGCGGGTACAGCGCCTGGGTCACCTGGTGCTGCAGTCGACCAAGTATCTCGAGGCGCTGAACTGGTACCTGGACAACCTGGGCATGATCGTCAGCGACTTCCAGTTCTTTCCCGGTCAGCGCGAACGAGGGCCAACGATGAGCTTCATCCGCTGCGATCGAGGGTCGACGCCCACTGATCACCACACGGTGGCGATCGCACTGGGCCCGGCCAACCGCTACATCCACTCGGCCTACCAGGTCTGCGACCTCGACGCCCTGGCCGCCGGAGGTGAATACCTCAGGGACCGCGGCTATCTCCGGTCCTGGGGTATCGGCAGGCACATCCAGGGCAGCCAGATCTTCGACTACTGGCGCGATCCCGACGGCTTCCTGGTCGAGCACTTCGCCGACGGCGACATGTTCGACAACACCCTCGAGCCCGGCTGGGCACCCTTCACCGCGTCCGGCCTGGCCCAGTGGGGGCCGCCGGCGACAAAGGACTTCCTCGGAACCGACCCGAAATCGGCTCGCCACGAACTGGTTTCGATGATCACCGCGCTTCGCGAAAGCAATGAGTTCGATATCCGCCGCCTGATCGGCCTACTGAAAGTACCCACCTCATGACCGTTTCCGTACTGCACACCGCCGACACCTGGTGGGTCAAGACTCCCGACGGCGCCGCGCGGATCGACACCGCCGCGACCACGACCGCTCAGCTGCTGGCCGACAGGGGCGCGATCGAGGCTGCCGCCAGCGCCGACACCGTCGCCGTCGACACTCTGAAGTTGGTGTCACCGGTGACCAGGCCGTGCCGAGTGGTGGCTCAGATGACCAACTTTGAGTCGCACGTCAGGGATGCGGGCATGGACCCGGCATCGGTTCCGCTGACCTTCTTCCGAAAGGCGTCCGCGTCGATCAACGGTCCGTTCGACGAGATCGTCAAACCCGAACACGTCAGGCTGCTGGACTATGAGGTGGAGATCGGGCTGGTGATCGGACGCCCAATCCCTGTCGGCACAAGCATTTCCGATGCGAACCTCGCCGAGTTCATCGCCGGTCTGGTCGTCACGAACGATGTGTCAGCACGCGACGTCCAACTTCCACAGACTCAGTTCTATGAGGCGAAGTCCTATCCCACGTTCACCCCGGTCGGGCCGGAGCTGGTGCTGCTGGATGCCGAGGAGCTCAAGCGATTCGGTGACCTGCGGCTGCGCCTGAGCGTCAATGGCGACGAGCGACAGAACGCGCTGGTCGAGGGCGACATGCTGTATCGACCACTGCAGGCGCTGCAGTCGCTCACCCAGTTCCAGGAGCTCGCCCCCGGTGACCTGGTGCTCACCGGCACCCCGGCCGGCACCGCCCTGAGCGCCCCGCCGAAGCCGGTGGAGATCATCGGGAACCTGTTGCCGCCGGCCGTCAAGTGGAGGGTGTTCTTCAAGCGTCAAGCCGCTAACCCGAGATATCTGCAAGACGGCGACATCGTGGAAGCCTCGGTGGCCACCGACGACGGGGCCATCGACCTCGGAACCCAACGCACCGCAATCCGATACGCGTGAACGACAACGCAATTCGGCACGTGTCGGTTGCGATCGTCGGAGCCGGACCGACCGGTGTTACCGCCGCCACGCTGCTGGCACAGTACGGCGTGGACTGCCTCGTCCTCGACCGCTGGCCCGGCGTGTACCCGCAGCCCCGGGCCGTCCATCTGGACGACGAAATCCACCGCGTCATCGCCCGCCTCGGCATCGGCGATGAGTTCGCGGCGATTTCACGGCCAACGCTCGGATTGCGGCTGCTCGACCATCGATTCAAGGTACTTGCCGAGTTCAACCGCGACCCCTCCCGCAGCGTGCACGGCTTCCCGCAGGCCAACATGTTCGACCAACCGGAGCTCGAGGCCCTGCTGCGCGCGAATCTCAAGCGCTACCCAACCGCCGAATTGCGCGGCAATGCCAAGGTAACCGAAATCACCGACCACGGAGGACGCGTGCGCGTCGCGTTCACCGACCGCTCAGACGGCCGGGTTCATCTGGTCGAGGCCGACTATCTGCTCGGCTGTGACGGCGCCAATAGCTTGGTGCGCACCCAGATCGGCTCAGCCATGCGAGATTTAAACTTCGAGCAGCGCTGGTTGGTCGTCGATTTGGCCACCGACGCCGACCTGCATCAGTGGGAGGGCGTGCACCAGGTGTGCGATCCGGTTCGCGCGGGCACCTACATGCGCATCGGACAGGCCCGCTACCGGTTTGAGTTTCAGTTGCTGGCCGGCGAAAGCGCCGATGATTTCGGCACCGTGCCCGCCTTGCGGCCACTCATCGCACCCTGGACTGCCGACGTTGCGGATAGCGAACTAACGTTGCTACGCATCACCGAGTACACGTTCCGCGCGCAAATCGCCGACCGGTGGCGCCGCGGCAACATCTTCATCCTCGGAGACGCCGCGCACCTCACTCCCCCGTTCATCGGTCAGGGCATGGGAGCAGGCCTGCGCGATGCGATGAACCTCGCCTGGAAGATTGCCGGGGTCCTCGACGGCACCCTCGCGGCAGACGTTCTCGACAGCTACGAGCAAGAGCGCAAAGCGCACACCCGGAGCATGATCTGGTTAGCCCTCAATGTCGGCCGCTCGATGACCGGCGGCGGCCGTCTTGGCAACCTGGCGCGCCGCATCGTGCTGCCCCGGCTACGGCTGCTCCCCGGTCTGCGCGATAAGGTCGTCGACTCCACCACGCCGGCGCTCCGCAGTTCGGCGCTGGTGTCCAAGCCTCGCCGCCCACGCCAGCTCGCCGGCACGCTGTGCCCGAATGCACCGCTGCCCGGTGGTCAACGGCTCGATGACGCAGTTGGCACGGGCTTCGCCTTCATCACCACCAGTCCACTGGGCGGCGCCGACGAAGCGTTGCTCCGGCGGCGCGGAGTCGCGGTGCTGCTAGCCAACCGCGACACCCAACTCGCGAAGTGGCTGCGCGAAGGGCGGGCCGCGGCCGCGATCGTGCGTCCCGACCGGACGGTCATGCGCGCCGGGCGCGACAACGCTGCCCTGTGCGCATGGACAGCTACCGCCCTTCAGCCGGCGGCCGCGCCACGATCACCGGCATCCTGACCGAATGCACAACTGCATTGCTGACCGAGCCCAGCACCATGCGGCTGAAACCACCGCGGCCGTGACTGCCAACCACCACAAGCTGTGCGGATTCTGACTTTTCGATGAGTAGCCGCGCCGGTTCATCGCAAACGACCACTCGGTGCACTGTCACGTCGGGATAGCGTTCTTGCCAGCCGGCCAGAGATTCGGCCAGGCTGCGCTCCTCTTCTGACACCATCGCCGACCAGTCCAATCCCGGAAGTTCCAAAATTGCTACGTCGCTCCATGCATGCAGGGCGATCAGATCGACACCGCGACGCGACGCTTCGTCGAACGCGACCTCCGTCGCGAGTTCAGAGGCCGGCGAGCCGTCGATTCCCACCAGGACGGGGGCGTGCTGCGGATCCGGCATCAATGGATCTTCGTCACGGATCACTGCGACCGGACAAGTGGCGTGCTGCACCACGCTCGAACTGACCGAACCGAGCAACCCCCGGGCCAGCACTCCCTTGCCCGAGCTGCCCACAACGACCATCTCGGCCTCATCGGACATTTTGACCAGGGCCTGAGCTGGGGTCGAAAATACGATCTCGCTCTTGACGGCGACCTTCCGGTCGGTCGGCATGGCGTCTTCGGCGATCTTGACCGCGTGCGCGGCGGCCTTGCGCCCCTTGTCTTCCAGCCATACCCCCAACGAGTCAGGGTACGGGACCGGTGGGTAGGTGGCGGTGGGGGTGGTAACCGCGCTGACCACGGTCAGGGGATGTTTCTCATCGCCGCGGCACGGGCCGCCCAACAGGTGGCGGCATCCGATGCGGGCGAACCGTCGACCGCGACGACGACGCCGAGACGTTTCACCGGTGTAGACACTTCGTACTCCCTTCATCACAAGCGACGCTACATACCGGCACGGTCATCGGTCAGGAGACTTTAGTCCTCGACGGTGTGAACATCGGACCATCGGCGCAGGGATGAGCACGCCGCCGCCAATGACGTCGTTGTCCGCCGGCGACGGCGTGCTCTCGAGTGATGCTCTGTATTGCCTATGGGCGGAGCTCGGCGGCCTCACCGACCCGGTGCCGGCATCGCCGCGACCAACGGCGTGTCGACACCGATTGGGCCCGCCGTGGCGGCACCACCTGGCGAGCCGAGCGGAGCATCTCGGCCTGGCAGGGTTTGGTGGAAAAAGGCGGCATTGTCCTCACGGTGCTGGTGCTCGTCGTCGGGGACATCGCCTTCCCAGTAAATCGCCCCGACGCGGCAAATCAGTTTGCACGCACCGCAATCCACGCACTCATCGGGGTTGATGTACATCGTTCGGGCACCCTCGTAGATGCAGTCAACTGGGCACTCCTGCACGCAGGACTTGTCCATCACATCCACGCACGCTCTACCGATCACGTAGGTCACAACATCAAGCTAGAGAACCATTGCCGCGATCGCGCTTGCCGAAAGACCCTTACCGGAAAGGACCAATGGCCTTTTCGCGGGCGAGGTAAGCTGTGGCGCTCAGGCCGGCTTTGTCAGGATTCCGGTTGTGTCACGAAGTCGATCAGTTCTTCGACCCGGCTGATCAGCGCGGGCTCCAGATCGTTCCAGTCGCGCACGCGCGAGCGGATGTGTCGCCACGCCTTGGCGATGTCCGCCTGATCGGCGTACGGCAAGCCCAGCGCCTTACACGCGCCGTGCTTCCACTTCATGTGCCGCGGCACGTTCGGCCAGGCTGCCAGACCGAGCCGCTGTGGCTTCACCGCCTGCCAAATGTCGACGTAGGGGTGACCGACGACCAGAGTGTCGGGGCCGGCGGGTCCCCGGCGCACCGCATCGGCGATGCGCGCCTCCTTCGAACCTGGGACCAGGTGGTCAACGAGAACGCCGAGCCGGCGCCCCGGACCGGGGTCGAACTCAGCCACGATGCCGACCAGGTCGTCTACGCCACCGAGGTGCTCGACGACAACACCCTCGATGCGCAGGTCTTCGCCCCACACCTGCGCGACGAGTTCGGCGTCGTGGCGGCCCTCAACATAGATCCGGCTGGCAAGTGCGACCCGGGCGCGGGCACCCGGCACCGCGACCGATCCGGATGCCGTCCGGCCCGCGGCGGCGGGCGCCGCGCGACGCGGCGCAGTGAGGATCACCGGACGGCCCTCCCACAGATAACCGGGGCCCAGGGGAAAGCCGCGGGTGCGGCCGTGCCGGTCTTCAAGGTCGATGCGGCCATATTCGACCCGGACCACTGCACCGACGTAGCCGGTCTGTACGTCCTCAACGACCATGCCGAGCTCAACTGGATGCTCCGTCGAGCGGGGCTTGCGCCGACCCGCGGCAAGCACATCGGTTCCATAGCGATCGATCACGCGGCCATATTAGAAAGTGTTGCGGGCAATCACCGTTACGGCACGCCGCGTCCGAAGAGAACGTTGGATTGCCGTGGTGGGACTGTGATCTCGACAACCACCTGCATGTCGCGGTAAGCGGGTAAAGCGTAAGGATTCAGGTGTATGCCCGAATATTCCATAAAATAGTTGTAAGTAACCGTGTCGCCTTACCCTGGTGATGACCTTGTCACTGCTATGTTGCTCAACAGCGCTGATGCTCAACGTGTAGCGGTTAGCGAGGTGGGCGCGTGTTCTTGGCCGATTGGGTGGCGGCGTTTCTTGCTTTCGTGCGGGCGGGTTACCCCACCGGCATGCCGGCCACAGGTTATGTGCCGCTGGCAGCTCTGTTGCCACGGCGACTTTGCGATGACGAGATCACCGCTATCACAAGCGAACTCATGACGCGTCGACGTCCGCCGATCAGCCCCGCCGATGTCGGGGTGGAAATCACCCGGATCACTAACGAGATGCCCTCCCCGGATGACATCGAGCGTATCCAACGTCGGCTTGACGCGATCGGCTACGTGCGCGGATAGGCGCGGATAGTCCTGGCCGGGCCGCCGCAGGCTGCCAGATAGTCGGCGTAGTTCCACGTCCTCAAAAACTTCTGGCCCGCTTGCAATCCGCGCTGATAGAGGGCCTCGCGTTGCTCGGCGGTGATGTCGAAGTCGATCGGGCTCACATCCTCGGCGGGCACGAAGATGGTGCGTCGCACCGTGCACGGATCGTCGATGTAGGCGTTGTCTTGATTGCTCATCAGCGTTTCTATCGCGGCTATTCCCAACGACACCGGCCCGTGCACCGGATGGGTGGGCGGAATGCCGGGACGCGCCGACAGCCGGATGCCGAACGTCGGCCAACGCGGATTGGCCCGGTCGAACAGCTCCACGGGGAAGCTCGATAGCAACCCGCCGTCCACCCAGGTAGCGCCACCTACCCGAACGGGCTCGAATATGTACGGAATCGTCGACGAGGCGTGCACCGCTCGCGCCACCGAGAAGCCGTCCGGGTCGATACCGTAGGAATCGAGGTCCCACGGGATGCGGACCAGCCGGCGTCGTGACAGGTCACTGGCGGTGACGACCAGCGACCAGGCGAACTGGTTGGGCTCTTCGCCGGTGCGCAAGTCGCCGAAGGTGCGCACGCCGAGCTCACCGAGCAGATCGGTGAGCAGCTCTTGCAGATAAGCCCCCCGATAGACCCCGTCCGATACCAGTAGCGAGAGCCCCCCGCCGATTAACGGCACGTGTCCGATCAGATTGCGGTCCAGGAACTTCGGGTAGTCGATGCTGCGCATGATCTCCGCCAACCGCGTTAGCGGTTTACCGGCGGCCTGCAGAGCGGCGACTAGCGACGCGACAATCGCCCCCGCGCTGGACCCCGCGACACGGGGAAACTCATACCCGG
>Ga0307475_10001481_pt1 | contig 13949 bp, 13 predicted proteins | sample atmos_gasesECM1C_FD_203317 | JGI IMG/M metagenome (GOLD analysis project Ga0307475, IMG submission 203317) | Hardwood forest soil microbial communities from Morgan-Monroe State Forest, Indiana, United States - atmos_gasesECM1C_515 | ecosystem: Environmental > Terrestrial > Soil > Temperate... | reverse complement strand
GAAGCTCCTGCTCCCCTGGCTGCGATCCTCCACCTCCTGCCCCTAGCAACACAATCTGTGCCATGCTGCTTTTGCTCGGAATTCCGATTACTGACCCGGTGACGTGGTACGCTCGGCCGGTGAGCAATCCAAAGTTAACTCGCGCTTCGGCGCCGGCATGAATCTCCACCGGCACCGCTTGCTCCTCAGTCAGGACTCCCGGGTAATGCGTTGGAAGGTAGACCGGCGGATCCTTCCCCTTGTTCTCTTTCGAGTCCAACGGCCGCGATCCTTGTGGAGGAATCGCGGTAATGTTGTAGCGGCCCGCTCGCAATTCGGAGATACGGAATTCCCCAAGGTCGTTGGTGGCTGCACTCCCAAAGCTATGAACAGTCTGGCCTCCAGCGCGGGAGCCAACTCGAGTCACCGCGACGCTAACGCCACCCATCGCGTCACCGTCCAAGTCCACGATCTTTCCGGTGATGATAGCGGCAGGCTGCATGTGCAAGATCAACTCGTTCTTGCCACTTCCCACTCCTACCGCAATAGTTGATCGGTGGTTTCCGCTGCCCGACTGCACAAATCCGGGATGCTCGACTGTGACAAAATAACGTCCAGGCTCTATCTCGGCAATCGTAAATCGGCCTTCCGAATCGCTGATCGCTGAGTACTGTGCGGCCCCGCGCCCCTGCAGTCCAGGTCCCGGTAATCCATTCAACTGTACGTTCGCTTTTCGTACCGGCAACCCGTCGGGTTCCCGTAAAATCCTGCCTTGTACGCTCGGTTTTGCAACTTGCTCAGGTGGATTCGCTTGCGCGGCGCAGGCTACTGGCGCCAGGACAAGACAAAGCGTAGTAATCGCGACTCTCACGAAGGACCTCCTGCACGCCGATTCAGGAAAGCTCCGAACCGTAGTTATATCACGATATATTGGCGGTGGTGTTACCGGCAGAGTGCGGTTCGCGCAGCTCGTGATCATCCCTGTCCACTGGCCTACAATCCCCTGCAAGTCAAGCTAACGCGGGAGAACCTGCGTCGAATCGACGAAGTTGCCCCGCACCGCGCGGCCGCCGGCGACCGCTACCCCGAATCCGCGATGGCCGCCTTCAACCGCTAAGCATAATCCGATGGGGCGCAGCACTGCTGCGCCTGACCTTGGCAAAACTGTTACATTCTGTTGGTGTCCTCTTACCCTCGGAACTGAAGATGAACGTCCTCGAAACTTGGTGCTGCTCCACATCGTTGTGGCGCCGCATCACCCGCGAGCGAGTACTGCCGTGGATTGTAGGCCCAGCCGATTTAGGGGATCGCCTTCTCGAAATTGGCGCCGGCACAGGCGCAGCGACTGCCCCATTACGAGAACGCGTCCCGCAGGTCATCAGTCTCGAATATGATCATGCGTTCGCGGCAAGACTCGCGCACAAGAACGGAGCGGGAGCTGGCATTGTGCAGGGCGACGCGGCGGCGCTACCCTTTGCCGACCGCACCTTCTCTTCAGCGACTGCCATCCTTGTCTTGCATCATTTGCGGTCGGCCCAATTGCAGGATCGCGCCTTCGCCGAAATTCACCGCGTACTGCAACCAGGCGGCCAATTTCTTGCCTTTGAAATCCCGGATGGATGGTTCCACCGGGTCATCCACACCGACAGCACATTTGTACCATTGGACCCGGATAGGCTCGCGACTCGATTGGCCATTGCAGGATTCACCAGCGTCAACCTGGACTACCATGCCGGCACATTCCGCTTCAGTGCGTCGCGAAGCACGTAATGGAGCGCGCCTTAGCGTGTTGGAGCGGGCGAGCCTATTTCGCTGCGCGCCTGCATCACGCGCAAAATCGAATCGCGCGTGATCATTCCGATGATGTGCGCCCCGTCATTTTCCGTGTCGCTCACCACCGGCATTTGATTTACATCTGCGGCCACCAACCGCTCCAGCAAAGCGAGCAGCGACTCTTCCGGCCGGGCCCACAGAATCTTCTCGCGCGGAATCATCGCACCTTGCACGGACATATTGCCCCACTCATGACGGGGTACAGAGTTCAACGCGTGTACGTTGATCATGCCTACCAGACGATCGTCCGTGGTCACTAGATGACACCGCCGCCCCGTTCGGGACACCTCTTGCCCATACTCCTCGAGCGACATATTACGCGGGACTGTAGGCACCTCATGGCTCATCACGTCAGCGGCATGTAGCCCGCTCAAGGTCTCGCGGATGGCCACCTGCGCCACGCTTTCCTGTGCTGCATTCAGCAAGAACCAGCCGATGAACGCCATCCACAGCCCCGAGGTCCACTGTCCCTTCGTGATGCCCAGCCAGGCGCCAAAGACAATGAGCGCGTAAGCCACTATTTTCCCACTGATCCCTGCAATGGTTGTGGCGCGTGCGAAGTCCTTGTTCAACCCCCAAACGATGGCCCGAAAAATTCTGCCGCCGTCCAAGGGAAAACCCGGCAGCAAGTTGAAGAGAGCCAGCCACGCGTTGGTCCGCCACAACCATACCGCCAAAGCGCCAGTCATTTGCGCGTCCGGAAAAAATTGCGTCAAACTGTAAAAGCCAAAGGCCAAAAACAAGCTGGCCAGCGGCCCGGCAATGGCAATATTGAATTCCTGAATGGCTTTCGCTGGCTCACGCCCAATTCGCGCCACCCCTCCAAACACAAATAAGGTAATTGATACCACGCGAATCTTGTAAATGCGCGCGACCATGCTGTGCGAGAGCTCATGAAAGAGCACAGAGGCAAAAAACAACAAGCTCGTGGCCACTCCTACGGCCCAGTGTTGCACCGAAGTCCATTGCGGATGCTCCTGCGTGAATTGCATTGCCAGGGACATGGTGATCAGCACAAAGATGATCATCCAGCTGGCATGCACGTATATAGGTATTCCAAGGATTCGTCCGATGCGAAGTCCTGGGCTGATCGGCATTCTGCGTCTCGCCTCGCGTGTGACTGCTTCCGTACCTGTCATCCTCTTCGCTTAATACACTACCTCTGATTCGCGGCAGCACCAAACGGACGCGCTATCCTCACCGCCTCAAGCACCGCGTCCCGGCCGCAACGCCGCGTCCCGGCCGCAACGCCGTGTTCCGCCCGCCACGAACCGCCTTCTCGTAGGGAGCGTAACCCGTTTATTTTCAGCAGCCATCTGATGGCGCAACCCTTGCCCTATCGGTATGCGCAGCACAGGAGGAATGCAGCATGTGGGTCTTCGTGAATGTCGCCATGTTGGTTCTCGCGACGCTGGTCGCTGGCGCCGCCGCGGTAGGGGTGTACTGGTTGCTTCTGCGCGCCACTGTCGAAATGATGCGCCCCGCCGTCGCACCTTCCCGGCCGCGCAAAGAAGGGAGCAAGTAGATGCTGGTCCTGAAATATTTGTTGGTCATTCTGGGTATCGGACTTTTTGGCAGCTCGGGCGCTCTCCTCGCTTACGACATTTACGTCTCCTCGCAATTGCGACGGCTACTGGGACGGCGACGCCGTGATGAAACGACCGGCGAACTACTCCCTGAAGACCCTGCGGAGCTTGACGGCCCTTTACGACCGGTCCGCTGGGACCTCGCCCAGCGGCTCGCGGGGGCAGGAGTTCTGCCGTTATTGCTGGCATTCAGCATTGCCGTGGTGCCGGACGGCTCCGCGGGAGTGCGCGTCAGCCAAATTTGGGGAGCGCGTCCCGGCACGCTGTACCCCGGAGTGCATCTCATCACGCCGTTGGTCGATAGCGTCGAGTTATACAATACGCGGGAGCAGGTTTACACCACGGCGGCCAGCCGGCCTGCACCTTTGGGTGGCGCCCTGGCCGCGTCTTCGGCAACTGGCCAGCCCGAAGTGCTAACCGTACAGGCACGGGAGGGCCTGAACATCGGACTGGCAGTCAGTGTCCGTTACCGGTTGGATCCCCAGCGCCTCAGTTACATCCACGCGAATCTGCCGCGCGCGGTGGGCGAGGAAGTCGTAGCGCCGACAGTGGCCACGATTTACCGCCAACTGGCCCCGAACTACATCACCCGCGAGATTTTCGCCACCAAGCGCGAAGAACTGCGGCTGTCCGCAGCCAACGCCATTACTTCGCGTCTGGCCACTGACGGCATCATTGTTCGCGAAGTCTTGCTACGTGACTTGAGGCTGCCCGAGGAATACGCACAGGGGCTCGAAGGATTGCTCCTGAAAGAGCAGGAAAACGAACGGCTGGGCACGGAAACCGAGATCAAGCAAAAGCAGGTCAAAATCGCGGAATTGGAAGCAGAGGCACAGAAATCTCGAGACGTAAAGCAGGCCGAGGCGCAGGCACAAGTGCGCGTGCTGCAGGCCAAGGCCGAAGCAGACTCCATGCAGTACACTCTGCCCCTGAAGCAGAAGCAGATCGAGCAAAGCAAACTCGAAGCGCAGGCCCGCAAGGAAGCCACCCTGCAGAACGCGGAAGCGGCCGCGCAGGCCAAGATCATCGATAGCAAAGCCGAATTGGAACGCCAAAAGAACCTTTCGGATGCTGAGGCGAACCGCATTCGCGTGACCGCTGCGGCCGACGCCGAACGCATGAAGTTTGAAGCTGCTGTGCTAAAGCAGAATCCGATGTTGATTCAGAAAATTATCGCTGAGCGCCTTTCGGACAAACTGCAGATCATGATGGTGCCCATCGACGGCAAGAACTTCTTCGCAAACGATGTCTTAAGGTCGGCGTTTTCGAGCCCTGGCGGCAGCGCCTCCGTGGAAGACCCGGAAGACGGCACGCCGGTGACGGCGGCGCAAAAGCGGTCAGGGCGTCGCCCATGAATTTGCCAACCGTTGAGCGGGCGCGAAGCCGCCGGTTTACGTGAGTTTGTTGCATGAGTTCGAGGTAGGCATCTTGCTACCCTGAGCGCCGCCAAAAAACCCTGCGCGTAGCTCGGTGGCGTCGCTGGACAGGAGCGGCGGAACGATGGGCGCGAAAAACGTTCGTCGAGGTTGCGAACAAGCACGCCACGCTTATTCCGACCACGCTTCTTCGACGACCAGCGCCGCGCATCGGGCCTCCCGGCTGGCGCACACGTCCTGAAATCCCGAAACTCGCGACCCGTGAACGAAAAAGGCCCCGCTTTGCAACGGGGCCTAATTCTATCCAACCTGAAGTGAGCTACTTACCTGCCGAAGCGGTACACTAACCCGCTCTGTAGGCGCAGGTTATTCTGCTTAGCTCCACCGAAGTGGGTATATAGGTAATCGAGCTGGATCGCGCGGAACGCCAGGTGAGGCGTCAGCCTGAAGTCCGCACCGCCTCCGAACGTCATGGCAAACGCATTGGACGAAGCCGACCCGATACCCGTTACGCTGGCCGTCGCTCTTTCGCCACCGAACAACACCTGGGCGTAAGGAGTCACGCGGCCATAGTTCCGATACGAGAAACGCGGCCCGAACAGATAGTTGATGTCATGAGCCGAGACCCCCGACGGTTGCCCGGTGACCTTGCAGTATCCGACGTCGCCGACAACTCCGACCCACCGATTCACGTTGGCTGCGAACGTGCCACCCGCACCTTGGCAGTTAGCGCTAGGAGCACCCTGGCCAGGATAGATTCGGACATACTGATATTGTCCAGAAACTTCCATGCCCCGGGTCTCCTGGGCCTGCGCGATGCTGGTCGCGAACAGAGCAAAACCGAACAGAATGAACAGTTTACGCATTCTCTCCTCCATGAAGAAATCCCCACGCGGGGCTAGTACTATTACTATCATCGCGAACCTTCCGGTCTGCCGCAAGCACCTTATTTTTGTTGTTTCCCGAGGGTAAACAGTGGAAGGAAACTACCATTTCTGGGCATTACGCCGAGCCAAAGTCGCTATGTCGCGGCACGATCGCGAACCGACGAGTTCGCTTCTCTCGCGTGTCAGGCCGACTGGAACTGGTGTGTCACACTCCGCCGAGGATCTCAGCGGTTTTCTCCTAGTTGTTTTGCGAACTGGGACGTTCGGTTGATGATTTCAGGTTCCCCATGTTTTTGGTATCGAAATTCAGTCGAGAGGATGCGCACTCAAATCTTCCGGCAGGTACGGATGTACTGTTTTCGATTCGGCAATTGTGGTACCTTCATCCCATTGTCAGGTGTTCGGAGTGTACTCAGAATAGCGGTTGTGTGGACCCGGTTCCTAGCCGCCATTTCCGCGAGTTCGTCGATTCACATCAACGCTCTGTTCACACGCTCGGTCATTCTTTCGGCGGTTGATTGCGAGTAGCGCAACAGAAATCACTGTGGCCGCCTCAGCGGCTGCATACGAGGTAGCTGTCCCCATGGCGATTCTTCACTTTCGCTGCAAAGAGCGCCGACGCACCGTCCGCGTAATGCTGACTGTGCCTCTGCGCGTAAGCGGAAAAACCGAAATCGGCGAGAAATTCTCTACCAAGGCGCTCTCCCATTCGGTCAGCTTGCACGGCGCGTCCATCGAATTGGAACTCGGCGTCGTGCTTGGGGAAATCCTCGAGCTTGAGAACGAAATCACCCGAGAAAAAGTTGAAGGGAAAGTGGTATCCATCCGGCGCGGCCGCGACGGCAAGCGCTACGTCTCCGTTGAATTCACCGAAGCAGATCCTAACTTCTGGCACATGGCCTTTCCGGTTCCTGGTGCAAGGCCCATGCGCCGCCCCATTTCTTCCAAAGTCTCCTCGCTGTAATTTGCAACCTCAAAGACGCGTAGCTTGTAGCGCGTTGTTATATTACCTTTCCTGTGTGCCCCCCTCGCGAAAATCGCTTGCTAAACAGCCGCGCGCCGCACAGGTTCCCCGACGGATCGGACTAATCTCAGATACCCACGGAATGCTGCGTGAAGAAGCCCTCCAGGCACTGTACGGCTCGGAGCTAATCATTCATGCCGGCGATGTCGGTGATCCGAACATTTTGGAAGCGCTGGCGAAGATTGCCCCGGTCGTAGCGGTGCGCGGCAACGTGGATACCGCCGAGTGGGCGAAATCGCTTCCAGAAACGGCCGTAGCGGAAGCGCAAGGGGCGAGCATTTACGTGCTGCACGATTACAACGCCTTAGATTTGGATCCGAAGGCCGCGGGGTTTCACATTGTGGTAAGCGGACATTCCCACAAGCCCGGGCGCATCGAACGAAATGGAGTCTTGTACATAAATCCGGGAAGCGCCGGCCCGCGTCGATTCACTCTGCCGACCACGGTTGCACGCTTGGATCTCGCCGCGACGCCGTGGTGTGTGGAGTTTGTTGATTTAGAAAAAGGGCGTACAGTGGAGGACGCGGATACCTTCAAATAGGACGCTGCGGTGACGGAGTGTGAGATGAAAAAGAAAAATAAAAAGAGCGGCAAAAAATCGGCGGCTCGCAAAAGGCAAAGTTCTGCGAAGGCAAAATTAAGCGCGCGGAGCCATGCGAAAAAGGCTTCGCCGAAGCGCAAGCCCGCGGCACGAAAGAAGCCGGTCCGCGAGAGCGCTGTGATGGGAAGCCAAAGCGTGGAAACCGTGCCGTTGTCAGCGGTACGGCCGAAGTCACGTTCAGCGCGCGCCGGCTCATCCGGAGAAGGTGGCGGCGACTACAGCGGCATCTCCGTAGTGGAAGGCGCGGATTCGGAGAGTCCCCGAGAGCTGATCGAGGAAGGCCAGACGTTTGAAGCAGGCATCGTAGACGCCGTGCAGAACGCTCCGAACGCCGACCAGGGCGAAGTTCGGACTCGCGAGGTCCCAGAAGACGACGTTCCTACTGAGTACGACGATCAGGATCGCCCGTAGGAATCCACCTTCTTTCGTGGGGACGAATTCCCACGACGCCGAGTCAGGCTTCTGCCGCTTGAATTGCACCGCTCTTGGCTCGTAATGGCGTCGGATGTGGCGCGGTAATCACCAGCAGAACGGCGGTCAAGATCACCGCCGCGGCAATAATCGTACGCAAGTTTATCGATTCTCCAACGATCAGCCACCCCAGAAAGAGCGCCACGACCGGATTCACAAATGCGTAGGTCGCCACCCGCGTGGCCGTGCTCTTCTTCAGGATGTAAATGTATGCAGTGAAACCCACCATCGACCCAAAGACGATGAGGTACCCCAGCGCTGCCCACGAACGTGCGGAGACCGCACTCAAATGAAGGGCCCGAAGCTCTCCCGACAGTATTCCTGCTATCCACAAGGAAACTCCCCCCGCAAGACACTGCATCGCTGTCCCCATGAAAGCTGAGCCGGCGAGCCCGCCGGAATGCTTGGAGTAAACCGACCCGCTGGCCCACGCCAATGAGGCAATTACCAACAGCCCGACTCCAAACGGATCGACACGGCCCGACCCTCCAAGATTTTTCGGACCCACCAGAAGCGCTAACCCGGCGAAGCCAAGCAGCAGGCCAGCCACAACGCGCCCTCCAGGCCGCGCGCCTCCTGGTCGCAGCCAATCTACGATGACCATCCACAACGAAACCGTTGCCACCAGCAGCGCAGTGACACCGGAAGGCACTGTGCGCTCCGCCAAACACACACCACCGTTTCCCACGCCGAGCAGCAAGAAGCCTGTAATAAATGACATACGCCAGTGGGCAGCGGTCGGTCGCACTCCCGTCTTCCGACGCAAAATTGGGTACAAGATCAGGCCCGTCAAAAGGTGCCGAGAACCGGCCAGCAGAAGCGGCGGAAAAGACTCGATGCCGACCCGAATCGCCAGGTATGTGGAACCCCACACCACATACACCAGTCCAAACGCGACGATCACCAGCGTCGATGTGCGAGCTGGCGCCGAAAGCGGGGGCGGCGAGACAACCGGATTGCGTTCCAGTGTGACGGTAGACATCCTGTCTCACCTCAAAAGAACAAACGTAGATGTCTGGCGGCAACGTGTCCAGCGCCATATTGGATTCGGCGACTATCACGTTCGCGTCAGAAATGATTCAACAGTGCGCGATTCCTCTGCTCGGTACTAAAACTAACTAGTTTTGGTTAAGACACTTCCGGACTTTTCCACAGGTTGACCTCCACCCTCTTTGGTGGCATTTTAGCGAGCCACTCCGCAATGTTCGGAAGGCGATTCTCTGGAATGACATCGCGATGGCCGCCCACCGCAAGGTTGGCGTTCCAGAGATTTTTGAAGGCAACACGGTGTAGCCGCGGCTCCTGAGGGCGAGATGACTGCGAAAAATCGCGCAAGGCCACTATCGCCCGTGCAGGACGATAAAGCGACCAAGGCTCGGTCGGCGCTTGCCGCCGCTCCGCAATTGGTCCCGGAACCTCCCGAAGCGCCAACTCGAACGTCCTTCCATACGACCGTACTCATCCAGCCTCGTCGCTTCGCTCGCGTGCCCACTCACACCGTCGGCGTCCACCCTGAACATCGTGAGTATCCACGCGCCACCCTGAAGCTTCCGCTGCGTCTGCGTAGCGTTAACAACAATCTCGAGGAAGTTCCCGTCACTCTCGTCACCCGCGACATCAGTTCGACCGGAGTGTATTTCCTGTGCCCCAGACCGCTTCCGGTCGGAGCTTCTCTCGAAATCGACGTCGTACTGGTCAGCAAGCCTATGGGCCACGGCAACGTTGTTCTGTCCACCAGGGCCCATGTCCAGCGATACGAGCCCGCTTCCACGCCCGGATGGTATGGCATTGCCGCCTCCTTCGACGACGTCCAATTCGACCGCGACGATCGCGTGCCCTCCCGCTTTCTCAAGCCATAATCACTTACGGACGACATTTTCCACATGCCGATCTTTCAACTCCGTGTTCTCACAATTTTCGATGCCTCTATCCCAAATTTTCCACAGCCCCCGCGCTTGCTGTATTGAATACTTTTGACCTAAACTCTCTCATCCGCGTTCCTCGTCAATTCTCGAATTTTGGCTAGTCGGGGGAAAGTGTCAGGGGGAAAGATGAAGAAGTTCGGGTGTGTTTTTGTTATTTTGATGTGCCTTTGTGTCTCCGCGCCGCTATATGGTCAGGCGATAGGAAGTTTTTCTGGCAACGTCCTGGATACTTCAGGCTCGGTCATCGCTGGTGCCAAGGTCACTGCGACCTCGCAGGCCACTGGTGCCTCTCGCGAGGCGAGAACCGATGACTCCGGCCACTACCTCATCCCCCTACTCCCAGTCGGTGTCTACACAGTCCGCGTCGAATTCCAGGGCTTTCGCTCAGCGGAAACTAAAGATTTGCGCCTACAGGTCGACGAAGCGCGCGAGCTAAATTTCACTCTTTCTCCCTCCAGCCTTTCTGCACAGGTGGAAGTCTCCGCCAGCGCCGTGTCCGTCGAGACGACCAATCCCTCCCTCGGACAGGTCATTAACTCGGAGCAGGTTGCGCAATTGCCATTGAATGGCCGCGACTTCGTCCAGCTGGCTACGCTCACCCCCGGGACCACTCAAGAAACCAGCACCAACAGTTTTTTTAACGGCGCTGCCAGCAGCGAGGTATCCGCACGAGGATCATTTTCCTTGTCGGTCGGCGGCTCACGCGCCAACAGCACTGACTGGCTGCTGGACGGCAACGACAACAATGAGCTGACCGCCGGCGGCATCGGCATTTTGTCTTCCATTGATGACATTCAGGAATTCAAAGTTCTCACCTATAACTACTCCGCGGAATATGGCACGCGCGCCGGCCCGACCGTGCTGGTGACCACTAAGTCCGGAGGCAACGATTTCCACGGCTCGCTGTTTGAATTCCTGCGCAATACTTCCTTGGACGCGAAGAGCTTTTTCGCCACGACGCCGGAGAAGTTCAACCTAAACCAGTTTGGCGGGTCCATTGGTGGCCCGATTCGCAAGAATAAGACGTTCTTTTTCGTCGATGGCGAACAAAAGTATCAGCGCCGCGGGATCACATTTACGGGATTGGTACCCAGCGATCCTATGCGCGCCGGTGATTTCTCGGCCGATCCACTGGGGAACAAGATTGCTCTGCCGACACCCGATCCAACTGATCCTACAAACCCTGCAAAAGCGATTCTCCCCAGCGGCGCAATCACTAACCCGAATATGGGCGGCGCGGCTCTCAATCCCAATGTCTTCCCGAATGTCTATTTTCAGTGCAACCCAGGCACTGGGAATCCCATGCCCGCGAACGCTGATGGCAGCCAAGCGCAAGGAGTCCCCTGTTACAAGATCCCCGGCGGCCCAACTGGCCTGTTCAACCCGATCGGCGCGAACTTGATTGCCCTGTATCCCCACGCGAATGCAAATAACCCGAGTAACTTCACCAATTTTGTAAATGAGCCAGTGCGCAAGCTGGATGAAACGAAGCTAGATGTAAGGCTGGACCATAATTTCTCGGGCCGCGACAACGCGTTTGCGCGATTCAGCTACGATCAGGCGACTTCCTATGTGCCAGGCGGCGGAGGCCCTGGCAACTTTACGGAGTCCAATTTCTTTGCCAGCAATCAGGGCATCATCAACCACGCGCGCAACGTTGCCCTGTCGGAAACGCACGTTTTCTCTCCAAACACCGTGAACCAGGTCACCGGTGGCTACAACCGAATTTTTGACTACATTACTTCACAGGGCACCGGCACTTGCGAAGCCGCCAAACTCGGCATTCCCGGCTCGAATCTCAACTGTTCGTCCAGCAACACCTGCGCACCGTCCGGTGTCAGCTGCGGTCTGTCCATCACAGAGCTTTTCGGCGGATACTTTTCGGTCGGCGATCGCGGTTTCTCCCCGTTCCAGGGAGGCACTAACATCTTTTCCATCAATGACTCCCTGGACATGATTCGCGGCAAACACGACATAAAGGTCGGCATGGGCATCCGCGCCAATCAAATGAACGTAAAGACGGAGGGTTTCCAGGACGGATTCTGGATTGCCAGCGGTTTTTGGTCCGGTAATCCGGAAGCGGATTTGCTGCTCGGTTTGGCCAGCCTGGCCATTCACGACCAGACCTTCAAGGGTCCTACCACCGGACGCCGCTGGAAGATGTACCGGCCCTTCGTCCAGGACGATTGGCGGGTGACCAAGGACATCACACTTAATATCGGTTTGGCTTGGGATTTCACCACGCCGATTTCCGAAGTCGATAACCGCCAAGCCGACTTTAATCCCGCCAACGGCCAATTCCTCGTCGCTGGCCAGGGCGCTAACCAGTATGCCGGCATTCAATTCGACAAACGGGCAGTAGAACCGCGTATTGGCTTGGCCTGGAAGCCTCTGGGCAGCAACAAGACTGCCGTTCGCGCTGGCTACGCTATCTTTCACGACTCCTCGTGGAATCAGGGCGCGCAGGGTTTGTGGCAGAACCCCCCGTACTATGCGGAATCCGACAGCTTCGCGTTCGGTGGCGCTTGCACATTTGCGACCGCGTTCTGTGCCGTTCCCAAGAATCAAGGGGGGCCGGGGCTAACGCCATCGGCGCTAAGCTTCTCCCAGGGATTCCCGATATTTGCCGCGCCGCCAGTTCCAGCGACTTTCACCGGAACCATCCAGTCCCAGAATACGGATTTCAAGCTGGGCACTGTTCAGCAGTTCAACGTAAACGTGGAACAACAGTTGCCCGGCCAGATCGTGCTCACTGTGGGCTACGCGGGATCTCGCGGCGACCACATTCTGATTGACGGAAATAACATAAATTTGACCTCGCCCTCCGCTTGCGGCACGGTTTCCGGCTACACGCTGGGGTGTGGGCCCGGGGGCGCCCCTTTTGTGAGTCCCTTTTTGACGGCCTTCCCGTTCTCCACAATCTCAGCTACCACTGACAAGGGCCGTGCTCATTACAATGGCTTGCAAATCAAGGCCGAAACTAAGAGTTCTCGTTACGGCATTTATGCTCTGATCGGTTATACATACTCCCGCACCTACGACAGTGGCTTTGCCGACGGTCTAGGTACCAACTACGGCGCCACCTACTTTCCGCTTCCGAATTGGCAGAAACTGGATTGGGCCCTGTCCGGGATCAATCTCAACAACAATTTCACTGCCAGCGTCATCTACGACCTACCCTTGGGCAAGGGCAAGCATTTCGGCTCCAACTGGAGCGGCGCCATGAACACCGCCTTTGGAAACTGGCAGGTAACCTTCATTGAAAAAATCACCTCCGGTTTTCCGATTTTCGTTGTCGATAGTAACAACTCTAGCGGAACCACTTTCATGAACGGTAACGCTAACAGCCTGATTCGTCCGGACGTAGTAAGCGACCCGAACCAGGCGGGAGGCGGCGCAGGCTGCCCGACGAAGGTGCATACCGTCACGAACTGGTTTAATCCGTGCGCCTTTGCACAACCCGCAAAGGGTGAGCTGAGTAGCGCATCTCGCGCCCCGCTGTCCGGGCCGGACTTTGTCAATACCGATTTTTCCATCATCAAGCAGTTCGCCCTGCCCCGTGAAGGTATGGGTTTGAATTTCCGGGCGGAAATTTTCAATCTCTTCAACCACGCGCAATTTGCGACGCCAAATAGCACAACCAGCCTGCAAACTCCGGACTTCGCCGCCAGCGCGGGGTTTGGCTCGATCAGCGCCACAGTGAACAATCCACGCCTCGTGCAATTTGGGTTGAAACTGACCTTCTAGGTCACAATGTGATCTCACGCTTTTGGATGTTTGGCGAGAGCATGCCTGCCTCGGCGAACAAGACGCATCGTTTGTGGCTTATCTCTCTCGCAGTGTTGGCGCTGACTTGCGCCGGCGCATCCGGACAAGAACGCCAGAAAATCATCATCGACCAAGATGAGGCGGGTCCTGCCGGGACAGACCTGCAGTCGACGTTGCTCCTGATCCAATCACCGCACACAGACGTACTGGGCATCACGGTGGTCACCGGTGACATGTGGCTCAAGGAAGAAGTTGCCCATACGCTGCGGATGCTCGAACTGATCGAGCGAACCGACATTCCTGTCGTGCCAGGCGCGGAATACCCCCTCGAACGGGAAAAGCAGGAAACAGAGCTGTGGGAAGGCCGCTACGGCATAGTTCGCTGGCTCGGCGCCTGGACACCTCGCGTGTATCATCCTTCCGATCAAATTCCAAGAATGAAGGAAGGGAATCCGAAGACTAAGCCTCTCGCCGAAGATGCCGCACATTTTTTGGTCCG
>Ga0307475_10001480_pt1 | contig 13950 bp, 11 predicted proteins | sample atmos_gasesECM1C_FD_203317 | JGI IMG/M metagenome (GOLD analysis project Ga0307475, IMG submission 203317) | Hardwood forest soil microbial communities from Morgan-Monroe State Forest, Indiana, United States - atmos_gasesECM1C_515 | ecosystem: Environmental > Terrestrial > Soil > Temperate... | reverse complement strand
CCGACTAATTCGCACATGAAAAATAAAATTCTAAGGCTGAGTCTCAAATACAAGAATCGCTGCCTCTTCCTTGTCGCTCGCGGGCGCCCCGACATAAGAGCGATTGAGTTCCGGAGACCAAAACGAGGTGCCAGCCCCCGACTTGGTGGGTACCTTGCCAACGACGGTAATGGTCCGCGTCTTTCTGTTGATATACAAAAATATGACCAACGTCGTTATCGCGCCCGCCCGAAACGTAAATTCGTTCCTGCGCGGCGTTGAAATAAACGCCATCCATGCCTTCCACCGTCGGCAGGGCTGCGACTTCTTTCCCCGTGTTGGAATCCATGACGATCATTTGCGGAGGCGTGCGTGTGCCGATGAACAACCGGTGGTTTTTCTCATCAAACGCCCCGTCGCCGTTTCGCTGGCTGCTCGTTGTCCATGTGGATACCACTTCGCGCTTTTTGGTATCGACGACCTGAACTTTACTAACCGAAGAGACGAACACGTATAAGGTCTTTTCGGATTTGTCTAAGAGCAACTCCGCGGGATGCGCGTCCACTTTGATGTCGCCTAGACTCTTATCTGTTTTTGCATCGATAATTCCGACCATGCCGTAGTCTTTACCGACATCTTTGCCACCGTATCCCACATAGAGAATTTTAGTGTGCGGATCATACGTCACACGATTGGGACGTGGCTCCAGCTTTATAGAATCGAGCAGTTCAAGAGTATCGCCGCGGAATACGCGCAGCATCCCGTCGTCTCCGCTAGCCACGAATACTTTATTGAGTGAAGGAATGTAGGCAACTCCCTGCGTCTTCTTAAAACCGGGAATACTCTTCGACCATTTGCCGGCCCCGAGGTCGACCACTTAAAGCGAGCCGTTCTGCAACCCGGCTACGAACAGCCGCTTGCCCTTTACGTCCACATCCATGTGATCGATGCGCTCTTTGACGTTGGGCATTGGGATCGTCTGGACCAAGCGCAAAGACTCTTTTTCCTGCGCTTCACACTGTGAAACACTTGCGCACCAAAACAGTAATGCAGTAACACCGATCCCAAGAAACTTCCTCATCATCCTCACCTCGTGTAAAAGTGTTTCTATGAGACGTTCGTTTCTTTACGGCTCTACTTCGTAAACTTCGATACATGCTTCCTCGATTTTTCCTCCCTGAATTCCCCTGATTACGTCCTGATGCTCTGAGACCGCGACATAATAGCGTTTGAGCTCAGGCACCAGCAGAGACGTTTTCCCGTGAACGCCGCCCTGAATTCTCCCAATCGATTCGTAATGGTCGGGATCCACTTCCTTCCACACATCGGCGATTCCTTCGTAACCCTGCATATAGATTCGCTGGCTGGCCGCGTCAAAAAACATTTCGTCAGCGCCACCGCCCGCGTCAAAGACCGCTACCGGTTTACCTGAATCGGTGTCCAAAACCAGCATTTTCCCCGGCTGCCACCATTCCGCTTGCGTGGCGAACATACGGCACCCTACAAAGAGCCGATGATGAGCGCTGTCGAGTGCAAGCCCGTATGGTCTTTGACATTGAGGCGTCAACGACCACGCCGTGATTACATTGCGTTTTTCTCGATCGATAACCGCGATCTTACTTACGTCCGCCAAGTCCGCATACATTTTTGGCCCGAAAGATTCGAACGCCATCGCCTGGACGTTGGCGCTATCAACTGAAATGTCGCCCAGGTGTTGCCCGGTCTTCGCATTAACAACCGCAATCAGCGTGTTGGGCATGCCTGCGTGGCGCCCGCCCGCGGAAACATAAATATAGTGGCTGGGCGCATCGTAGGCCGCGTTGTCCGCGCCCACCGCCAGTTTTATGGATTTCACCAGCTCGTAATTCTCGCCACTGAAAACCTTGCACGTTCCGTCGGCCCGGTCAGTCACGAACAGTTCGTTGGTTTCCGGGTGATAGATGGCCGTGCTGGGCCATTTTGCGGCGCTGATTGTGCGAATCCGGTTGCCTGTCCGCAGATCCAAAACTTCGACGGTGCTGTGTTGTTCCGAGGGCACAAACAGACGCAGTCGCTGGACGTCGATGGCCATGTGGTCCAAAGCCCCGTCCACTCCAGAGAGTGGAATGGTTTGCAGCAATTTCAGGGGCGCGCGCACGGATTGGCCCGCCGCGGGCTCCGAAGCATTCTGTTGCGCTTGCACGGTCTGAATCGAGAAAGCCAACAAAATTCCGAGCAGCGGACAGACTCTCATGAAAGCTCCTTTTCATCGGACGATCTAACAATTTGAGCGTGCTTCTGAATTTTACGGAACGGGCTCGAATACCAGAACCGCCGCTTCCTGCTTTTCTAAACCCGGAATAGCGACGAAAAAGCGATTCAACTGCGGCACCCAGAAGGACGTTCCGGCTCCGGGCGCGGTAACGACCTTATCGACGAACTCATAATGGTCGGCGTCCTTTTGTTGATAAACGAAAGCATAACCGTTGGGCAGATCCCGCCCGCAGGTAACGTAAATGCGCTGGTGCCAGCCATCGTAATAGACTCCATTCATTCGACCCTCTGCGGGAAGTCGAGCTATCTCCTGTCCCGAGTCCGAGTCGTAGACGATCATGGCCTGCGGAGCATTTCGTGTGGCGATGAACAACCGGTGATGGGCATGATCGATCGCCATATCGCCGCTTTGCCCTCCGGTCGTCCAGGTGTACAGCATCTGATGATCGATGGCGTCAAACACATCGATCCGGCCTTGCTCCCACACCGAAGCGAAAATCCGATGCTGTGCGGTATCCACGAGAATCTGGCTGGGATGCGCTTCTACGATGAGGTCCCCGAGCAGCTTATTGCTTCGAGCATCAAGGATTCCCACGCGGCCGTAATCGAATCCTGCGAGCTTCGCCCCATAGCCGAAGTAGAGATATTTCTTGGCCGGATCATAAACGATGCGGTTCACTCCCAATTCAAGTTTTATTGAGTCGATGAGTTCCAGCGAGTCGCCGCGAAAAACTCGGATCATGCCGTCGTCCCGGCTGGCTACAAATAATTTATTGAGGTCGGGCACGTAACACATTTCCGTGGGCGTCTTGAACCCGCTTATGCTGCGCATCCATTTCCCGGCGTTTAAATCCAGAACTTCCATCGTTCCGTTTTCGATGCCGGCGACGAACAGCCGCTTGCCCTCCAGGTCCACATCCATGTGATCGATGCGGCCCTTAACGTTCGGCATCGCTATCGTTTGCACCAGCCGAAGAGGAGGTTTGTTTTGTGCCCGAACACGCGGAGCAGTCGAGAGTAGTTGCGCCAACGTAGCAGCGCAAATCAGAGAACCAAGCTTCATACAGTACCTCCGCAAAACGTTTGGCCTTGAAGCTCTCGGGCACGGCGCGTTGTTGATTTGAAAATTTCCGGTTATCGGCATTAGGTTTTACGGTTCTAATCTTGGACGGTGTAGATTCTCAACTCAGCGCTCTGCCCGCCACGAGCTGGAACCGCCAGGAAGAAGCGATGAAAACCTTTGCCCTGCCTTCCGAAATACCCGGCGGTGCGTCCGCCCAAAGCCGTGGGAATTTTGGCGAGCAACCGATAATGGTCAGGGTCGTTCATCTGAAAGACGTCAATTACGCCTTCCCCGCCCGGGACATACACACGTTTGTGCTCGGCATCGTAGTACAGATCATCGGTGTCTTCGGCGCCGGGTAGAGACGCAACCAGGTGGCCTGACGTGGTGTCAAATACGGCTAAACGGGCAGGTTCGCGTACACCAACAAAAAGCCGATGATCAGCCTCGTCAAGAGCCATCGGAAAATTCAATCGAAGTCCGGTCAAAGGCCAGCGAGTAATTTCTTTGGTGTTGCGATTAATCACCGCGATCTGTTTCAAGTCCGGGATATTTACGTAAATGTTGGGGCCGGACGTTTCCAACTGGAAGGATTCGGGTTCGCCACCGAGTTTATATTCCTCGTCGAGTCGTTGATTGGTGGTCGCATCGATCGTGGCGATAGCCGCGTTTTTCTCGTCATCCCCGCAACCCACGTAGACGCGCTTGTTAGCGGCGTCATAACGCAAATTGTCTGCGCCGCCTTCAAAATCCACGGTACTAATCAGGTCGTAGGATCCGGCGTCGTAGATGTACACCTTCCCTTTTGCGCTGGCCACGAAGAGTTTGTGCATTTCCGGGGAGAAGGCCACCCCTTGGGGATTTGGCACCCCGGTGATGGTGTGTTCAACGATGCCCCCAAAAACGTTGATCACCTCCACCGTGTTATTGCCCAGCGCGGAAACGAATACCCGGCCTTGACCAAAAGCAAAATGATCGAAGCGCCCCTTTACGCCCTCCAGAGGGACGGAACCCGACAAAACGAGCGGCCGCCTTTTGCTCCCCGAATCAGTGCCTTTTTGCGCTTCCGTCGAAGTTACTGTGGCAGGCGGCTTCTTTTGCGCGGTTTGTTCGGCACTCCACGAAGTTGTGACGGAAACAATTGCCAAGGTCACCAGGGCAGCGGCCGCAGAAAATCTGATCATAATTCTCCTGTTGTCCTGCTGTTCCCAACTATTGATAGGAATTAGCCGCCCGACGCAAGCGAAGCGCCGTAATCTCATACACCAAGTCTGCCGACTCCGCGACTGAAGTTTTCATGAAGAAATCGTAAGGATCCAAGGGGCTGCGGGTTAGCTTATATGGCTGGGAAAGTGATACACACCCTGCCCTCGCGTGGAGCCTCCGCGATTCGGACAGACAAACTTCCATGCGAAATAAGCCTCACATAGCCGCATAGGTCGGTCTTAAGGACGTATCGTAGTAGGAGCCGAATTCCTCTTTTCGTTAGTGCCGCGCTGCCAAGGGCTATAAGGATCACAGAAAATAGACTTTCATATTGGCGGCCACTGTGAAGGTCTGATGATTTGCCATCTGCAATCCTCAGTCCCACGTCAACGAGCGCCGGAGTGCGGCTGGGAGTTTACGAGCTTGCCGACTCAGTCCGGCAACAACCACAGCATTGTCTTTGCTGGGCACCTTTACCAGCGCGGTAAAACGTGAATTTCGTTCCACCAAGGTCGTAATGTGACTGTTCTTCGTGCCACCGATTAGATGGCCCTCCCAAGCACTTGTCGTTATTGAATGTCGTAAACCTGCAAGGCCAATTTTGCGCCGACCTTCCCTTTGCCCGACACTGCGATATACAGGCGATTCAGTTCGGGCACGAGGATGGATGTTTTCGCGCGGAAACCGGTTGGCACATCCGCAATTTTTTCATAGTGGTCGGCATCTTTTTGTTCGAAGACGGTCGTGGTTCCAGTGCCGGTGGCGTAGATACGCTTGTGGGCAGCGTCATACCATGCGTCATCATTGAGATCCGAAATCGGGAAGGAAGCGACCTGGGAACCGTTATCTGAGTTGAGGATGATTAATTTTGGCGGGGTGCGCGCAGTGATGAACAGGCGGTGATTTGGTTCATCCAGGATCATCGCGTTGGTCTTTTTTGCTCCGGGAACTGGCCAAGTATTTTCCACTTTGCCGCTGGCGAGATCGACGACGCCGACTTTGTTTTCTCCGGTCAGGTTTACGTAGAGTTTTTTGCCTTCGTGATCGATGGCCATGCCTTCGGAATGATTGCCAGGGAAAGTAAGATCGCCGGTGTGCTCGAGCTTTTGCGTGTCGATCTTGCTGATAGCGTGGGTTTTGACGCCTTCCGCGTCGCTGCCGGTTTCGATGTAGTAGGTGTGATTGTTGGGATTGTAAACGGCGCCATCGGCACCGTTGGGCAATTTTAGTGTGTTAACGATTTTGTAGGTTTTGCCATCGACGATTTCGGCTTTTCCAAAATCGTCGTCACCATCGGCCACGATCAACTTATCAGACTCTGGAACATAGAGGGCGGCGTGCGGCGTGTCGAAGCCGGTGATGCTATGGAGGTGTTTGCCGTCGAGATCAAAGACTTCCACTGTTTTGTGGTCTTCGGCGGTAAGGAAAAGACGCTTGCCGTGGAGATCGAGGGCAAAGTGATCGAAGTCACCGGTGAATCCGGGCAGCGGAGTGGTAGTAACCAATTTCAGCGGCTGATTCCCTTTCGCGATCTGCGTCGATTTTTCGGATGATTTGGTCTGCGCGGATGTTTTCTTTTTCGCGGGCGTTTTCGTTTCGGTAGATTGATCCGTTTGCGCGCTGACGGTGAACGGCGCAACGGCCAAAAGCGTAGACGCCAATATGATGGCCTTCTTCATTTAATGCCTCCGACGAATTCTTGCGTGTGGAATTCTACTCCGCGCATTTTTAGGGAGGCTCCGGCATTAGTCAAATTAACATTTATTTAGCTCGATCCGAATCAATCGGTCCTTTATAGAATGCGAGGGATCTAAACCGACTCAGCGACCGCGCTGATTCAGACACACCAAAAGGCCTCCCCGAACTATCGCTCCTCAGGAGCCTGGATCGCTGCGAATTCTTTATACAGCAGGAGGTCGTAGAGAATCTTCAGCGCCCCGGCCAGAAAGAAAGGTACATTGATCCAGGACGGCCGGGCAAACATGAACCCCACGAATAATGGGCTAATCGCGGCACCGGTGGTTCGCGCAACACCGGTTATTCCCGCTGCCGCAGACCTTTCTTCCTTGTTGACCACCGCCATGATGTAGGACTGCCTCGCGGGAACATCCATCTGGCTGATGCTGAAGCGAATGAGCAGAACCAGCACAGCCAATTTTAGGTTTGGCATCAGCGGCACTAGAATCAGCAGAATGTTGGAAGGCAGGTGGGTAAAGACCATGGTGTTGACCAGGCCCCATCTCGCAGCGAGCCGCGAGGCCACCAGGGCGGATATTCCAGCAAATATATTTGCCCAGAAGAAAATCACTCCAAGCGTTGCGGGGTTGACGCCAAAGCGGAGGTAGAACCAATAGGCGGCGAAACTTTGCACTACGAATCCGCCCGCGAAAGAGTCCAGCGCGAACAGGCTGGAAAGTTTGACGACGACGCGATGCGATTGGCCTATGCCGAAGAAGCTTTTTATCGAAGGGCGCGAGACCGATTCTTCCCGGGGCACATGCACTTCCGCCGCAGACGAAAGGCCAATAAACAAACCGACCAGCAACACACCGATAACCGCGTAAAGAATAACCACCACGCGATAGGTCGCAACCGGCGTCATTGCGGTTTTTTGCAGCGCATTTGTTATCAGTCCGGCAAAGAGCGCACCCAATGCCGTGGCTAGGGAACCCGCCAAGGTGTACCAGGCGAAGACCTCAGTTCGCGATCGATCAGGAACGACGTGCGCGAGCGCGGCTTGCTCTATCGACAAAAATGGACCGACTTCGTTGCCACTGGGACTTATTACTCCGATGGTTCCGGCGATAATCAGAAAAAGTAGATTCCTTGTGCAAGCGAAAGCGAGACCAGCAGCCGCCATGAGAATGGCGCCCACGATGAGCATCCTCCGACGCCCTATGCGGTCAGCTCGGGTGGTGAGATGGAGAGAAATGACCGTATCGCCGAGCAATGTCAAGGTAAGGAGCAGGCCGGTTTGGGACTCATTGAGACCCAGGCTAACGAGGTAGAAGACTAGAACGACCGATAACGAGCCGTATGCGAATAAACGTAGGAATCGCGTGAGGAATAGCAGATATCCGTCGCGCGTCAGAACTTTCAGAGCGGCGGGAACCAAGGCAGTCGTATTCATTACGGTAGGTAGCTCCCGCCTTTCAAGCTAGTCGCCGAACTTGTTTGATAAGGGAATCGCGAAAATTTAGGAATTGGGTATGGCGTCATACACAACCATACGCGCGACTGGTTTCCCGTTCTCCTCTTGTTCCGGCGTGTATACACGGTGCGTCTCGACGTCCACCGCGAGTGTATGTACCGCGTGTTGCACCTTGAAGTCCTCGAGTTTGCGATAGTGGTTTGGATCATCCTGATGGATGACGGAGATGGCTCCGCTGTAACAGGCCGCATAGATCCTATACAGGCCGGGGTCAAACTTGACTACGTCCACTCCGTCCGGCAATCGGAGAAACTGAATCGGCTCATGTTTGTCGAGGTCGAAAACCGTCAGTAAATTGTTTCCTTCGCAGGCCAGAAAGGCGCGGTGATTTTCAGGGTCAAGCGTCATACCGTGGTTTCCCTTGCAGCGTCCGACTGGATATCGGCCCACAACCTCATCGGTCGCTGGGTCAATGACCGCAAAAATATTCTGATCCTGCAGATTGACGTATACCTTGCGAGCCACAGGATCGTATTGCGGCATGCCCGTCTCGCTATCGAAATGCAAAGTTTTAATGATTTCGTCTTTGGTAACGTCCACAATCGCTTCCGCCTTGCCTCGCTCGTCCGATACATAAAGCTTGTGGAAAGGGGCAGCGTAAGCGCTGCCGTCCGGCTTCTTCTCCGTTCGCAATTTCTTGATGACTTTCATCTGCTCCAGGTCGACAACACCGATGGTGTTATCGCCAGCATTTGAGGTGTAGAACTTCTTCAATTCCGGGACGTACTCGATGCCTTCTGCGCCGGGCGTATCACGTACCGTCGCCACCACCTTGTTGCTGCGGATATCAATGACGTAGGTCTGCCCGGCCGCAAGATGTGCCGAGAGTAGATAGTGATCTTCGCCATCGATGGTCAGATAGTCGAAACGTTTTCCTCCCGGCCCCGGCAGATCGAACTCGGCCACCTTCTTCAACGTTTGGCCCCCGCCGGTTTGAGAATTCGTCGGCCGGAGAAAAATCACTCCGACACACACAGCGACTGTCAGAACAATTTTTCGCATGCATCCTCCGAGATGGGTGAACCTATCTATTTAGTCGAAATCTTTTTCAAGGCTGCAGCGATTCCGCGCCGACCGAATCGGAGCGGCCGACCGCCCAGAAATGCATAAAAAATAATCGCGGTTGTTCCGTCAACATGTGGCTATGCAGTGCGGTCACAGAGATTTTGTGGGCCTGAAGTTCCGAGATGACCGGATTTACCTCTTCCGCCGTCAGCACAAAGTCACCGGTGGTCGCTACGTTCGATGCGCCCGCTGCTTGAAAATTTATAGCTTCGGCCACACCAGCCGCCGGCGGAATCGTCATGCTCGCCATAGTGACGGCGTCTCCTCGCGGCACCCCATACGACAGCACTCCACCAAAATCATCGGTGCGGATGGCCAGAGCCTCACCAATTCGCAGACCTGTTCCGGCCACCAGCGCTACCAAGACGGCAACTCCTGCGTAGCCCGTCCACTTGATCGGCCAGCATTGGCGGCGGACTCCACTTCTCCGCGATCGCTGTTATCGGGAGTTTGCCGGCAACAGCCCTTGGAAATCGCGAGTTCGCAATACGGGGCAGTGATTATCTGAACTCCGTGCCATATTTGAGGGCAATATCACGGATCTGCTCTCGAGTGAGCTGCTTTGGCGGCATGCCGGGCGGATTGCAGGTGTCACGGAAAAAGCCGTCCAGACCAGCGGGCGCCATAATCCAGAGTAAGAGCAGTTCGTGATCGGGATTCGAAAACCCGTGCCAGGAGTTCCCGGGTATGAATATCGTTCCGCCCTTCTCAAAAGTGTGCGGCGCATCGTTCAGTGTCAAAACTCCGCTGCCTTCGAGGACGAAGAAGGCTTCGTCCATCCGGAGATGTCGGTGGATCGGAATGCCCGCGCCGAGCACTACTTGCTGGGTCCCCAAGGCGAGACCGTCGGAGCCTGTCGCGGAGCCGACCTTAATATAGATGTTGCCGTGGTCGCGAAAATGAACGAGATGTTTCCCTTCGGTGGGCCCGAGCACATAGCCCTGCGGCGTCGCGGCGTGAACAGGGGACACGCCTTGCGCCAATAGTTGACTAATGCCGATACTCCCCAGGCCGAGGAGGAAGGATCGGCGTTTTTGCTCGATGGCAATCATTACAATCTCCTTCGAAGTGCGTCGATTCGTTTTACAGGACGGTGGCTTGTGATGACTCCGAAATTCACGAGCGGAGGATATCACCGAAATGGCGGCACTCTGCTAGTGCCTGATTTGCGTCGCGAACTCGGAAAAGTCCCAGGCCAGGTTTTGCGTTGGACGAAATCGCTGTTAGGACGCAGCCGATACCTGGGAAATCCTACTCCCGCCAGTGATAAGTAAACACTAGCCGACTTCCGGGTACTAATCCGAACGTCTTCTGCTGTTCGTTGCTGGTGAGGTTTCCGGGGGCGCTGGTTAGAACGCTTGCCTGTCACGCAGGAGGTCGTGGGCTCGAGTCCCGTCGCTCCCTGCCACTTTTGCATGGGTCCATCCCTTTTTCTGGGGCTTTGCTTGCGAATCTGATGCGCTATACTCGAAGCCATGCGAGCTCGGGCGTCTCGAATAATCTCCGCAGTTACCTTGTTCACCTGTCTTGTATGCCCATTAGTCGAGCTGTTCGACAACTGGGATCAAACGGTCCAAACCGGTAACGATACCGAATACGCTTTGGTTGTGCTTGCACTGTGCGTGGGAGTGGCGTATTCGTTTGCACGCTTCATCTTCAAATCGGCGCTGCTTGGTTTTCTCGAAAAGAGTTTATTCGCTTCCTGCGCTCAGAAATCTTTCTTTTCCGCGCCGTCCAGCTTCACTTCATTGCTTTTTGATGCCACGAGTTCCCCTCCTCTACCACTGCGTATCTAGAAGTCTGCACAAGCCGATCCAAAAACGCGCTCAGGCGTAGCTCCGTCTGGTGACGGCCCCGAGATGGGCCGACCTCGCCCTTCAACGAAGACACATTTCTTTGTTCTTGCACGATTTATTGGACTGGGTGACTCAAGATGATTCTAATTTGCCGTTCATTTTCCGTGCGTCACGTTGCTATCGGGATTGCTATATCGTTTGCCTTGTTGTTTTGGGCGGCGGACGGTGTCGCTCAAGCGTCGCGAGTCGGAGCAACTGTTGAGGGCGTTGTGCGCGACACCAGCGGGGCTGTCATTCCCACCTCGAAAGTTACGGTGTACAACCCTTTCACCAATCAATCTCGTACTGTAACAGCGGATGAGCAGGGTTTCTTTCGGGCAGAGCAGCTTTCTGTCGGCACCTATGAAGTGCGAGTGGAACAGACAGGCTTTGCACCTTATCGGCGATCAGATGTTGGAGCGAGTCTCGGACAAACCGTTCATCTCGCCATCGTGCTAGCTCCGGCCTCGGCGTCTGAACAAGTGACGGTCAACGCCCAGCCCTCACCGCTTGATCCCTCGCAGTCGTCCGTCGTTTCCTCTGTAGATCAAGAGAGGATAGAAGAACTGCCTGTGCGGAGCCGAAATTACTTGGATTTCGTTCTACTTGCACCAGGCGTTTCGAGTTCTTCGATAACCTCCGGCGCGAGCGGTTCGACGCCACTTACTGGCAGTGGCTTCACTTTCGGTGGACTGAGATCGCGGAGCAACAATCTCTCCATCGATGGTCTGGACAACAACGACGAGTACACAGGTTCGAGTCGTACCGAGCTTTCACCGGAAATCGTGCAGGAATTTCAAGTGGTCAACAATGGCCTTTCAGCAGAGTCGGGCGGAGCCTCGGGAGGTTCGATCAATGTCATCACTCGTTCCGGGACAAACACGATTCACGGCGACGCGTTCCTATTTGCGCAGGACGGCGCATTCAATGCGCGCGACCCGTTCGAAACTGAGTTCGGCAAGCCATCATTTCGGCGCTTCCGAGCTGGCTTTGCTCTCGGCGGACCGATAGTCAAGGACAGGACTTTTTACTACGCCGCCATCGAACAAGAACACAACCGAGGGCAAATCGGCTCGGATATTGACTCTGCCGCGGCGTCAACCATAAATGCCTTCCTCGCGACTGGAGCATTTCCAGGATTAGCAACCCGCCAGATCACGACCGCTTTCTCTCCCATTGCGCGTGCGGAAACGGAAGCTGCGGGCAAGCTCGATCACCAGCTCACGAAAAATGCAGCTCTGATGCTGCGCTACACCTTCACAAACAACAAGGAATCAGGCGATGCGTTCAACACCAACGGCCTCATAGACGCAAGTGCGCGGGGCAGCAGCTTCACGAGCGACAACGCGCTTTCGGGGTCGCTCACCACTGTCTTAGGCTCGGAAGCCGTTAGCGATCTGCGGTTCCAGGTCGCCACGCGCCATGCGTTGCTGCGCACGAATGAGCCCTTCGGCCCGGAGATTGACATCGCTGGACTAGTTACCTTCGGCCGTCCGTATGCTGGAAACAGCGGGCGCCGCGAAAATCATTATCAAGCCAGCTATACGTACTCTCGCACGCGAGGAAAACATCTTTGGAAGGTCGGCGGAACTGTCAATCGCGTCACACTGCGGGCCGACGTTCCGGACGGCTTCGATGGCGTATATCTCTTTGGCTCTCTCGGCGATTTCCTCGCGGAGAATCCTAATCAGTTTCGGCAGACGTTCGGGAATTCGAACGTGGATTTCCCGGTGACGAGTGTCGGGGGATTTGTGCAGGATCATTGGTCCCTCGCCCACCAACTGACAGTTGATCTGGGCGTGCGTTACGATTTTGAGCGCCTGCCTGCCGGGTTCAATCAAGACACGAATAACCTCAGCCCGCGAATTGGCCTCGCTTGGAGTCCGTCTCCTAAATGGGTTTTTCGTGCGGGGTATGGAGTTTTCTTCGACCGCTATGTTCTCGCCAATTTGACGCGAGCCATCGAGAAAGACGGTTCACAGGCATTCGACCAAGTAGTGGATGGAAACGCAGCCGCCAGCCTTTTCGCGGCAACGCAGGGCGGACCATCAGTTGCGCCTGTAATTGGGATTGCCCCATCTATCTTCCGACCCGATCCGCGCATGGCGACTCCCTACAGCCAACAAGCCAGCGCCGGTGCGGAATACTTGCTCGCGAAGAATCTTACGCTGCGCGCTGACTATTTGTTCGTTCATGGAGTTAAACTCCCTCGAACGATGAACATCAATTTGTTGCTTCCAGCTGTCCTCACTCTTGCGAACGCCTCCAGCCTTGGTGTTTCAAATCCAACAGAGCAGCAGATTGGACGAGAAGTTTTTTCACCTGGACGGCTCGACACTCAGTTTGGTGACATCTATGTGCCCCAGAATTCTGCGAGTTCGACCTATAACGGCGTTTCATTCACGCTTAACCGGCGGATGAGCGATGAGCTGGCGTTCTCGGCGAGCTACACACTGTCAAAGACATTCGACGATGCTTCAGACTTCGACGAACAACCCCAAAATCCTTTCGATCTTCGCAAGGAGAATGCAGTATCCCGCCAGCATCAGCAGCAACGCTTCGTTTTCAACGCGCTGTGGGAGTTGCCTATCGGTGACGAAGAGGAGAAGGGTAGGAAGTCTGAAGAAAGCACTAGCTGGCTCACGCAAGCGTTTATTCATATTGAAGTCGCACCGATTCTGACCCTGGAGAGTGGCCGGCCCGTGAATCCGTTGACGGGCCTTGACTCGAACCAGAGTCATGCCTTTCCCCTTTCGGCTAGACCGCTCGGCCTCGGCAGAGATTCTCTGACTACACCTACACTGGCCACGATGGACTTCCGCGTTCTGAAGTACTTCCCGTTCGGCGGTGTGAAGCGCATCGACGTGGTGGCGGAATTCTTCAACTTGTTCAACAGTGCGAACGTCTCTCAGATCAATCCTATCTTCGGCTCGAGTCTGACGCCGATGCCGGGATTCACCCAACCGATTGCCGGAACCGGCACCCGCCAAATCCAGTTCTCGTTGGATTTCGAGTTTTGAGAATTTCGGACAACTACACGTGGAGTTCTTGAGTCAGGGGCGATCCTGATGTTGAGTGCGGTCGACTGGATGAATAACGAGAAACGCACTAGCAGTGACAGTTAAATTGCTGGTGAAAAGTCGACTTCACAGGACTAATCCCGCCGTGGAGGTTGGATGGATTCCGTTTTTCCCGACAGTCCAGGAGTTGGTAGCGGATCAGAGCATCGGTGGTTGGTCCCTCGAGAAAATCTTTGCTGCTGGATTGTGCGTACAACAAACCGTTCTAGGTCTTCGACAGGTGGAATGTAGATTTCCCAAGAATTTCAGTTCTGCTCT
>Ga0307475_10001479_pt1 | contig 13950 bp, 10 predicted proteins | sample atmos_gasesECM1C_FD_203317 | JGI IMG/M metagenome (GOLD analysis project Ga0307475, IMG submission 203317) | Hardwood forest soil microbial communities from Morgan-Monroe State Forest, Indiana, United States - atmos_gasesECM1C_515 | ecosystem: Environmental > Terrestrial > Soil > Temperate... | reverse complement strand
CGAATGGCTATGGGGGGTTTGTCTCACTGATTTACAACGCGGATTCACAGGACCAGTTGCGCTTCGTTGCGCAAGCGCGGCGGGACTTTTACCAAGTGCCGTTTGACCCCAACAACCCGCTGAATAGCCCCGGCATGACGCTGCGCGACGTCAACCGCGAAAACGATTCCTTTGCTGCCTTCTCTTGGGTGCGCACGTTCAGCCCGGGGCTGGTGCTCACCGTTTCACCGTTCTTCCACTACAACAGCGCCGATTATGCAAGCGATCCGAATGATTTCCCAAGCGCTGCAACCCAGAATCGCTCCTCTAAATATGAGGGCGGGCAGGGCACCGTGTCTTGGATCAAGGGCCCTAATAACGCGCGCGTGGGTTTTTACAGTTTCGCTCAGCAGGACGATCAATTTTTCCACGTGGTTTACAACGATGGGAGCGGCACAGTCGCGCCTTTGTCGCAAAATCCGCACGGGAGCCTCATCGCTGTTTATGCCGAGGATCAAATCAAAATCAATTCCTGGCTGACGCTCAACGGTGGGCTGCGCCAGACACACTTTTCCGGAGGAGTGGTGGAAAATGCTACTAGTCCGCGCGTTGGCGCTTCGCTGCGAATTCCAAAATTAAATTGGGTGTTCCGTGGATTCTACGGTCATTTTTATCAGGCGCCGCCGCTGGGCACGTTATCTGGGCCCACGCTAAACGATATCCAAACTCAACAGCAGCTTGGCTTCGTACCCTTGCGGGGAGAGCGCGATGAAGAGCATCAATTCGGCGTCACGATTCCCTTCAAAGGCTGGGTGCTCGACGCCGACAACTTCTTGACTCGCGCGAAAAACTTCTTTGATCATAACAGCCTGAATAGCTCAAACGTCTTTTTCCCCGTTGATGTACAAGGCGCGCGAATTAACGGCTGGGAGCTGACACTCCGCTCGCCGCGGATCCGAAACCGTGCGCAACTCTATCTCACTTATTCCAACCAGTTGGCTCTTGGGTTCGGTTGCGTCATCGGCGGACTGATCGGTCCCTGCGCTACACCTCCCCCGGGCTTTTTTCTGCTCGATCACGACCAGCGCAATACGTTGCATCTTGGCGGCCAGTACACGCTGCCGTGGCGGGCGTACGCTTCTGCGGACGTTTATTATGCATCGGGCTTCTCCAACAGCAATCCGGCGCTCCCCGGGGATCATCTCCAGCCGCATACGACCTTTGACGTGTCACTCGGCAAGCAGTTCGGCGAGAGATTCTCTCTGAGCGTCCAAGGAATAAATGTTGCCAATCGGCGGGTTCTGCTCGATAACAGCTTCACGTTTGGCGGCACGCACTACCTGAATCCACGAGAAATTTTCGTCCAGGTGCGCTACCGCTTTCACTACTGACATCTCGGGCTGGGAAATGAGGACAGCCAGAAATGACTGTCCCCCGGTGCCGTGCCAAACTATTGCGGCCGCATCGCTTTCCAAAACCCGCTTTCCCGCATCGAAATTTTGACCGAGAACGCAGTTGCGCATGCGAAAACCGCGTGTTAGCCTTGGCGAAGAAAAGGCGAATTCGCGGGAGGCTCTCGCATGGCGGAATCAGTGACGGTACGCAGGGCTGGCGCCTCGGTCACACCGATTTCTGATGGCGCTGCGCGGTCGCGCGGCTCGACGGCGATCACCCGCGTCCATGAAGTACTCGATTCGCTCGCCACTCGCGATGTTCAGGGCGGAATCCTCACCACGGTTCGGCACTATCCGGCGCGCGAGGCGCAGTGGGCGGACTTTCCTGCTTGGACGCATGGTGATCTGAAGGCGGCTTATGCCGGCAAAGGCATTCGCCAACTCTACAGTCACCAGGCTGCCGCCGCGGAAACAGTTCACGCCGGCAAAAACGTAGTGATCGTCACCCCGACGGCTTCCGGGAAGACGCTTTGCTACAACTTGCCCATCCTGAACGCGATTCTGGAAAGTTCCGACAGCCGCGCGCTGTATCTCTTCCCTACCAAAGCGCTGGCGCAGGATCAACTCGCCGAGCTCCATGATTTGAGCCAGCGGCTCGAGAATCGCTTTGGCGTTTTCACCTATGACGGCGACACTCCGAGCGACGCGCGCAGAGCCATTCGCGAGAAGGGGCACATCGTCCTGACCAACCCAGACATGTTGCATACGGGGATTTTGCCGCACCATACGCTCTGGACGCGGCTCTTCGAGAATTTGCGCTACATCGTGATCGACGAGCTGCACACCTATCGCGGAGTCTTCGGCAGCCACCTATGCAACGTGCTTCGGAGATTGCGGCGGATCGCGCGATTTTACGGGCGCGAGCCGCAATTCATCTGCTCGTCGGCGACAATTGCAAATCCAGGAGAACTGGCCGCGCGGCTCTTGGAAACGGACGTCGAGGTGCTCGACGCCAATGGCGCGCCGGCCGCAGAGAAGACCTTCGTTTTCTACAATCCGCCGGTGGTGAATCGCGCACTGGGCATTCGCCGCAGCTATATCAACGAATCCGCGCGCGTGGCGCAGGAATTTCTGAAGCACGAGCTGCAGACCATCGTGTTCGCGAATTCACGCCTGCATACCGAACTGCTGCTGACGTATTTGCAGCAGGCCAATCCACACGCGCCCGGCAAGCCGGAAACGATTCGCGGGTATCGCGGCGGCTACTTGCCAAACGAGCGTCGCGAGATCGAGCGCGGGCTGCGCGATGCGCGGATTCGCGGCGTGGTCTCGACGAGTGCGCTGGAGCTAGGCATCGACGTCGGCTCGCTCGATGCCGTGGTGATGGCGGGCTACCCCGGAACGATCGCGGGAACCTGGCAACGCGCGGGCCGGGCCGGACGCCGCAGCGGTAGCTCGTGCGCGGTGATGGTGGCTTCCTCCGCACCACTCGACCAATTCATGGTGCGCAACCCGGACTATTTCTTCGGCAGGACGCCGGAGCACGCATTCATACAACCGGACAATCTAGAAATCTTGGTGAATCATCTGAAATGCGCGGCGTTTGAGCTGCCCATCGCCCCAGAAGAGCGTTTCGGCGATGTAGACCTGCCGAATCTGTGCGCGCGGCTCGTGGAAGCGGGCTATCTGCATCGGACAGGCGATCACTACTACTGGACGCACGAGGCGTATCCAGCCGACACGGTCAGCCTGCGGTCGGTGACCAACGACAATTTCGTAATCATCGATATCACAGGCGAACCAAACGTAATCGGCGAAGTCGATTTTTCCAGCGCGCTGACGACAGTACATGAGAAAGCGATTTACATGCACAGCGGCGAGCAATATCACGTCGAGCATCTGGACTTCAAAGAACGCAAGGCATACGTAAAGCGCGTCGATGTCGATTACTACACCGATGCCATCCGCTACACGCAGGTGCGGGTGCTGGAAATCGCGGCGAAATCTGACGACCCGGTAGATGGGGCGCAGCATGCTGCGCCCCTACAAGAACGAGGCTCGCTTCATTCCCATGGAGATGTGTTGGTGCGCTCGCAGGTGGTGGGGTTCAAAAAGATCAAGTTTTTTACTAATGAAAACGTCGGTGCGGGAAAGCTGGAGCTGCCGGAAAACGAAATGCACACGACTTCGTATTGGATCACGCTGGAGCGGCCGCTGCTGGAATCGCTTCCGTTCACGGTGAGTGAACGGCAGAGCGGGATGTTCGGCCTGCTGCACGCGCTGGAATCGGTAGCGACACTGCTCCTGATGTGTGATGGGCGCGACCTGGGCACAGCGATTGGCGAGCGCCCGCCGGATGCGGAGGGCGCCGAAGACTCTTCTGCGGCGCACATGGAAGAAGTGGTCGGCGCGAACGCGAAAGAATTCTTCGAACCCAACCTGTATCTCTTCGACGCCTACCCCGGCGGCATCGGCTTTTCGGAGCCGCTTTTCCGCGCGCATGAATTGCTCGCGCAAAAGACGCGCGAGCTCATCGCAGCGTGTGGATGCGAGCAAGGATGTCCATCGTGCGTCGGTCCCGCCGGAGATTTGGCACCGCGCGCAAAGGAAGCGGCCTTGGCCATTCTCGATCGGCTGTGTGCGTGATGGCCGCATTCGGCGACAGGTTCTCGCGACTAGCGGCGCTGAAGCCGACTCGGCCGCGACCGTCGGGCGCGGAGCTTCTGCGCGCACCGCACGCTGAGGATTCGTTGTCGCGGCTGCTCGGCGCTGGAATCGCCACGAACCGATACGGGCAACACGTTCTGGTGCGCAACTGGTTCTCTTCGCCGGAATATTGCGAATTTTCCGCCGTAAGCCTCGAATTGCTTCTGCGTGGGCGTGACAACACGCTCTCCAAGGCCATGTGCACGGCTCTGGCCGATCCGTCGAAATGGCTTTTTCTCGATACCGAAACGACCGGCTTGTCCGGCGGCACGGGCACTTATGCGTTTCTGATTGGGCTGGCGTGGTGGGACGCGGGCGCGCTACAAGTCGAGCAGTTTTTCATGCGCGATTTCGGCGAAGAGCATGCAATTTTGCACGAAGTCGCCGCGCGCATCGCGGAACGGCCCGTGCTGGTCACCTTCAACGGCAAGGCCTTCGACTGGCCGCTGCTGGAGAACCGCTTCACGATGACGCGATCGATCGCCGTGCCGCGGCTGGCGGCGCATCTCGATTTGCTGCACCCGGCGCGAGCGTTGTGGAAGCTGCGGCTCGGTTCGGTGCGGCTGGTAGAGCTGGAGCGGCACGTGCTGGACGCGGCGAGGCTGGGCTGGCATCGTCAGGACGATGTACTGGCCGCGCTGATTCCGCAGCATTATTTTGATTATTTGCGCGGGGGGCCGGCGGAGCCGCTGGCGGCGGTGGTGCGGCACAATCAGATGGATTTACGCGGGCTGGCCGCGTTGGTGGGCAAGATTGACGCGCTGCTCACATCGGATGGCGACCGCAACGCGGAGAGCCTGGACTTGTTCGGGCTTTCGCGTTATTTGCAGAGGCGTGGCGAATCAAAACGCGCGCACTCCGCTTGCACGCAAGCTATTGAAGTCGGCCTGCCGAAAGAACACGATGGGCAAGCGCGGCGGGAGCTGGCACTGCTGGCGAAGCGGCGCGGCGAACACGAGCGGGCCGCAGCACTGTGGCACGAATTGGTGAAGGACCAGCGTAATGGGGCGCACGCTTGCGAACAACTCGCCGTCTACTACGAACGAAGGAAGAAGGATTTTGAACGCGCGCTGGAGTTCGCGAAGCTGGGGATTGCGAAGATTCGCCGGGCGCGAGCGCTTTTTCTCGATCGGCACGGGGCGCACGGCAGCGCGCGGACAGAACAGAGCTTGGCCGACCGTATTGCACGTTTGGAAAACCGAATCGAGTTGAACAACGGGGCGCGTCTTACTCTGCTGCTACAGAGTCGCAGCCCAGTTCCAGCGGCGAGGAAACTGCCGGCCTAATAAAATTCGTGCTAGGGGCCGTGGCGGCTCCGGTGTGGACTGCGACTTCTTTCACGTCTTTCGCAAGGACCTTCGGCGCTTCTGGAACGAGAGGCCACAGCAATTCTTTATTGAGCTTAAGGAAGAGCGCGCGGTCACCCCCTTCGAGCGTCACGCATTCCTTTTCAAAGCAGCGGAGGAAGACGCCGCCCTCCGGAGTGTCGAAGGAAAAGAAATCGGGCTTGCGAAAGCGATCGCTGCGCTTGTCGTGTTTTTTCTCCAGCGCCTCGGAGTATTGGCCGAAGAAACGTTGGGCTTGCTCCTCGCTGGCCAGGCGCTCACGCGTTATCAGCAAGAGGCGCTTGGTTTGCTTGTGCTCGTAAACTGCGTAGCGGTCGCCATCCCACGCCGCGGACAAGGCCTTGGCGCGCGGCTCGTCGAGAAACTGCTTCAACACTTCTTTCCAGCCGAATTCCCCCAGGACGTTTTCGTCGAGCTTGGCCCAGTCGGCGCCCAAAGTTTTTTCCATGGAGGGCAACGTAACCGGCCCAGGCGCTTTGCCTGACGTGTACAGCGCGGGATGCATAATTTGCTGGGTGGAAACCGGTGGCTTTCTGAAAATGGCAGAAAGACCTTCCCAACCAGTGGGCTTGAGGACCGCGGCGGAAAATGTCAGGCCGTCGAGATACGGGAAAATCAGCGCGTCTTTCAGGAAAGGCGGCGCTTTCTTGAGCAGCGGCGTGTCCGCCATGTCGCCGATTAGCATGGCGGGGTCAATGTCGGGCAAGTCCTGAAGCGAGCGGCCGCTGCCCTGAAGCAGATATTCAACCATGGCGGCCATGGCGCTGCCTTCGAGAACGGCTTCGCGCGCGAGCTCACCGTCATCGTTAGGTCGCGCGGCCTTGGCCCAGGCTTCAATCTGGAAATGCTGGTCCTCCAGGGCATGGGTCAGCTCGTGGGCCATCACCATGCGCTGGTCGTCGATGGGAATCCAGTCGGCGACGTAGAATTCGTGCGCTTTCGGGTCGTATAGGCCGGCGATTTGCTCTGTGAGCAGATCGACCATGAAGGAATCGAGGTCGAAACCTTTGGGAAGCAGCCCGAAGGCTTCGGCGCTTCGAGCGTCGGCGTAGCGCTCGGCGGTGTTTTTGTCTTCGTTCATTTCCTGAATGATGTGGGCGCGAATTTCTTCGCGCGAGCGCAGGCTCTTCTTGAGCGGGCTGCGCAGGGCCAGGCCGGTGATCTCACTCATCTGCGCGAGTACTTCGTCGGCCGCCGCCGAGAAATCCGCGGCGCCGGATTTGCCCGCGACGCTCGGCGGCGTGGCGGGAGCGGTCGTTTGCTGCGCAAAGCCAAAGGAGGCGAAACTGGCAGCCAAAGCGAGAAGTATGACAAAGAGCAGCGCAACCGGACCGCGCGAGCGCAAAATCGAAGTGGCCATGACATTTTCAGAATAGCAGCTTTCTTCGGATGGCACGGAAATCGCCGAGCGGGTGAGTTGGGACAGTTAGCCGGCGGCCTGTTCCGTTGAAGGCTCTTTCTCTAGAATCTCCAGAATCGCGCGCACATTCGAACAGAAAAGCTCCTTGAGATACTCCGGCGATTCGGCGGGCAACAACGCGCGATAGGCTTCGAGCCTGCGCCACAGCGCGGCGGCCCTGCTCGAGCCATGCGGCAGGGTGCGGAGGTGCGCGCGCAAATCTTCCTCCTGCACCGCCAAGGGAGTCTCCAGAATGCGCTCGAAAAGCTCCTGATGGCATTGCTCGAGGGCTTGCCGAACCGCCTCTTTCGGGTAAACGGCACTAAGGCCGGCATGCTCATAGACGTTCGTGGAAATGTCGCGCAGGGAAGCCAAATAGGCGAGACGGGAAAAGGAACTGGAGATTCGTGCCAAGGTGGAAAGCGTCAGGTCATGGATGATGCGGCGATTCTGCTGCAGCTGTGTGAGTGTATCCATCTGCTTACCCGGCCCGAAAAAGAAGACACTCTGCGACGAATACGTCGTAGCTCTGTGACCCGCTCGGGTAACTATAATCCAAGTAACTCTAGTGTTGAGGCAATTTTTGCATCGGCCCCTGGCGGTGGTCAAGGTCCGCCGGGGCGCTGCGCCCAAGCCCGGCTTTCGTTGGCCACTTTTGCGATATACACCGCGCCACGATTTTTTGGCGCGAAACATTGTTGCCACCGAGTCGTCCGACAATATTCTCCCTCTCCATCGAATCTAGACTGGTTCTGGAGTGTGAGATGATCGTTCGCGCGCGGTTTCTTTCCCCGCGTCGTTGTGATAGATTGTACGTTACTATCTGGGTTGGTACTTGCGCCGACGCCGTTTCCCTGCGATAGTGCGCAAACTACTTGAGTACAGGAAGAGTTCATGAAAACAGCGCCAAAAAAGCCGAGGGCCAAGGCTGAATTCGAGAAGGACCGACGCCGCAAGCATCATCATTACTTGGTGACCGTATATTATGAAGACGGCGAGAAGTTTGGGCGCGTGTATACGGACAAGGACAAGGCTTCACGCTTTGCGGAGCGCCAACGCAGGTCTCCGGTGGTAAAGGCGGCGCGCATCAACCAGGTTTCGTAAAAGGCGGAAACGCGACGAGCGGGCCGCTTGTGGCGAAGCGATGCCGCGTGTTATAAAATGGAAAGAGTAGCACCGAAGCGGCCTTAGTATAGTGGTAGTACGGAACCTTGCCAAGGTTCAGGTGTCGGTTCGATTCCGATAGGCCGCTCCATCAAATCAAGCACTTACAGACTCTACTTCCTCAGCGTGGGAACACAAAGGAACAGAACCCGTTTCCATCGCAGGCCGAATCATCTCAACCACCTTAAGGTGCGCTGCACGCTTCGCAGGCGTTAGCGCCTGTGCGTACACGTCTAGCGTCAATCTGCTGTTCGCGTGACGTAGTAGCTCTTGAGTGGTCTTGGTGCTCTCATCGCTGTCGATATCCGAGATTGCAGCCATGCGTCCAGCTCGGATACACGAAGATACCAGTTGCCGCCAATTTGGTATCCGGGAAGAGTTCCCGTCCGCGCGTAACGCTGCAGGGTCTTAACGTGAATGTTGCCCAGCAATTTCGCCGCTTCGGGACTGCCGATCAAGGTTTCGAAGCCAGGCTTGGATTCTTGTAAAGGTTTGAGTGTAGACGCTTGGGCCGACCGCTCAGCGCGGGCTCTGCCTTCTCCCCCTGTGACCGCGTGTTGTGACGCGGCATGCAGACGGCTTTTGCTACCTTCCGCGAGCGCGTCGGCTAGAAGGGAATCTTCCGCCACTTCTGAGTTCTCCTCTTCAATACAAATTGCATTCGAGCGAACATTTTCTGCAAAGCGCGGGGCATGCTGTCTTAGGGACGCTGTGTTCTCGCGCACGCCGAATTAGGTTGGACGGGACGTCATGTTTGTTAGACGGCCTTCGCAAGAACGTCTCCTTTAGCTTTTTCGTTGTTGTGGTTGTTTGCGTGTTGGTCTGCCCAGTGTCTGAAGTCGTCGTCTTTGCGGAACAGCAGTTTCAAGGCTTCGGTGATCACGTAAGACGGTGAAGCATCGATGAACTCCGCATAGCCCTCCAGCTGAGTCTTTACCGATTCTTCGACACGGGCTTGGACGAGCACTATTTGGATTGTCCCGCCTCCAGGTCGCTGTGCCTATCGCGACAGGAGTTGGATTATTCGGGAACAGGGCCAAATTGCAATCTGGCCATACCTTCACAGTTGCTGTCGTGTTGGCGTACGCGTAAGGCGCAGGTCTTTCTGGGCTGAATCTTGTTTGGTGTTCGGGCTAGGCTGGCGGGCGAGCTATAATTCAGGTAATTCCTGTAGACCTTTTTGCAGGATTCATCCGCTTCCACAGGGCTGGAATTTCTACTAACAATTCGACCCATACCGGTCTGCGTAACAGGCTCAGACAGAAAAGCCTGGGAACGGGATTTGGCCCGTCACGCGCGAAGCTCCCGAGTTAAGTGTGCCCGCACGTTGGTACTAAACATGAGCGAAGCAAAGTGGCGCCGATGCTGCCGAAAGAAAGTCTTTAGGCGGAACACGAAAGGACTTTCATCGGAGGATGGCCACGGAGAGGTGAGTTAATGCGAATCGTTCGATCGATGGGATTGATTATGCTTGTCACTTTGTTTTCTGCGGTAGTCCTGGTGCTCTTGCTGCACGGCATACCTTCAGTGTCTGCCCAGACTGGCACGCCTCCCAGTAGTTCGATCAGTAGTAGCTCGGGCCCGGTGTCGTGGGACTTCGGTCCTGTTGGGGGCGGCACGGTGACCAATGTCGGCATACAGGATGTCTGTCCACCGGGAATGTGTGACGACCACGATTTGACCGTGGTACTCCCTGCGACGGCAGCCACTTTCTATCAAACGATGACGGCCAAGCTGACCATCAAATACACGTGGACCAGCACCGTGCCTACCGACCTGGACATCTTTGCCATCAGCCCCGGCGGCGCTGACCATGGCCCGGGTTCGCCTGACAACACGTCAACAGGGCCAGGCGAGGAGGATCTGACGGTCACGGATCCCATTGATGGAGTCTGGCACATTCGCTCGGTAGCTTCTTTGGCGCCGGTGCCCACATCAGCTCATGCCCTGCTGACTCTGACGATCGCGCCTCGACCCACGATGCCCCCACCACCGCCGCCCGCCCCTGGCGCGCCAACTTTCATCAACTATCCAGCCCCGAACGACTGCACGGGAACGGAGCAGCCCCCGAGTTGCATCCAGCCCTCGCTAGGGTCATCCACTGCCGGTGAGCATGGTGCAGGTGAACCTTCGATCGGCGTCGACTGGAATACGGGCAAGACCTTCATTGAAGCCGGGAACCACACGCTGCGGGTGACTTTCAATGATTCCGTTAAGCCTGCCACGGCGTTTTGGGAGGACAAGCGCTCGCCATTCGCGCGCGTAAGTCTCGACCCCATCCTTTTCACAGACGACGGTCATTTCGGCGGCACGAACCGAACCTTTTCCTCGCAACTCAACGGTGTTACCAGCGAGCTATCTTTCACAGACAACGACGGCGACCTGTGGTTCCCTACGCAGGGCTCCGGCCAGCCCGCTGGCGTTGATCATCAGACCGTCGGCGGCGGCGCCTATGCTTCTCCGGCGCCAGCAACGCAGACTACATATCCCCACGCGATCTACTACTGCTCGCAGGACATCGCGACGGCCTTCTGCTCCCGGAGTGATGACGGTGGACTCACCTTCGGGGCGGGCATTCCCATCTACTTCTTCACCACGGTCAACGGCGTCGAGCGTCCGGTTGGTCCTGGCACCTGCGGTGGCTTGCACGGACACGTTCGCGTTTCGCCGGATGGCACGGCCTACGTTCCCAACGAGAAGTGTATGGACTCGAACGGCGTCAGCAGGCCCGGAGTGGCCGTCTCGACCGACAACGGTTTGAACTGGGTCGTGCGAACCGTGCCCGATGCCACAAGCATCAGCCCCGGCAGTGACCCGTCCGTAGCGGCGGGCGCGAACAATACGATTTACCTCGGTTACGTAAACGGCGACGGACACGCGAAGATCGCAGTCTCTGCCGATCGCGGACTGCACTGGTCGAAGTCCAAGGATGCGGGCACGCCGTTCGGGGTACAGAATGCGGAGTTCGCCGAGGTCATTGCCGGAGATGATAATCGCGCGGCTTATGCGTTTCTGGGCACGCCGACGGATGGCGATACGCAGTCGGCCGATTTCTTCGGCATTTGGCATTTGTATGTCGCATTCACATACAACGGCGGGCGCACCTGGACCACCGTTGATGCGACACCTTCCGACCCCGTGCAGCGCGGATGCATCTGGAATCAGGGTGGCAGCAATCCGTGTCGCAACCTGCTCGACTTCAATGACATCACGGTGGACAAGTCTGGGCGCGTGCTGGTGGGCTACGCTGATGGCTGCACTGGCACGTGCATGAACGATGCCACGCAAAACGCTTCTACCGGCCCTGCCAGTGCGCAGGATGCGCTGGCTACGATCGCTCGGCAGGTCGGCGGCCGAGGACTGTTTGCCGCCTTCGACGGTACGCAATTCGGCACCAGGAGCGGCGACAACGAAGGTGGCGGCGGTCTGTGCTACGGTGATCCCGCAAGTGGTGTCAGCGGTGATCCGGACTGCAATCGCCATGACGGGCACTGAAATCAGGGCTTGGGCAGGGCAGGGATAAATACAGTGCCCCGCGCGAGCTGGGAATTGAGCGTGCGCGCCCTCGCAGATGGGACAATCCATTTTAGTAACTGGAATACTTATGATCTACAGGCACGCGATCCGATTTGCGCTATGCGGTTTTTTCTTGTGCGCGATTGCACTCCCCGCCAGGCAAGCGCGGGGTGGCTCGCCGCAGGGGACGAAGGCCGCCAGCGTCTCCGCGTCGGCACGAGAGAAGACTAACGTCTGCACTCTGCTCTCCAGCGGCGAAGTCGAGGCCGTCCAGGGCGAGTCCGTCAAAGAAACCAGACCCAGCGGCAAGGCAAGCGGCGGGATGGTGATGTCGGAATGCCTCTTCATCACGGCAACGTCTGCGAAATCAGTCAGCGTGGTCTTGGCTACGCCGGATTCGGTAAAGTCCTCCGCACTGACGCCGCGCAAATTCTGGCAAAAGCAGTTCCATGCTCCCGGAGAGAAGAAAGAAGAATTACACGCCACGGACACAGTAGCGGGGGACTCTGAGACCGAGCGCGAGGAGAGGAGCAGGCCGCGCCGCATCCAGGGGCTTGGTGAGGAAGCCTACTGGGTCGGCAATCCGGTCGCTGGCGCTCTCTACGTGCTTCGAGGCCACATCTTTCTGCGCATCAGCGTTGGAGGGGTTCGCGAAGAATCCGCGCGCATCGAAAAATCGAAGGTCCTGGCCCGTGCCGCTGTAAAACGCCTCTGATTGATCGCGCTGTCCGGGCGCGCCCAGAGAAACACTAGGCTTAGCAGATCTGAGCCGGGCGGTTCTCTCATAGCGGGGGCGGGATGTCGATAGGTCCTCTGCACATCAATTAATTCGACAGGTCCATGAACGGATGATGGTCGCCGGTTCCCGCGTCAGTCGTCGTGAGTCGCCTTGCGTTTGCTGATATACGCGATGACCTTAGGTGACAGCCTTTGCGCCAACCATCAGAATTGATAGCTGATAAACTCGGTTACCACAAACTTTCGAGTCATCTGAGTCTGGAGCCATCAGGAATTAACCTGCTTCAAAAATGCGATGCTTGTATCGATCGAAACCGGGTATTTTTAACCGCTCGATTCCTGGATTGGCCGGATTGTTTGCTGCTCTTCCTAAAGATAGTTTAACGTCAGGCGACAAGGGCCACGAATACAGGATCAACGGCCCGCGATCTAGACCGCAAGGCCCGCACGTTTGGCCGCACCTTCGTTCGCGCTCTGTCCGACCCAAGTTGGTTCAAGAACATGTGGCGACGGTTTGAACAGCGCAAGATTCACCGGCCAAAGAACGTGGAGCAAGTACGCCAGGCCCGCCTTGAATGGCAACCGCGCGGCTCCGTTGCAGGAGTTCGGCATGCTCCCCGCAAGCACGCTCTCCACGATGTCCAAGTGAAAGCTGATCATGCTCTTTCACCGCAAGCGTCCCCAAGCGGAGCGTTCGTTAGGAGGGTGACATGTGCACACAACCGTTGATTCTCGATTCGACTCTACGCAGTTCGGAAGCGGCGAAGTTTGAGGAGGCATTGCGCACCAAAATCGTGAGGCAGGAGGAAGCGGTACAGGCAATGGTGAACCTGTACCAGGTCTTCCATGCCGGCTTGAACTCGCCCGGGCGACCGGTTGGAAGTCTTTTGTTTCTCGGTCCCACTGGGTCCGGAAAGACGCGCATCGTGGAAGCCGCTGCGGAGATTTTGTTTGGGGATCCACGCGCGGTAATCAAGGTCGATTGCGGCGAGTTTCAACATTCGCATGAGATCTCAAAGCTGATCGGGTCACCCCCGGGGTACCTGGGCCACCGCGAAACACATCCATTGATCACCCAGGAAGCACTAGCCGCAAACCATACGGAGAAATTGAAACTCAGCTTCCTGCTGTTTGACGAGATTGAAAAAGCCAGCGATGCTCTGTGGCAGCTCCTTCTTGGCATGCTGGACCGGGCGACGTTAACGCTGGGTGACAACCGTCGCGTGGACCTGTCGCGGACTGCAATTTTCATGACCTCAAACTTGGGAAGTACGGAAATCACGGAATTGCTGCACGGAGGAATGGGTTTCATCCAGCCGGCGGACAAGCCAATGTCGGGTCTTGAGGCAAGAGTGACGTACACTGCGGTTGAAGCGGCGCGGAGGAAGTTCGCGCCGGAATTCATGAACCGCCTCGACAAGATAGTGGTGTTTCATCCGTTGAATCGTGAGCAACTCGCGGAAGTGCTGCATATCGAGTTAGCACAAGTACAGCAGCGAGTTTTGGAGACGCAAAACGGGCAGTTTCTGTTCCGCGTCAGCGACGCAGGCCGCGAGTTTCTCCTATGCGAGGGCACAGACCAGCGCTACGGCGCTCGCCACCTGAAACGGGTGATCGAGCGCCACGTGGTATTCCCCTTGGCGAACCTGTTAGCCACCGGACAGGTGAAGGCGGGCGACTTGCTGTGTATTGATTGGGACCCGCGCGT
>Ga0307475_10001477_pt1 | contig 13953 bp, 10 predicted proteins | sample atmos_gasesECM1C_FD_203317 | JGI IMG/M metagenome (GOLD analysis project Ga0307475, IMG submission 203317) | Hardwood forest soil microbial communities from Morgan-Monroe State Forest, Indiana, United States - atmos_gasesECM1C_515 | ecosystem: Environmental > Terrestrial > Soil > Temperate... | reverse complement strand
TTTTCCCACCAGAAAAACAGATCGGCGTTGCTCAGAGCAACGTCCGGTTTGGCGCCTTTTGCGGCGCTATACTCGGCCGAACCATAGCCTCCCAAGTAAAAGCCGCTGTTCCCCAGCCGCATTCCGCTGCCAAGTTCGTACGGCGGAGTTGGTTCCTTGGTCTCATTCTTGCTTTCATCTGTTGCCAGGGCGGCATCGCCTGCCAGCGACATCAGGCCGGCCGTGATGCAGCCGAGAACAATTCTCAGATGAGTTTGGCAAATCATGGGGGCTTCCACCTTGCTGTCTAGCGACTTTCGAAGACGCGTGACAATTCGCCAGACGCTGCTTCGAGCGTTCCTGCTGATTGGCCTTGCTCCCGCAATACTTCTTGCCATTCTGGATTTTCTCCACGCACAGGCGGCGATGGAGACTGCAATTGAATACGACCTTGCAGCCCAGGCCAGCGCAGTGGCCTCGGACATCAACAAAATCATGTTCGAGCGCCTCGAGAATGCTGCGACATGGAGCACGCTCGATGTCATGCAGGACTTGCAAGTGCGGGATGTTGACAAACGCCTGAGCAATTTCCTTGCCAAGCTCAAGGTCGGGTATGGGGGAGTGTATCGTGAGCTGTACGCGCTCGATCTGCAGCATCGCGTCATCGGCAGCAGCAACGCCGCCGATTTCGGCCGCCGGCTCGATTCATTTGACCCGTGGCAGCACTTGACGCTTGCCGGCGCGGAAATCTCGCTGGCGCGGCCGCTCCGAGACGGGCAAAGCGTCAGCCTGACGATTCGCTCGCCGATCAAATCGCAATTCCACGGCCACGCGATCGGCGATTTACAGCTCGTTCTTAACTGGGCCCAGATCGACGAGATTCTGGACGCGGCCGGCAGAGGCAGGCGCTTCGTGGCACTGGTCGACACGCAGGGGCAGATAATGGCTGCTTCCCGAACGGTAAGGGATGCCGGGTTGTTGAGCGGCAGCGCCCTGGCGGGTTGGCATCTGTCTTCGCAGTACAGCGGCGCTTTCAAACATTCCGGATCTCCCTTCTGGGAATCGGAGGTGGTGGCCGGATTGGGCCGGGCGCCGGACTTTTCAGGGTTCGGTGGATTCGGGCTGAGCACCCTGATTATCGAACCGGAAAAGGATGCCCTCGCGCCCGTGCACCATATGGCGCTGCTTTCGGTGGCTCTGCTCGCGGCATTGGCCTTGACAACCCTGGCGGCCGCGGGCTGGGTCAGCCGCGCCATTGCACACCCGATAGTCGCTCTAACGGAATTCACGCGAGGATTCAAGCACGGACAGACTCGAATCATCGATCCGCCCGCCGCCACGGGGGAAGTTGGCGAGCTGGGGGAGGCGTTCGTTCATTTGATGCAGGATATTGAACAATCGCAACGAAAGCTGGTCATAGCCTCGAAGCTCGCTGCTGTCGGGGAAATGGCGTCGGTAATCGCCCACGAAGTCAGAACACCCTTGGGTATTCTGCGATCGTCGGCGCAGATACTGCGGCGCGAAGCCGGCATTTCCAACGATGGGCGCGAACTGATGGCGTTCATTGAAAGCGAGACCGAAAGACTCAACGGGTTGGTGTCGGCGATGCTCGATAGCGCGCGGCCGCGCGCACTGCGCAAGGTTCTTGCCGACGTCAATCTTCAGGCCCGGCAATGCGGTGCCATGTTGACGGCGCAGATGGAGAAGCACGGAATTTCGGTCAGCTATCAGCTGGATGCGGCGGACCCGTTCATCGAGTGTGACGTTGAAAGAATCACGCAGGTGTTACTCAATCTTGTGTTGAACGCTATCCAGATATTGCCCGAGGGCGGCCATATCCGCATGTCGACGTACGACGACCGGGAGCAGTTGTTCATCGAGATCTCGGATAACGGCCCTGGCATTCCGCTGGAGGAGCGAGCGCGCATTTTCGAGGCATTCTTTTTCCGTCGTGAAGAAGGGGTCGGGCTGGGCCTTGCCATTGTCCAGCAGATCGTCACCGCACACGGCGGGGAAATCGAGGTGGGCGATAGCGATCTGGGTGGTGCGCGTTTCAGCATTCGTCTGCCGCGCAAAGCGAAGATGGAAGCGCATCAGTGAAGGCGAACCAGCAACACGTTTTGGTCGTCGACGACGAGCCGCACATGCGGCGCGTGCTTGAGATCATGCTGAATCAGGCCGGCTACAAGGTGTTCGTCGCCGGCAATGGTCGGGAGGCCTTGAGGCTTATCCGCGAAAGCCCTGTGGATCTCGTGATTACCGACCTGCGTATGCCGGAAATGGACGGAATCGAATTGCTCGGCTGCATGCGCAAGGAGGGCTCGACGATTCCGGTCATTGTCATCACCGCCTTCGGATCCGTGGAGTCGGCAGTCGAAGCGATGAAAGTGGGCGCGAGCGACTACATGGTCCGTCCCTTTGATGTGGAAACGCTCGAATTGACGATTTCTCGCGTGCTCCGCGGCGTCGAAGTCGGACGTCAGAACAGTTTCATGCGGGAGGAGTTGAATCGAGGCTGGGACGCGTTCGTCGGTGGGAGCCGGGCGATGCAAGCCGTATACGAGCTGATTCGCCAGGTTGCGCCGAACAAGGCCTCTGTGATGATTACCGGAGAAACGGGTACCGGCAAGGAACTGGCGGCACGCGCCATTCATAACGCCTCGAATCGCCATGACAAGCTGTTTGTTCCGATCAACTGCGCTGCGATTCCGGCCAATATCCTGGAGGCGGAGCTCTTCGGCTACGACAAGGGGGCTTTCACGGGCGCCGTCAAGGACCGTGTCGGAAAGTTCGAACTGGCCAATGAGGGAACGCTTTTCCTGGACGAACTGACGGAAATGCCCATTTCTCTGCAGGCGAAGCTGCTTCGCGTGTTGCAGGAGGGCACCTTGGAGCGCCTGGGCAGCAATCGCACCCTTTCGCTTGATTTCCGCGTTATCGTGGCCACGAACCGCAATCCGCGCGAGGCGATTCGCGACGGCCAGTTGCGGGAGGATCTGTACTATCGGCTCAACGTGTTTGCGATCAACCTGCCGCCCTTGCGGGAGCGCAAGGCCGATATTCCCGGACTCGTGGCTCACTTTGTCGCGAAACACAGCCATCATCTGGTCGGCGAGACCGTGTTGGACGCCAGCGTGGTCAGCCAGCTGGAAGCGTACGGCTGGCCAGGTAACGTTCGAGAGCTTGAAAACATGGTGGAGCGCGCGCTGGTGCTTGCCGGAGGCGGCAGGTTCAAACCAGAGCACTTTCCACTGGACATCGACCCAGCTCAGAAGAGATCGCCGCAGCGCAGCGAGGACACGGCTGCGTCAGGCCCGCTCGGTGCGGCCGTCGATGCGCTGGAGTCCCGGATGATCAGACAGGCTCTGGAACAGGCCGAAGGCAGCAAGCCAAAGGCTGCGGCCTTGCTGGGAATCAGCGAACGTACGCTCTGGTACAAAATGAAGAAGTATTTGCAGAGGGCCGAAAGCTGACGCGGCGCCGGCATGATGTGGTTTGCGTCAGTCGACCTGCAGAGTGAGTAGCGGAACGTATTGCTGGCCGCCATAGCAGTCGCTGTCCTGAAGCTCGCCCTGGAAGATCGGCCGTGGCATCGATGCCTTGATCGCCAGCGCGCGATCGTGATAGACGAGCGTTATGTCTTCTTCGGCCTGACCATACATCCTGGCGAGGATCGCCTTCGTCAACGGGCACGCTTTTGTGGCGCGTTCATAGTTTTCACGGGTCGAAAACATCAAGTCGAAGGTCAGCACGAACGGCCCCGCGTTCTTCGAGCGGATCAGGCTGCAAAGCTCAAACAAGGTCGCCATCTTCAGATCTCCACGATTTCGGTGCGAAACATCTCGCATGGGTCGTCGGGAATGACGACGTGGTTCAAGGAGAACCGATACACTGGACCGCGGGGCAGCTCCGGTGGCGAAAAAGGATAGGCAATACTGCTGATGAGTCCCTGGTATTCGGGTACGGGAAGATGTGCGCTCACGTGACTGACGAGCGTGGCGATCTTGTTTGCAAGATCCTGGCTGGGCGCCGTGATCGTGATCAGGACGCCGACTTCATAGGCCACCGGCGACTGGCGCATGGGCTCGAGGCGCCCCATCACAGCGTCACGGCCGTAGATTCGATAGCTTATGTCGTAATCGCCGCTGGAAAGCTGTCCGGGAAACAGATCGGCAATGCGCACGTCGAAGTATGCCTTGGCTTTTGGCAATAGCGTATCCAGGCTTCGAATGATGTGGGGGTCCCGAATTCCCCCGATCACGGCAGTTTGATGTCCGACCAGCTGCGCACCTTCCAGCTTGATCGTGTATTCCTCGGCTGCCGTGAACCGCGACCCGGATACACGAACTGACCGCTCCGAGTTGGCGACGTAGTCCGCATACTGTGTGTTGATAACGCCGGACGGCTCGGTGAGCAGGAATGGATCGGCGTTTTCGTAGAGCATGTGCGCGGCGATGCTCTGGGGCGTGCAGCGCGCCGCCAGGTCCAGGGGCTCGATATCGAAATGGTCGTCCCGAATGACGGCAAACATGCCGTCGGCTGCGGGTACCACTGCGCACACCGCTCCGCATTCAAGGGTTTTGGCCGCGTGCCAGACCAGGCCGGGGGGCGCACCATGCATCAACGGAATGGCGGCGAATAGCGCCGGGTCGCTGGCTCGGCCCGCCAGCACAACAACTGCGCCCTCAGCAATGGCCGCTGCGATCGGCTCGGCGCCCATCATGCCGACCACGTGGCTCGATTCGATCACGGCTTTGGTCAGCACCGGCGCGGGGTGCAGCGGCCTGATCCGGCCCTGCTCGAGGCGCATTTTCAAGTAAGCGGCGGATTGATCCGACTTGATCAACGCCGTTCGGAAGTGAATGTGCTCTTCGGCCGCGATCTCGCGCGCCATGTCGGCAACCCAGTCCACTCCCTCGTCGCGTCCGCTGGTGCCGCATGAGCCGATGATCAAGGGCACCTTGAGCGTATCGCGCGCTCTCAGAAGGAGCCGGAGGTCACGTTTGCATGCGTCCCTGGACAGTTTGGGCTTGCCTGAGCCCAAATATGCCGGGCCGGAGTCCGTCGATCCTGCGTCGCACGCAATGAAGCTCGGATTCAGTTCGACGCCTCGCCTGAGGGAATCGACCTTGAATCCCGCCCCCAAAACCCCAGTAGCGGCCAAGACCCTTACTTCCATGAAGCTCTCCGAAGTGTCGTCAATCGTCATCGGGACGATTCTTCCAGCGTCAGTCCGCGGGTCTGCGGCCCGAATACGGCGACCGCCAGCACGACGATCAGCATGCACATCGCAATGAAGGCAAAGACGCCGGTCGTACCGAAATCGCGCAGCACGATCGCGATGGCAAACCCGGAAAGCACGGTCGCCAGGCGACTGAAGGAGTAAACGAAACCCACGGCGCGGGCGCGAATGCGGGTGGGGTACAAGGTCGTCTGGTACGCGTGATACGAGTAGGACAGCAGGATATTCGAGACCGTGATCAGGGCGCCGAACGCAATCAGCATGGGCGGGCTGGATTGCTGCGCAAACAAGAGGCCGAAGACGGCCGTTCCGACCGCGCCTGCGACGATCTGCCATTTGGCTTCGACACGGTCTGCGAAGAACGCGATCAGCAAGGGCGCTATTGGATAGATGATGGCGATCGCGAAGGAGTATTCCAGACTCTTGACGAACGCGACGCCTTGGGATGCGAGAAGCGTTGGCACCCAATTGCTGAATCCGTAGAAACCCAGCGCTTGAAATATGTTCAATGCGATCAGCATCAACGTGCGCCGACGATAGGTCGGCCGAACAAGCTCGGTAAGATCGGCTTGACCCTGCGCTTCCGGAACCGCGATTTGCGGCATTGGCAGCGGGCCGCGGACATCTGAAGAAACACGCGCCTCGATCGAGGCCACGACCCTTTCGGCCGCTTCCAGCTGTCCGCGTTGAAGCAGCCAACGTGGCGATTCCGGCACCCCGCGGCGAACCCGGAAGACGACTGGAATTGCCAGCGCAGGAAACAACGCCACCCATCGCCACCCCGCCATCACGGCGGGATGGGCCGGAAGCAGCAACCAGCAAAGCAGGGCCGCTGCTGGTACACCCAGGTACATCAGGCCGTAGTTAAGCGCGAATGCCCGGCCGCGAACCGTTCTCGGTACCAGTTCCGCGAGGTAGCTGTCGATGGTTACCAGTTGGACGCCCACGCCGATGCCAGCGATGAGGCGCCATAGGTCCACGGCGAGGGCGGAGTTCTGTGCGGCCATCACGACCGTGCTGACGGCGTACCAAAGCAGCGAATAGGTCAGTACGGCGCGTCGGCCGTATCGGTCGGCCACGGAGGAGAAGAGCGCTGCGCCGACGAAGAAACCCAGGAAGGTAGCGGCTGCAAAGCTGGCCTGGTCGGTCAGACCCAGGAAGCCTTTCGCGCCAGCATGGAATATTCCCTCCCGGATCAGTCCGGGGCTGAGAAAGGCCGTCAGAGCGATTTCATAGATCTCGAAAAATCCGCAAAGAGAAAGCAGCACCACGAGCCGCCATATGGTGCGCGAGGGCGGCAAGCGGTTCAGACGAGCGGTGATTGCGGCGACCTGTTCCGCCCGACTTGGCTGCATTTCAATCGGCCTGTTCATCGATTTGCAGGGTCGCCCAGACCCGACCCTCTTGCCAGTACGGCGCTGCTGCCATAACATTGACCGATACCATCAATATATGTGTGAAAAGCACCGGCCAGGCGCAGAAAGTAAAGCGTCAAGTGGCGGTAGTCAATATTGATTATGCTCGTACATATGAGAGTGCAAAGCTCGTGGATTGAATCGTCATTGCGATCAGTGACATGAACGACGATCGGCTGTGGATAACCGCGAAGCAGGCCGCCGGCGCGCTCGGCGTGAGTCTTCCTACCCTTTACGCCTACGTCAGCCGTAAGCTGATCCGGTCGCGCAGTGTGCAGGGATCACGCCGCCGGCGCTACTGGAAGGCGGATATCGACCGACTCGGTGACGAGCAAGATGCGAGCGCGCAAAGCAACGTTGCACTGGGGCTGATCAACGAGACAAAAATAACTCTGTTGACCGAGCGGGGGCTGTACTACCGGGGCAAGAACGTCGTCGGCCTGGCTGAAACGGAATCCTTCGAGACCGTGGCGGCCCTGCTATGGGAGGCGGATGCCCAGGCAATTTTCACCGAGCAGGTGCCGGCGGTCCCGGCTTCATACGCCAAATTGAAGCGGGGCTTGGGCGACCTCACCGTCGCTGAGCAGGCCATGGCCCTGCTCCCGATGATCGAACGAGCCAACCCCCGCCTCTATGACCTGTCCAAATCAGGCATCGCCCGCGCGGGAGCCGACCTTACGCGCTGGTATGCCGCCATCATGGTGGGAGCGAACGGTCCGAGCTCTGCGCCGCTGCACGAGTTCATCGCGGCATCGCTTCGCGCTCCACCCGGCCTGGCAGACGTCGTGCGGCGACTGCTGATCCTTGCGGCGGATCACGAATTCGACCCGACCACGTTCGCGGTGCGCGCGGTTGCGAATGCGGGCGTTACCCCGTGTTACGCAGTCCTGACCGGCCTGATCGTCACGGGAGGTCAACGGCTGCAAGCCGGTCGCGCCGGGGCCGCGTCGCGCCTGCTCGAGGAAATCGTCGCATCGTCCGATCCGCGTGATTCTATCGTTGCGCGTTTCCGCAACGGCGAGCCTTTGCCCGGATTCAGTCCGTCAAAGAACAGCAATTGGGATCCGCGGGCCGAAGCGATGATGCGCGCGCTGGAAACGTCCTTGGGCGACGATGCCGAATTCAAGCGTCTGCAGCGTGCAACCGACACCGCCATGGACATAGCGGGCCTGCAGCCGGACTTCATTTTGCCGGCGACGTTTGTCGGTCGCAGATTGGGCTTGAAGGGCCAGGAGCTGATCGTCGCCTCCGTTGGGCGAATCGCCGGTTGGATCGCCCACGCCATGGAGCAATATCACGCCCACGAGCTGATACGTCCGCACGCCAACTACACCGGGCCACTGCCGGCCTGAAACCGAATCCGGAACCCGCGTTGCGCGGCCAGTTGCTGGCCGCGGCGTTCTGACTTTGATGTTGATAACGGTAATCAAGATTGACCTGGTGATCGACAAGATGTACATATGCGCCCTCAGTCATCTCATAACAACAAATATTGATTATTTGAATCAATATAAGGAGGAGCGCGATGAAAGGCTGGAGACCTCGGGATCGGATCGGCCCACTCGGCCCGCATTGGACCGTTGGGCCACCCCGATTGACCAGGCTCATGTCATTCATCGTGGCATCCGGTCTCTACGCCGTGTCCTTCGAGACGGCAACGGCGGACCCGGTCGCAACCCCGGCGCCGCCAACGTCAACCGCCGACGCCAAGGCGGCACCTTCCCCGGGCGCATCGAACACCGACGCCGGCACCTCGGAGTCGGACCAAGAAGCCATTCCGGCAGTCATCGTCACGGCGGAGAAGCGCAAGACCAAACTGGAAGACACGCCCGTAGCGGTCTCCGTGTTCACACCGGATGCGATCGAGCGCGAGCACATTCAAGGTCTGGACGACGTCGCGCTGCGCGTGCCAGGCGTCACGTTTGTGCAGATCATCAAGGGCGAGACCTACATTTCAATTCGCGGAACGCTGATCGACACGCCTGGCGCCGGATGGGACGACTCGGTCACGACATTCATTGACGACGTTCCAACCACCGGTGTCGGGGACAACAGTCCCGATTTGTACGATCTGAGCAGCATCGAGGTGCTGCGCGGCCCGCAAGGAACGCTGTTCGGACGCAATGTGACCGGAGGCGCGATTGTCATCCATACCCTTGAGCCAAGCTTCCGGGAAGGGGGAATAGGGAAGATCGAGGGTACGTACGGGTCGAACAATCTGGCGCAGGTTCGCGGGCTGTGGACCGGTCCGCTGATCGCGGACCAGCTGGCCGGCAAGTTGACGATGGATGTCAAGCATCGCGATGACTATGTGAACAACGTGACTCTGCACGATAAGACCGGCGGCGACGCCGTTGGAAACGGGCGCGGCCAGCTGTTGTGGCAACCCGGCGATAACCTCAAGGTGCTGCTCAGCGGCGACTTCACGCACGACCTTTCCACGCCAAGAATTCCCCAGCTCTCCGGAAATATCGAGCCGTCGCAGCACCCGAACCTGTCCTACAACCCAAATGACACCAGTCAGGGCATCGATGCGACAGGTAACAGCAACGTCGGGGGCACGAGTGTGCGAGTGGAATGGAACACATCGTGGTCCACGCTGACCTCGATTTCCGGCTTCCGGCGAGTGCACGACAGCACGACTCGGTCGCGGCTGGCCGATCCCGACAATCAGGCGCTCGCTTCGACTGATATTCAAAACAAGCAGTACACCGAAGAAATTCGTCTGGCATCCCCGTCGGGCCCAGGCCTTAGCTGGCTCGGCGGCCTGTTCTACCTGCACGCCAACAAGCAGCAGGACGATCTGGATACCTTCAACCTGAACCACAGCACAGTGAATGCCGGTCAATTCCCGATCCCCGTCCTGGGCGTCATGCAGAACATTGATCAGAAAATCTCTAACGACGTGGGTGCGGTCTTTGGCGAGGCAGGTCTTCCGATTCTCGACAAACTGAGGTTGACGCTTGGAGGTCGAGGTCAATGGGAAAGCAAGAGCGGCTCATCGGCGATTGTGCCGACGTTTGCGCCGGGGAACCCGTTCGACGCCATCTATCCCGCGATCTTTCCGGGCGCCTCGGCCAACTATTCCGCGACATGGTGGTCTTTCACTCCCAAAGCGACCTTGTCCTACCAGGCGCATAAGGGCCTGCTGCTCTATGCCACGGCTGCACGAGGCTACAAGAGCGGCGGCTGGGATACGTCCGCATCGTCCGACTTCGGCAGCTCGAGCACGGCAGTATCGCAGCACCTCGGGACAGCCTTCAGACCGGAAACAGTCTGGAGTTATGAGATCGGCAGCAAGTACGTCTCACCGGCGAGGCGCTTTGAGCTCAACGCAGCAGCTTTCATCGCAGACTACAAAGACATGCAGACCAATCAGTTCAACCCGCAGACTGCGGTGTTTGAAACGAGAAATGCGGGCGCAGCACGCGCGGAGGGTCTCGAACTGGAGATGGTCGGAGCGCCGACCCGTTGGCTGACTCTGGGGTTGGCGTACGCCTACGATCTCGCGCGCTATACGGAATACGTTCAGTCGTTGTCGCAGAACAACACCGGCCATCGCATCCCGGAAACGCCCAGGCACAACATCCATCTGAGCGCCGAGACGAGGGGGTCTATCCAGTCGCTCCCCGGCACGTTCAACGTAGGCGGCGACTACACCTACCGGACCAAGGTCTATTTTTCAGACTCCAATTCCGAGCCGGACTTCATCCTGCGGCAGGGCAGGTTCGACGGGATCGTGAACCTTCACGCGATCTGGAACTCCGAGTCGGACAAATGGCATGCCACGCTTTTCGCCAGCGATGTGACGAATCGACGGCCTGTCGTGTTCGCCACCGACGTCACTGGCTTCTATCTGACTCCGGGCGAAGCGGCGGATCCGGCGAACAAGATCTATGCGGTGACAAGGGCGCCGCCGCGCCTGATCGGCCTGACGCTCAGGCGTGACCTCTGATCGTCGGCAATTGCAACGACTGTCGCGACCGGGAGGTCGAGCATGAGACATCTTCTGACGCTGGTGGTGCTGGGCCTGCCTGCATTGGCGTGTTCCGGTGTGTCGGACGCCGACACAGTGACTCGGCAATTGGATCTGTCTCTTTTGCAGACGATCTCGGACGGTGGTGGCGACGCCCGCTTTGACTACGCCGCCGTCGACCCGAGGGCACATCGGCTTTATGTCGCGCGCGGCTACGGCGTCATGGCGGTCGATTTGCGCAACGGTCAGGTGATCCATCAGGTGGTGCCCGGAAAACACGTCCATACCGTGCTGCCATTGCCGGATGGTCAAGTATTGAGCACCAACGGTGACAGTGACACTGTGACCTTGTTTGACGGCGTTTCAGGCAAGGTGCGCGCGGAAATCGGTACCGGACAAAAGCCGGATGGTGCGGTATTTGATCCCGCCAGCAGGCTTGTTTTTGTGATGGATGGCAAAGACGGTACCGTCACGCTGATCGATCCGGTGCATGGTGACTCACCAGGCAGGATCTCGGTTGGAGGCAAGTTGGAAGCCGCTGTGGCGGACGGCCAAGGCCGGGTCTTCGTCAACATCGAAACCGGCAACGAAATTGCGGTCATCGATACGGCGCAACGAAAGGTATCGACCCGCTACCCTCTTGCGGGTTGCGACGGACCGACCGGCCTGGCGCTCGATCAGGAGGCAGGCTTGTTGGTGGCTGCATGCAGCAATCGACTGGCCGTCGGCATCCGCGCTAACGGCGGCAAGCAGCTGTCCAAGGTGCCAATCGATCGACACCCGGACGCGGTGATCTTCGACGCATCGCGGAAAGTCTTCCTGATTCCTTGTGGTCGGGACGGGACGCTGCCAATCATCGCCGCGAGCGCAGAAGGCGAGCTCAGGGTCGTCGCGAAGGTTGCAACGGCCGTGGGAGCCCATACCGGCGCGCTGGATTCTGAAACGGGCCGCATTTATCTGCCCACCGCCGATTTTCACCTCAGGTTGTCAGGTTTCGAGCCCGCCGACGGGTCCTTTCGGATCTTGGTCTTTGGATGGAAGCCCTGACTTGCGGTTCGTGCTCCGCGCACTCGACCAGAGGTCAGCGATAAAATGGGCGCTTCGAATTCGTCCGAGGTTGCGCGTGCGGCCGGCGGGGGGAATCTCATGTCGAAACTGCGCGTCCAGAGCTTCGCGATTTCCATCGATGGCTACGGCGCCGGGCTGAACCAGGATCTGCAGAATCCGCTCGGCGTCGGGGGTCCCGAGTTGATGGAGTGGTTCTTCCACACACGCTTATGGCGCAGGATGCACGGCCATGACGATGGAGAAACAGGAGTCGATAACGGAATCGCCGAGCAAGGCTTCGACGGAATCGGTGCCTGGATTCTTGGACGCAACATGTTTGGCCCTGTCCGGGGTCCTTGGCTGGACGACAGCTGGAAGGGCTGGTGGGGCGAGGAGCCGCCCTATCACACGCCGGTCTTCGTGGTGACGCATCACCCGCGGGCGCCGCTCACGATGGCGGGGGGTACGCAGTTTCGCTTTGTCACCGAAGGCGTTCACGCTGCTTTGGAGCAGGCGACCGCTGCGGCGGGCGGCCGCGACGTCCGCCTCGGTGGCGGCGTATCGATGGTCCGGCAGTATCTGCGAGCAGGCCTGATTGACGAGCTGCATCTGGCCATCCGACCGGTGTTACTCGGTTCGGGAGAGCATCTCTGGCACGGCGTCGATATGCGCGCTCTGGGCTATGAGTGCGTCAGGTGCGTCGCAGGCGAGCGTGCGACCCACGTTTTTCTGCGCAGGCGAGCGTGACCCGACCGGCTTGGCCCGATCAGCAGCGCCATCATCGCCACGAGCCATTGGCTTGCTTGCCGCGCGTCAGGCCATTAGGGTGGACTAAGCAGCGGCTCGAACTGAGCGAAGAACTGGCCGGTACCGTTCGATGATTCGGAATCGAGATAGAGGGTGCCCAGTTTCAGGCGACCGGCTTCCTGCAGCTGAGCTCCTTCGATCATTGAACGAAAGTTCTCGCCGCCCAGGAGTCGATGTGTCAGCGTGACATACAGGCGTGACAGCACTCGGTCGCGCAGCATCGTCTCGAGCATGCGCGGTCCGGCCAGCAAGAACGCGCTCCGGAAGCCCTTTTGTGCCAACGCATCAACCAGCGGCCTGCCCTCGACGTACGAACCTGCACCCGCGATGACGACCTCGCAGCCTCCGCGTTCGAGCTGGTGCCGCCGTGCCGCGTCGGCCTGCCCTCCGGTTGCTATGAAGACTTGCTGCTGATGCTTCCCGATGGAGTCGGGCAAAGAGAAATCCAGACTGGCGCTCGCGACGCAAATTGCCGGCTGCGGGCGCAGGCCATTGGCCCGTCGCCACGAGGCGAGATCCTGATGGCCGGGTACGGTGCCGACCTGCAGGATATCGTCCAGGCGCTTCTGAGCGATCGCGCGCAGGTATCCGCCGTGCGTGACCAGGCAATCGGCTTGCGCGTGCAATTCGAGCAACAAACGCAAATCGCTCTCGCTCGTCAAAGCCTGCGGCAGGCGGCTTTGCCCGCTTGCGGGGTCGCGCAGTGCAATCCGCCCGTCCAGGCTGGTGACGAAATTGCCGTAAACGAAGGGCACTCCGGCAGGGGCGAGCGCATGCAGGCGTTGGGCAAGGTACAGCCCTCGCAGCGAGGCCTGCCGCACTTGCGGATACAGCTGCAGAAGGGTCGATGCCACAGGGTAATTTTATCGTGGGCGCGTCGGCATCGCGAATGACTTGAAACGCAGTTTTTGATCCCAACATGCCCGAAGCGCCGCAGACGAGACAACGCCTATGAGTCCGATTCAGATCTCACTGACCTCTGATTTTGTCTGCCCGTGGTGCCTTATCGGTGAACGCCGTTTGCAGACGGCTCTCACGCAGCTGCCCGAGGATGTGGCGGTGCAGATGCGCTGGCGTCCGTTCCAGCTCAATCCGACGATGCCGAAAGCCGGAATCGACCGTCGGACGTATCGCACGGCGAAGTTTGGAAGCTGGGAGCGCTCCAGCGCGCTCGACGCCCAAGTAGCGGCTGTCGGCCGTGGCGATGGCATCGCTTTCAACCATGCGCTCATGTTGCGGACCCCGAATACCCTGGCGGCGCATCGCCTGATGCGTCTTGCGGCGCACGAGGCCGACCCAACGCGCCTGGCCGACCGCTTGTTCGCCGGCTATTTCATCGAAGGCCGCGATCTGTCGGACAACGGCCAGCTCGGCGCGCTCGCTGTCGAAGCGGGTCTGCCCGAAGCCAGGGTCAAGGCCGTCCTGAGCAGCGAGGAGTATGGCGATGAAGTGCGCGCGCTCGAAGCCGAGGGCAGGGCTGCCGGGAT
>Ga0307475_10001476_pt1 | contig 13956 bp, 13 predicted proteins | sample atmos_gasesECM1C_FD_203317 | JGI IMG/M metagenome (GOLD analysis project Ga0307475, IMG submission 203317) | Hardwood forest soil microbial communities from Morgan-Monroe State Forest, Indiana, United States - atmos_gasesECM1C_515 | ecosystem: Environmental > Terrestrial > Soil > Temperate... | reverse complement strand
TGTCGTTGGCTCCGGCGCAGCCGACGACGGAGTCATAGTGGCCTCCGACGATGACGATCTCGTCGGGCTTCACCGAGCCGCGCAGCTCGACGTCGAGATTGTCGCAGCTCTTTCCACCCGCAAGATAGGACTGGCGCCCGACCTTGCCGGCGATCGAGAGCTCCCGCTCGACATAATCCGCGGCCTTCCGGAGCGCCTCGTAACGGACGGTATTGCGCTCTCCGATCTTCCCGGCAAGTTCGACGATATCCCGGCGCAGGGAGGCGGCCAGGTCGGCCTGTTTGGCGGTGAGCGGCGGGAGCGGTCCGGGGTGGGACTTCCCGGGCATCGGAATCATGCCGGAGTATAGCCAGAGGGGGATCCCGATCAGAAGGGGGGGATAGAGGATCCAGCGGAGCCGTTTCTTCAGGGCCGGGGTCATCCTCCCTTGAACGATGGGGCGCTCTCCTGGCCGGGATCCGGCTACAATTCGATCGATGGACGCGCTTCCCAAGCGCATGATCTGGCTTCCTCCCCTCGAGGCGCTGATTTTTCTCGGGGTCGGCCTCGTGATCGCGGCCATCGCCATCCCCGGACTCCTCAGCTCCGAGCGTGCGTCGAACGAGCGGAATGCATCGACCTCCCTGAAGAAGCTGACCTCCGCCGAGGCGGATTTTCGCGCGAACGACCGGGATGGAAATCACGTGAACGACTTCTGGACCGGCGACGTTTCCGGCCTCTATTACGTCAAGCCGGTGGGAGGGGGGAGCGAGCTCCGCCTGATCGAGCTGGATCAGGCGAACGCCGACGCCCAGCCCCTCTTTCCGCTCACCCCGAGCCGGCAGCCCCTGAAGGGGTACTGGTTCACGGCGCTGGAGCGAGATGATTCGGTCCCCGGCCCGGGAGGCCTCTACAAGCTCGACACGGACAAGAGCGGCCGGAAAGTCCATCACGAAAGCATGTTCGGATTTTGCGCCTATCCCGCGCACCGAAGCGATGGAACATTCATCTTCACCGTCAACGAGAACAACACCATCTTCCGCGAGGCGCGCGTGGACCCGCGAACGGCATTCCCGGACGACCGAGAACTGATGAACGTCCCGAGTGGGCCGAACTAGGTCTTCGGCGGAGGCGGCTCGGTCGGCGGGTAGAGGTCGGGCAGGGGAGGCAGCGGGGGGGCGTCCACATAGGCCGCATCGCCGCTGATCACGCGCTTGAGCTCGTCGATGCGGCGAAGGCCGACGTTGATCTCGATGTCGATCGTGCCGATCTGGCGCTCCTTGACGCGCATCTCCTCCTCCAGCTGCTTCCGGCGCGCGCGGCGTTCTTTTTCCTTTCGAAGGAGCTCCTCCATCTCGCCCTCGGCCTTGAGGCGGTCAATCGCCTGCCGCTTCTGACGGATGGCTTCGCGCTGGGCCAGGACGGAGTCAATCTTGGACGACAGGACCTCATCCTGGATCTCGTGGCGGATGTCCCGGTCGAGGAAGAGCTGGCCGGTCCAGCAGTGGATGACCTCGAGCTCCTTGCCCAGGCTTTCGATCCGGCGCTCCAGGTCGCGGACGCGCTCCTCGGCCCGGTCCACCGCCTCGAGGCGCTGGAGCTCCAGGCGCTGGTTCTCCATCTCCGCCTGGCGCCTGGCGTTCTCGAGGATGATCGCATCAGCGGCGGCCTTCCGGTCGCGGATCGAGCCGAAGAGCTCGCGGAGGGGCCCATCGGCGTGCCGGGAGAAGTCGGTGTCGGCGATCTTGGCTCCGGCATTCTCGTAGGCCACGGCCTTCGCCCGGTCGAGCCGGCTGATCTCGCCGCGGACCATGACCTTCTTGGCCTTGAGCTTGATCTTGTCGAAGAAGCCCTTGGATTGTTCCTCCTCCTGGAGTCTCTGGAGCTCCTGGTGGCGCTCATCGACCTCCTGGTCGATCTTGACAAGCTCCTCGAAGAGCGGCCGATAGGCAGCTCCGTCGGGAACCTTCCGGAAGAGGGCGAAGGCGCCCGCTCCGAGCTCCAGGAAGCGGGTCTGGCGCTCGCGGAGGATCTGGTCCCGGCGCCCGACCGCGTCGTCGCATTCCTTCTGGAGGGCGGCAAGGCTCTGGACGAGGCTCCGGATCCGGTCGATGTCTCCGTGGAAGCCGCTGATGGAATTCTGGAGGGTGACGGCCGAATTGAGATACTTGGCGAGTTCCTCGGTATTGACGGCGGTCGGGGCGGCGGCGGCCGCCCGGCGGCCGATGTCGACGCAGTCGGCGGTAATCTGGTGCTCCAGGCGCCTCAGGTCGGCGTCGAGGCGCTCGATCTCCTTCTTCCGGGCGTCCATGGAGCGAAGTCCCTTTCTGCGATCCCCGCAGGGTTCTGGCGCCGAGGCGCGTCCTTTATAGGGGGTAAGCTACCCGGGGAGTTCGGGGAGATCAATAGATGGCGGTCCTCCGGGGGCCCGGTATTTCATCGATTTGTTGACAGCATCCGATGACAGCCCTAAAATCCGTAACTTACATTCAGGGGTGGGAAGAACGCATCTTCATGGCCTCCGCTAAGGCTTCGCCTCACGACAAGTTCGCCGCCGGGCTCTCGCCCGACGAAAAGACCCTGGTCACGCTCCGTGACGAACTTTACGGAGGCTCCTGGGAGCAGATGCTGGGGGACCTCCGGGACCGGCTCAAGGGCAAGCCGTACATCTTCAAGCTGGTCAACCGGATCCAGGACGACATCGCCCGCATCGAAAAGCTCAGCGACTACGAAAAGAAGCACAAAATCAATCTCGCCGAATTCCTGAAGAAAAAGGAGGCCAAATGAGAGCCGTAGCCCTCATCTTCGTGCTCGGCAGTCTGGCCGCCTGCGGCGAGCGCCTGTCCCCGGAACAGCAGTACAGCGACGGCAGCCTCCAGCAGACCTGGGATCCCGGCGAGAATCCGGTCGTGGCCGAAGTACGCTCGCTCCCGTGGAAACACGTCGAATGGGAGTACAAGTTCAACAACCGGCACATCGCCCGCCTCACCCTGGGCGGGGACCACCTGTTCATCGAAACCCCGGAGAATTCCGTGGTGGCGATGAACCGCTTCACCGGCCAGACCTCGTGGATCTTCAAGATCGACACGGACACTCCGCTCGACTGGCCGCCGGTCGTGGCCCAGGGCGTTCCCGAGGAGATCCGCGACCTGGAAGCGTCGCTGCGGACGGTGAACCACCAGATCGACGACACGCTGAAGGAGAAGGGCGTCGGCAAGGAGACCCAGGCCCTGCAGAAGAGGCGGAACGAATTCCGCGAGCGGCTTCGCGTGGCCGCCTTCGGCGACAACGTCTACTTTATCTCGCACCAGATCATCTACTGCCTGGACCGGCTCAACGGCGGCCTCCGCTGGACGCACCGGCTGAACTTCGTGCCGTCCGCCCGGCCCTTCGCGATCCGCAATTTCGTCTTCGTCCCGAGCGCGGACACGGCCCGGGTCTGGGTCCTCAATGTCGAAGCCAAGGGCCAGGAATTGACGTCCTTCCGGGCTTCGATCACGAGCAGGGAAAACCAGATCTTGAACAGCCCGGTCTACTCCGACCCGTCCCTGTACTTCGTCTGCCACGACGGCAACGTGTACTGCTACAAGGTGACCGACGGGACGCTGACCTGGACCTACCCGACGGAGCGCTCGCTCCGCGCCGACCCGACGGTCTATGTCTACCGGTCGGACGAGATTCCGAGCCAGGAAGGGCCCAAGCCCGCGGGCGCGCCGGGCCCTGATGCGCCGAAGCCGGCCGACGGCATGGCGCCCCCGCCCGCGATGGAAAAGAAGCCCGACGCCATGCCCGCGCCGGCCATGGGCGCCCCGGCGATGGGCGCCCCCGCCAAGGACGACAAGGGCGGGAAGAAAAAGGCCCAGGTCACCACGCGCATCCTGTTCGTCGGCAGCACCGACAATGCGTTCTATGCGCTCGACGCCGACGGGGGGAACATCATCTGGAAGTACGAGTGCGGCTCGGTCATCAAGGCCCCCGCCGTGGCGAAGGACAACACGGTCTATGTGGCGACGGACGAGGGCGCGCTGCACGCCTTCGAGGTCATGCCGATGCACCGCGATCCCAGGACCGGGGTCTCGCTCGGCAACAAGCGCAACGGCAACCTGCGCTGGAAGCTGCCGATGGGCGAGCGGTTCATCTTCAAGGGCAAGGAGCGCGTCTACATCATGGGGCCGAAGAAGGAGATCTGGGCCGTCGACGAGATGAGCGGCGCCACGTTGGGCCGCTATCCGACGAACCTCCTCCAGTATGTGCTGACGAACACGGCGGACGACTTCATCTACGTCGCCAACAACAGCGGGCACGTCTTCTGCCTCAAAGAGTCCCGCCAGGCCTACTAGCGCTCGCCCGAGTTTCGGTGGCGGCCGCCCGGGGCCGGGAGCCGTCGCTCAAGAGGGCGATCCGCGCGGCGGTCCGGGCGGGGGTGACGCCGGCCCAGCTGGATGAGGCTCTGCTCCAGCTCATCCCCTTCAGCGGATACGCCCGGACCATCAATGCCTTCGCCGTGCTCCAGGAGCTCCTGCCTCACGTCCCGCATTCCCGAGGAGTCCGCAGCGGCCTCCGGCGCCGCGGGGAAGCGCTCTGCCGCCGGATCTACGGGCCCGTCTACCGGAGGATGATCGACCGCATGAGGCGCTTCCATCCCGACCTGGCAACCTGGATCCTGGAAGACGGCTACGGGAAGGTCCTCTCGCGGCCGGTCCTTTCGACGGTGGAGCGCGAGCTGCTCGTGGTGGCGGTGCTGGCGACGCTGGACGTGCCGGCCCAGCTGAAGTCGCACGAGCTGGGCGCGCGGCGGGTGGGAGCGGACGCGGGACAGATCGCCGCGATGCTTCGGCTGTCGCGCTGAGCGCTAGCGGGCGCGGGCTTCCTTACGCGACTGGCCCGTCGCCGAGCCGTAGTAGTAGTAATACTCCTCGGTCTCGCTGATCGCGCGGTTGAGCACCACTCCGGCGACCCGGGCGCCGACATTGGCGAGGAGCCTCTTGGCCCAGGAAGCCTGGCGCTGCTCGGTCCGTCCCGCTTCGACGATGAAGAGGGTCTGCTCGGCGACGGTGGAGATCTTGAGCGCGTCCCCGGTCCGGAGCACCGGAGGCGTATCGAAGACGATGACGTCGAAGAGCTCGCGCAGCTGGGCCGTCATCGGGCCCAGCCGCGAGGGATCCAGCAGCTCGTAGGGACTCTCGGGCTGCACGCCGCAGGGGAGGACGCTCAGGTTCGGAACCTCGGTTCCCTGGAGCACGCCTTCGTCGGTCGACTGGACCGTGCCCGCGAGGACCTCGGAGAGTCCCGGGGAGCTGGGAAGGGTCAGGGACGTATGGATGGAGGGGACGCGCATATCGCCGTCGATCAGAAGCGTCCGCTTTCCCTGCCGGGCGAAGGCGACGGCCAGATTGATGGAAGTGACGGTCTTCCCTTCCTGCGGGTTGGTGCTCGTGATCATGAAGACCCGGCTCGGGCGGTCCGACGGGGTCGACAGGAGGACCGTGGCCAGGGTGTCGTAGATCTCCGACATGATGCTGGCGCGGACGGCCCGGAGGGTCAGGATCTCCGACGGGCCGACCTGCGGCGCCACCGCCAGGACGGGATAGTCGAGGTGGCGACGGACATCGTAGTCGGTGCGCAGCGTCGTGTCGACGAACTCGCGGAGGAAGGCGAAGGAGATGCCGACGATGATCGAGGCGAGCAGAGCGACGGGCCAGGACTTGCGCAGGCGCATCTCGATCCGGACGGCTTCGTCGGGCTTGGCCGAATCGGCGTCGAGGTGCCGGACATAGCCCGCCTCGGGGGCCGCGGAAAGCTGGGCCAGAAGGGTTTCGACCGTCATCGCGCGCGCCCGGCTGTCCTGGGCCGCACGGTCCTTGATCCGGACCTCGTCCAGGATCGGGGTGAGAAGGGCCAGGCGGTCGCGCAGTTCCCGGACCTCGGGATCGAGGACGCGGATCTCGATGGCGACCAGTTCATTGTCGGTCCGCAGCATCAGGTCCTCGCGGTCGATGTCGCTGCCGAGGGCCTGGATCCGCGCCTTCGTCAGATCGAGCCCCGTCGTGCGGATTTCGGAACGGAGATTCTTGACCAGAGGATGCTCCTCGGTGTAGCGGCGCACGGCCGCGAGAAGCTCCCGATGCAGCGACTCCAGACGGTCGCTGACCTGTTTGACGAGGGGGCTATCCTGAATGCGGCTCTCGCCCGACGCGGTCGCCAGCCGGGGGACGCCTTCGCGCTGGAGATGTTCGGCCACCGAGCGGTCGGCCCGGATCCGTTCGAGGCGGAGGCGGTTGGTGGCGGTTCGCCGTTCCAGGTCCCGGCGGCGGCTGTCGTGGCCGGAGATCTCCTCCTCGAGCTTCCGCACGTCCAGATCGAGGTTTTCGGAGCCGTAGCGGGCCCGCGCATCGTCCCGGATCTTCCGGGTGGCGGCTTCATCGGCGGACTGAGAGTCCCGCTCCTTCCGGAGCCGGTCGGTGGTCTTGGCCCGGGCGTCGTTCAGGTCTCGGCCGGCGATTTCGCGGCTGTAGTCTTCGACCTGCTGGACGACGACGTTCGCGAGGGCGGCGGCGACCTCGGGGTTGGGGCCGACGGCCTCGACCGAGGCGAGCTGGCCGTCGGGCTCGAGGCTGGCGCTGATCGAGTTCAGCCAGTCGGGCGACACCCAGTCGTACTGGGGATACTGCTTATGAAAGGCCGCCGCGGTGAGCTGCCGGATCGTCTTGCTGGAGATGAGGGAGATCCAGGTCTTGGGATCCATCTGGGTGTTGGAGACCCACTGGGTGCCCTGGGTGGCGGTCAACAGGATGGGCGGAGTGGTGATGAGGACGCGAGCGCGGGCGCGGAAGGAGGGGCGCTCGGTGACGTAGGAGAAGCCCATGAAGCCGACGAACACGGCGGCGAAGACGACTCCCGCCGTGAACCAGCGGCGACGCAGGAGCCGGATGAGGTCCTTGAAGGTCACGGGTCCCCCGGAGGGCGCCGACAGGGCGCCGATATCTTCTCCCTTATTATCGTCTCTCTTGGGGGATTCGAGCAGCCGGAAGCGGGTTTCCTCGGCGTGGAACCGATTGGGCTTGACTTTAAATATGAACATGTTCATAATTAGTGGGGGGACGCAGAGGAGGTCGCGATGGAACAGACCTGGGTGGCCCTGGCGGGGCTGGCTCACTTCGGACTCGTCGCCGTGGGTTCGCAGGTCCCGCGGGTCTTCCGCCTCCGGGAAACCCTCGCCCCGCTCGGCGCCGCCCCCCGGCGCCTGATCTGGACCTGGGGGGGCTTCATTGTCCTGGCGAATATCGGCTTCGGCGCCCTCTCGCTCGCCTATGCCCGAGAAATCGCCCAGGGGAAGGGCCTGGCCGGCGGCTTCGCCCTCTTCATGGGCGTTTACTGGGGAGCCCGGCTGGCCTTTCAGTATGGGGCCTTCATCACCCCCGACTGGCCCAAAGCCGGCGGCCCCATCGCCAAGCATGGGCTGGGACTGCTCTTTCTGGTGATGACCTTGGTTTATCTGGGCGCATTCGCGTCCGGGAGGCGGACATGACGGCCCTGGATCGGATGTTCCTGGGAGTCGCCCTCGTCTTCATCTCGTTCAAAGCGCTGACGCTGCGCCGACTGACCTGGGGTCGCGCGCTGGGCTACGCGGTGCTCTGGCCCGGCATGGATGCCCGTCCCTTCGCGGAAACGGTGCCCGGGGCGGGAGGCGGGCTCCTGGTCTGGGGCCTGGTCAAGATGTGCGCCGGAGCGGCTCTTCTCTTCGCGCACGTCGGGATTCCGGCCCTCGACGTGGTCCGGGTCTTCGCGGGAATCGGCCTGCTCGTCCATCTGGGGATCTGCGACGTGCTCGCCGGCTTCTGGCGGCTCCAAGGGGTGCCGGTGGGGCGGCTCTTCGTCAACCCCCTGGCATCGAAGACCCTGGGCGAATTTTGGGGCCGGCGCTGGAATCTGGCGTTTCACGACGTCGTTCGGAACCGCGTCTTTTGTCCCGCGGCCCGTCGCTGGGGACCGGCGACCGGGATCCTCCTGACCTTCGTCTTCTCCGGCCTCCTTCACGAAGTCCTGTTGAGCGTCCCGGCGTCAGGAGGTTACGGGCTGCCCTTCGCGTACTTCCTCCTGCACGGACTCCTGGTGCTGGCGGAGCGCCGGTGGAAGCTCGCAGGCCGCGTGTGGACCCTGTTTTGGGTCCTCGTACCCGCTCCGCTGCTCTTCCATCCCTGGTTCATCCGCTCGCTGATCTGGCCGCTGACCTGAAGGAATTGCTTCGAAATTCCGTCTTATTAGGGGAGGGAGGAGTGGGGGTGACTGTGTTATACTTAGAGAGAACGGAATTCGAGGTACGTATGAAGCAGCTTTCCTTGACGGCCCTGATCGTGGCCGCGGCCGCTGCCCTGGCCGCCGCGGACGAAATCCAGCTGACGAACGGACACAAGCTCACCGGCAACGTGTCGAAGAAGGACGCCCAGAAGGTGATCGTCGAAGTCGGCGCGGGCACCATCACGCTCGATGCCAAGGATGTCTCCTCCATCAACCCCGGCGCGACCGCCCTCAATGAATACGACGCCCGCTGGAAGGATCTCCACTCCTCGACCAAGGCCTCGGAGCTCTATGACCTCCTGCTCTGGGCCAAGTCGAAGGGCCTGACCCGCCACGTGGGGCCGCTCGCGGCGAAGATCATCTCCCTGGATCTGGACCATGCCGGCGCCCGGGCCGAACTGCGCCATGAGAAGGTCGGCGGCAAGTGGCTGACCTTCGAGCAGGCCCAGGAAGCCCGCGGGCTCGTCCTCGTGGACGACCGCTGGGTCACCAAGGCCGAAATCCAGCTGATGGAGCGGCGCCGCCTCGAAGCCAGGGAACATGCCGAGGCTGCCGAGGAAGCCCGCAAGCAGCATCGTGAGGAAGAGCGGATGGCCCGGCAGGCCGCCGTCGACGCCTATAACGAGCAGCTGCAGGCGGCGATGTCGCAGATGGACGGCTATTTCTATTCTCCGAGCTTCTGCTTTTCGCCGTACTTCCGCCCCTATTGGTGGGCGCCGTACCAGCGCAGCCGGAATTTCTACCAGCACAGCTGGATGTACAACCCCGGCGGCTACTACGGCCTGAACTGGCGCGGCCTCATCCTTCGCTAAGGCCGGAGGATATACTCCGCGATCTCTCCCAGGCGCAGTCCGTCCACCAGTCGCAGCCCCACCTTCGCGATCCACGAGGCCGGCGGACGCCGGATCCATCGCTCTCCGCCGAGCGCCGCCCCCACGCTGTGACGGAAGCCCCGCGTTCCGGAGGTGCAGGCGCGGTGGACGACCCGGAGCCCCGATTCTTTCGCCAGCCGCACGAACGAGTCGTGGGTGAAGAAGTGCAGGTGGCGCGGGACGTCGAGGTGATACCAGTGGCGACGGAACATGGAGAACGCGGCGCCCTGGGCGGTGGGGAAAGTCAGGTGGATGGCGCCGTCCGGATGGGTCATCCGGCGGATATTCGTCAGCACGGCCCGGGGATCGTGGAAGTGCTCCAGGCAGTGGTTCATCGTGACCTGGTGGAAGTGGCGGTCCGGGAAGTCCGCGGCTTCCGCCGAGCCGTGGAAAACGGTGATGCCGTTCGCGCGGGCGCTGGCGGCCGCCTGGGGGTTCCTCTCGACGCCGAACAGGGCCGCACCCCGGTCCTTCAGGCGCAGCAGGTCGTAGCCGCTCCCGCAACCGACGTCGAGGATCCGGTCGCCGGGGGAGATCCTCACGTGCCGGTGCCGCCGGGAATTCGTGCGCTTCGACGGCAGGTCGGTGCGGCGGTGCTCCGTATAGTCGGCCGGATAGTAGCGGCTGATCTCCCCCACGGTGGGCCGTTCGAGGACGTAGGCGTGGCCGCAGCGCCGGCAGCGACCGACGGGGAAGATCTCGCCGGACGACGGGTTGCGGGTGTCGGGGGTCTCAAACAGCAGGAAGGCGTCGTCCGCGCCACAGGCGCCGCAGGACGCGTGTTCCATCGTCATAGGCTGCGGCACAGCCGAGGAAGCTCAGTTCCGTGACCCGGGTGTCCCTTCCTCGGGTTCCTCCGGTGGGGGAGGGACATCGCAGGGAGTGCACCACTTGACGTTCGGATTCTTCGCCGCCCGGACTTCGTCGAGCCGCTTGACCGGCATGGTATGGGGAGCCTTCTTCACCAGCTCCGGATTGGACTTGGCCTCGTCGGCGATCTTCAGCAGCGCGGACGCAAAGGCTTCCAGGGTCTCGCGGCTCTCGGTCTCGGTGGGCTCAATCATCATCGCCTCGTGGACGATGAGCGGGAAGTAGATCGTCGGCGGATGGTAGTTGTAGTCGAGCAGCCGCTTGGCCATGTCGAGCGTCCGCACGCCGGTCTTCTTCGCGTAGGGGGTGTTGTCGATGACGAACTCGTGCATGCAGATCCGGGGGTACGCGACCTTGAATCGCTTCTTGAGCAGCGACATCAGGTAGTTCGCGTTCAGCACCGCGTGCTCGGCGTTGCGGCGGATGCCCTCGGGGCCGTGGAAGCGGATGTACGTGTAGGCCCGGATGTGCATGCCGATGTTGCCCCAGAACGCCTTCACCTTGCCGATCGATTTGGGCTGCCCGAAGTCGAAGCGGAAGGCCGCGCCCTCCTTCTGGATGCGGGGTACGGGGAGATAGGGCTCGAGGAATTTCTTGCAGGCGACGGGACCCGACCCCGGGCCGCCGCCCCCGTGGGGGGTCGAAAACGTCTTGTGCAGATTGAAGTGCATGACGTCGATCCCGAAGTCGCCCGGCCGGGCCTTCCCCTGGATCGCGTTCATGTTCGCGCCGTCCATGTAGACGAGGCCGCCCGCCTTATGGACCAGGTCGGCGATCGCCTGGATGTTTTCTTCGAAGAGACCGAGCGTCGACGGGTTGGTGATCATCATCCCCGCCGTCCGCTCGGAGAGCTTGGACTTGAGGTCCTCGAGATCCACGCCGCCGCGCTCGTCGCTTTGGACGCTGACCGTCTTATAGCCCGAGAGCGTGGCTGTGGCAGGATTGGTGCCGTGGGCGCTGTCGGGAATCAGGATCTCCTTGCGCTGGTCCTGCCTGGTCTCCTGGTGGTGCGAGCGGATGAGGAGCAGGCCGGTGAGTTCCCCCTGCGCGCCGGCCGCGGGCTGGAGCGTGACCGCCTCCATGCCGGAGATCTCGGCGAGCATGCGCTCGAGGTTCCACATGAGCTCGAGGAGGCCCTGGACCGTGTCCTCGCCCTGGAGCGGGTGGAGCTTCGCGAAGCCGGGCATCGCGGCGATCTTCTCGTTGATCTTCGGGTTGTACTTCATCGTGCAGCTGCCGAGCGGATAGAAATTCCCGTCGATCGAGAACGTGCGGTGCGAGAGCTCGGTGAAATGGCGGACGATCTCCAGCTCGGAGACCTCCGGCAGCCCCGGGGGCCGCGTGCGCAGGGCGCTGGCCGGAAGGAACGACGCGGCCGGCTTTTCGTCGGCTCCGGCCGCCGCGACGTACGCGGTCGAGCGCCCGGGATGGCTCTTCTCGAAGATCGTTTTCATCGGAGGGACTCCGTGAGCGCCAGGACGAAGGCGTCGATGTCGGCGCTTGTATTGCGTTCGGTGCAGCACAGCAGGAGATGGTCGCGCAGATCCCGGAAGGCCAGTTGCAGGTTGAGCCCGCCGAGGAACCCCCGTTCCTGAAGCTTGGCGAGCGTCTGGGCCGGATGGGGAACCTCGGCGACGAATTCGTGGAAGAACGGATACTGGAAGGGGATCTTCACCCCCGGAACCTTCGCCAGCTTGGCGGCCAGCTCGTGGGAGCGCTGGACGCACAGTTCGGCGACGCGGCGCAAGCCGCCCGGCCCGAGCGTCTCCAGATAGATCGTGGCGCGCAGCGCCATGAGGGCCTGGTTGGTGCAGATGTTGGAGGAGGCCTTCTCGCGTCGGATGTGCTGCTCGCGGGCCTGCAGGGTCAGCGTGAAGCCCCGCTGGCCGGCGGCGTCGACCGTCTCGCCGACGATGCGCCCGGGCATGCCGCGGATGAACTCCTTCTTGGCGGCGATAAATCCGGCCCACGGTCCGCCGAAGTTCATCTCGATGCCCAGCGGCTGGCCTTCGCCGACCGCGATGTCACAGCCGCACTCGCCGGGCGACTTGAGCAGCGCCAGCGAGACCGGGTTGACGCTCGCGATGGACAAGGCGCCCGCCGCGTGGGCGATCTCGGAGACGGCCGCGAGATCCTCGATGCCGCCCAGGAAATTCGGGTTCTGCAGGACGATGCAGGCCGCGTCCTGCGCCGCCTCTTTCAGGGTCGCGACCGGCGTGAGCCCCCGGACCTGGGCGACCTCGATGATCGTCGCTCCCAGATGCTTGAAGAGCGACTTGACCACGGCGCGGTACTGGGGATTCACGCTGCCGGAGAGGACGACCTTCTTGCGTTCCGTGTGGTCGACGGCCATCGCGACCGCCTCCTCGAGCGCGGTGCCGCCGTCGTAGTGCGAGGCGTTGGCGACGTCCATGCCGGTCAGCTCGCAGATCATCGTCTGGAATTCGAAGATGTGCTGGAGCGTGCCCTGGCTCGCCTCGGCCTGGTAGGGGGTGTAGGCGGACAGAAACTCGCCCCGCGAGAAGAGGGCGTCGACGACCGCGGGGACGAAGTGATTGTAGGCGCCGGCGCCCAGGAAGCAGCGGCCGGCGTCGAACGTGCGGTTTTTCGCGGCCAGGGCCTGGAGGTGCGCCAGGAGGTCCTGCTCGGGAAGGGCCGGGGGGATCTCGAGCGGTCGCTTCAGGCGCACGCCTTCCGGGATGGCGGCGAAGAGTTCGTCCACGGATCCGACGCCGATGCTTTTCAGCATCTCGGCGGCATCTGCCGGGGTGTTCTGGATGTAGTCCATCTCTAGCGTCGGCGGCGATTCAATTTGTAAAAGGATCGGTTACGGCCGGTTCACCGCCATTATAGCGGCGATTCCAATTGGAGCGTTAGACGAAATCGTCCTCGTCGACGTCCTCGTCCGCCTTCCCCTTGCCTTCTTTCTCTTCCTTCTCGTCCTCCTCGGAGGACTCGAGGAACTCCTCGTATTCCTTCTTGGTCATGAGGGACTCGAGTTCCGCGGGGTCCGAGGGCTTGATGCGGATCAGCCAGCCGTCCTCGAAGGGCTCCTCCTTGAGGGTGTCGAGATCTCCGGCGATGTCCTTGTTCACCTCCAGGATCTTTCCGGTCAGCGGGGAGATCAGGTCGGCGACGGTCTTGACGGACTCGATCTCGCCGAAGGGGGCGCCCTGCTCGGCGTTATCCCCGACCTTGGGAAGGTCGATGTGAACCAAGTCCGCCAGCTGCTTCACCGCGTAGTCGGTGATGCCGACGGTGGCTTCCTTCTTCTTTTCGTTGTACTTGATCCACTCGTGGGACTCGCTGTACTTGTAGTCTTCCGGCCTCATCCAAGCATTCTCCGAAGGTGTCGTCCTGTGTAAATCGACGGGAAATAACTGTCAAGTTTTTTTGCGGCGATAGAAGGGGAGCTTCACCACGGAGGCCTTTTCCCTCCTGCCGCGCACGTCCACCTCCATCGGCGCGCCCTCCTGGCGGAGCTCCGTCGGGACATAGGCCATCGCGATGGACTTCTCCAGCACCGGGCTCCAGGTCCCGCTCGTGACCGCGCCCACCTTCTTCGACCCGCTGTAGACGTCGAAACCCTGACGGGCGATCCGCCGGGATTCCATCACCAATCCCGTCAGCCGACGCGTCGGCTTCCCGGCGGCCCGGAGGGCGTCCTGGCCGATGAAGGAGGGCTTCCCCAGGTCGACCGCGAAATCGAGGCCGGCCTCCAGGGGCGTCGTGGCGTCGCTCAGGTCGTTGCCATAGAGCGGCATGGCGGCCTCGGTCCGGAGCGTGTCGCGCGCTCCCAGGCCGATCGGGGCCAGCTGCGCGTCGATGAAGCGGTTCCAGACCGACACGGCCTGCCCGGTCGGGACGAAGATTTCGAACCCGTCCTCGCCAGTATAACCCGTCCGGGAAACGAAGAATTCCCCCAGCCTCGTGAAGG
>Ga0307475_10001475_pt1 | contig 13957 bp, 14 predicted proteins | sample atmos_gasesECM1C_FD_203317 | JGI IMG/M metagenome (GOLD analysis project Ga0307475, IMG submission 203317) | Hardwood forest soil microbial communities from Morgan-Monroe State Forest, Indiana, United States - atmos_gasesECM1C_515 | ecosystem: Environmental > Terrestrial > Soil > Temperate... | reverse complement strand
CGTGCTTCCTCAACAAAAGCGCTAGCGGCGTTCGTCTGACCCAAAGCAACCAGTGCCTGCGCGGCACTCAGACTTAAGCCAAGATTTCCTTTTGCGCTCTTCGCCAGCCGCGTATACAGGTTTGCCGCTTCCTGCTGCTTGCCGGCAAGCTGATACGTGTATGCCAGTTCCGCCTGGACATCGGTGTTCTTCGAGGGAATTGCCTGAAGCGTGGAAATTGCCAGGTCGTACTGACCCTGATCGCGATATTGGCCTGCCACCGCGCGCAAGACTTCAGGGTCTTTCGGCGCACGGGCTTTGGCTCGATTCAGGTACTTGGTCGATTCTTCCGGCTGGCCTAGGTGCTCATAGGCGCGCGCGATCAGCAAAGCGGTATGGGCGGAGGCCTGCACAGCGTCGGCCCTCTGAAGCAGTTCGATCGCACGATTAGGATCCGTGCTGAGCAGAAGCTCGCCCGCAAGCTGCAGGCTGTTCGCATCTTTGGGATTCGCCTCCACCACCCGCTTCAACAATTCCTCTGCATCGGCATCCCGGCCCATCTTGGCGTAGGTTTGCGCCAGCCCGGCCATGCCTCGAACCGAGTTGGGTTGGATCTTGAGGCCGTGATCGTAGGCGTCCAGTGCGGTCTGGTAACGGCCATCCAGCCTTGCAGCATAGCCCAGCAAAAACCAAAGTTCAGCGTTTTGTGGAGCTGCTTTGGCGGCGCGCTCCGCGAAGGAGACGGCGGCCGCGTAGTCGCCGCGCTTCAGCGCATCTTGGGCGGCACGTGCCTGGCGGGCAACCTCAATGCCCGATCCCCAACCCAGATCCCGCTGCGAGGCACCGTTGGCTGAGTTTTTTTGGGTCTGGTTGCTGGGCGACGTACCCCCTTGCCCGTTGACCTCATACGTCTGCCCGAGGGCGCAACCAAAGAGAACAACAATGCAAAAGCTCGCGAGCGGAAATCGGCTTTTCACAAAGTCACCACGCTTTATACAAGTCTTTGGAGTAACCTCCCGCATCCCACTATTTCTGCGGTTAACATCAGATGCCACTCGCTGGGGTAAGGCTGCCTTGCTTGAGCCAACTGCTAGGGGTAAATCGCCCAAACAGAAGTAAACCCTGGGCCTGCTTTCCGAATCCAACTTCTTCGCCACGGACACGTTGACCCATGGACCCCAGGAGCGCGCAATCATGAGCACTGTCCAGAGTTACTCTCGTCCGATTCCTCTTATCGCCATTGTGTTGGTGGCGCTGGCCGTTCACGGTCCCTTGCTGTTGATGCAGCTTCCTTCAGGTTCCTTCGATGCGAACTTTCACATGTTTTTCGCCTCCCACTATGTTCATCACTGGTTCAATCCCTGGAATGAAAAGTGGTTTGGAGGTTTTTCGCAGACCACGTATCCTCCGCTGACCCACCAGTGGATCGCGCTGTTCTCCAATGTGGTTGGATTGAAAATGGCGTACATGCTGGTGCAGTTGATCGCTGTCCTGCTGCTGCCAGTCGGAGTGTTTCGCTTTGCCAGAATCTGGGTGGAAGACCGCGCCGCCAGCTATGCCGCGCTGGGCAGCGTTTTTCTGGGAGCGCTTGCCTTTCTGGTTTATCAGGCCGGGCAACTGGCGACGGTAGCCTCGGCGGCCCTCTATTTGAATGCGTTGCCTTACTTCTACGAGTGGATGACGGAAGCCTCGGGCCGGTCTCTCATCAAGGGACTTGCTGTCAGTTTGGCTGCCGCGGCCGCCCATCACGTGACTTTGATTTTCGGTGTCGTGCTTTTTGCCGGTCCCGTACTTTGGATAGCATGTGTGGACGCGCACGACGAGCGTGTTTCGGGCTCCGTGTCCGGCGTCTTGTCGCGAGCTCTGGTGTTTGGAGTCTTGGTGGCCGGAGGCGTTGCAGCCGTGCTGGCGCCTTACTGGTTGGCCCTGATTCAACATCCCATTCACCAGATGCCGATCCCCCACGACAGCCGCTCCAATTTCCTGCTGCACTCCACGACCGCAATCAATTACTTCGTCATTCCGTATGGAGCGGTGATTCTTGCCCTGCCGTTCATCCTGTTGCGCGGAGCTGCGTCCCGCCGCCTGCGACCCCTGCTGTTCGGTTTCTGGCTGACTTTGATTTTTGGACTCGGCGGCACCACGCCATTGCCAAAGTGGCTGCTGGGCCGCGCCTTTGAGATTTTGACCTTCGAGCGATTTACCTTCTGGGCGACCCTGATGGCGATGCCGGTGGTTGGCGTTCTCGCGGTGGAGCTGCTCGATCGCTTCCGGGCTCGGGCGGCCGTGGGCCTTTCGCTGGCGGCGGTCTGTACCATCGGCGCCGCGCTGTGGTGGCTCTCGGCAAATCCCTATCGGCCTACTGGCTCGACCAATGTGGACCCCGTGATCGCCTTCCTGAATCGCGACGGCCACGACGCGTATCGTTACATCACTCTGGGGTTTGGCAGCGAGCTGGCCAGAGTTTCCACTTACACTAGTGCTGGCAGTGTCGACGGAGACTATAACTCAGCCCGCCTTCTGCCTGAGATGACGCACTATGGCTCAGCACAGCTCACCAACGCCAAGTTCTATGGCTCGGCGGGCATGGCTTCACTGCGGGCCATGCTCGAGCATGCGAACCGCTACGGCTTGAAATTTATTTTCGTGCACGACTCATACTATGAGCCCGTATTGACCTTTGTGGGCTGGCGGAAGATCGAGACTTTCAACAACGGCGAAATCACCGCCTGGTCGAAAGATGACGTGCCACCCGCTCACAGGATTGAGTCGGACGCGGTGCCCGCTCCGTGGCAAGGCTTGCTGTGGGGAATATTGCCGATCGGGGTCAGTTTCCTGGCGATTTTCCTCGAGCTCCTGTTGCCTGAGGGACGCCGCGTTCCCATGGCCATTGGCATTTCACTTCGTGATGAACGTCCTGAGCAACACTACGTAGCCTGAGGTATCGGAATGAAACTTACTCTGCCAATCATTCTCGTAGCCGCAACCGTAGCGTTAATGGCCCTCGCCCTTCTCGGAGCAGGGCAGGCTCGCAGTACGGTTGGAATCGACACCGGTTCCGCCGTTCGCGGCTTCACGCCGGAACCCAGCACGCCCGAGCAGGCCCTGGCTAATCTTCTCACCGATGTGCAGCGCCGCAATTGGGACCGCGCCTTCGCTGGCCTGTCGAAGACGAGTGGCACGGATGAGCAGTCGTTCATCCAGGACTGGACCGGTTCAAATGGCAGCCTGCGCTCGTTTTCAAGTCTGGAGGGCTTTGACTCACGTCCCCTCCACGCGACCAATGACGATGCGCAAATGCGCGTGCGACTGCATTGGACGACTCCCGTGGGCCCCCTCGAGGATGTCCGCGATGTGCAGCTTGTACGTGAAGGCGACGTTTGGAAGGCAGTATGGCCTAAGACGCAGGCGCTCAACGTACCGGCACAAGTCGTTCCAGTGACCTACCTTCGCTGGGATTTGGTCACCGGGAGCGCCGCCGACGAGTGGGGATCGAAGAATATCGACGCGCCGCACGTCCGTATTACCTCAATGAACGCTGTGGACTCTGCGGAAGGCGCAGTGGTGATGGGAGAAGTGGTGAACGAAGACACGATCCCAGCCTTCGTCAACGTCAACGCCATATTGATCGATGGCATGGGTAATCCCATCGATGACGAAAGCAGCTTCGACAAGATCGCGCACATCCTCCTGCCCAAGCAGGTCACGCCATATAGGATCGACTTCCCGAATCTCAGTCTGAAGAATGTTAAGAACGTTCGCATGGACGTGAAAGCGAGTCTGGTTCCGGCATCCGCCGATCCGGTGATCGGGGTCATGAATCAAAGGGTCGAGTCTGACGTTCAGGGGAAGAGCGTTCTCCACGGCGACCTGCTCAATGAGAGCGGGCAGACGGTCAATATTCCGCATGTGATCGCGAGCTTTTACGACAGCAAGGGCAAAGTGGTGTGGGTGTCCGACGGATACGTTGACCGCGCCCTCCTCCCGCAATCCTCGCAGCCCTTTGCGGTGGAAATTCCGCGGTCTGTGGCGGCCAAGGTGCAGAGCTTTCATGTGGTGGTCAACCAGTACAGTTTGGGCAGGTCCTGAGAAATGTATCGCATTATTCTGATCGGAGTAATCTTCGCCGCGACAGGTCTGGCAGGCGCTCAGGATCTTCGCGTCCCCGCGTCAGTCACCGCGGGAGAAGACGCGACCATTTCAACCACCGGAAGCGGCAGGGCGACTTTCTACCTACTGGGCCCGGGAGTCTCGAGCAAGAGTGATGTGAGCCTCGGCGAGGAAATTCACCTGCAGGCTCGAGAGTTGCGAAACGCAGGTGACTATGTGGCCATTGTGTGCTCCTCGACCTGCCAGGGAGCGGGCTTCTACGTGACCGCGGCAAAACCTGCCAGCTTAACCTTTCTGGTGCATCCATCGCGCGTTCCAGTTTCGCAAGGCGATGCCGTCAGCGGCGTGGCGCTCCCTTTTGATCAATTTCACAATCTTGTGCTCACTCCGGTGACGGTCACCTTCCAAATGACTGCCGGAAATGCCTCAGTATTTTCCCGGCAGGTTCGCACGCAAGATGGAGCAGCCTGGTTCCGAACCTCGTCCGGTAAATCTGCCGGGGTCGTGCAGGTGGTCGCTTCGTTGGAAGATCTCACCGCTCGACGTGCGGTGCAGCAGGTTGCTTCCGACCCCTGCAATCTCCGCATCAAGGGCCAGCGCACGGCGGCTGGAATTCTCGTCGAAACCGAGCCGGTTCATGACTGCGCGGGAAACGTCGTGTCCGATGGCACCATCGTCAGCTTCACCGCCACCGAAGGCAGTAGCAGAAGCACTGTGGACGCGCCAATCAAGAAAGGCGTGGCGCGCGCGCAAATCGAGGGCAAGGGCGAGGCCTCGATATCGGTTGCCTCCGGGGTCGTGATGGGAAACGAACTCCGCATCGGAGCGAAACCATGACTCTCAAGCGCAGATTCTTTTTGTGTTCTCGGAGCGCCCTTATCCTCGCTCTCTTCCTTGCTCCTGCGCTCTATTCCTACAGCGCCGACTCCGCAGTCAAAGTGCAACTCAATCTGAAGAAAGCTGGCCCCCGAGAGGTAGAAAGTCTGACCGAACAGGGAATCCTTCGCGACTATCGCCTCGCATGGACTAGCATGGCTCAAGCCCTCGAGTTCAATACACCCGATCCATTGGAAGGGCCGTTCGCAGGCGAAGCAAAACAACAACTCTTGCAGACTGTGGCCCAACAGCAGCACTCAGGGCTCAGCCAACGGTACGTAAATCAGAATCACCGGGTGGAAGGCGTGTTTTATGCACCAGAGGGCGATGTCATGGAGTTGCACGATACTGCAGAGTATCAACTGCAAGTTTCGGATGGTGGAAGAATCATCCACGATGAGAATATCGTCTTGCACTACGTTGTGCTCATGACCCCCGGTGCGGATCGTTGGGTGATCCGCCATTTGCAGGCGGTGCAGCAGTTTTGATCGGGTGTGCTATAAACGCCTTCGTCTCCGCGCCATCCCAGCGCCAACCGCCGCGATGCTCGCCGCATCTTACATCCTTGCGCGGAAAGACAAAAGGAACGGATGGAGCCGTCAATTTGTCGAAGGCGTTGCTTAGCATTTCCCTGGGTTGTTTTGTGATGGCGGGCGGATGCACGACCCCCGGCCTGCATCGCGCTGCGCTGCAAAACGGACAAGCGCCGGCACAATCTCCCAAACTTCTCGCCGTCTACATGCCATGGTTTGGAGATCATACCCACATCGACGTGGGCTATTCCAGCCAGGACTCCGCCGTTCTTCGCAAGCAGATCCAGCAGGCTCGCCGCATGGGCATCTCCGCCTTTGTCGTCGACTGGTACGGCGAGAGCCGTCCTTACTCCGATCACAACTTCGCTCTTCTGGAACAGGCCGCAAGTGAAAGCCATTTTCAGGTGGCCCTTCTCTACAACGAAGATCAGGACGGCGATGCGGAAGCCACGGACGATGCCATTGCGGCCTTCGACAAGGCCTACCAATCCTACATCGGGCCGAACGCCAGATACCACGATGCATACCTCACCTATAACGGCCGGCCCATGGTCTTCATTTTTCCCAAGAGTAAACGCGTCAACTGGGACCGCATCCGTGAGCACTGCAGCAACTGGGACAGGCCGCCTCTTTTGATCTACAAGGACGAGGCGCCGCCGCAGTTTGCCAATGCCATTGCGGGCTCTTATGCGTGGGTGCAGCCTGGGCCCGGCGGCTGGGCCGCCGATGGCAGCAACTGGGGAGAGAAATATCTCGACAATTTCTATAAGACGATGAAGAACAAACATCCCGACAAGATTGCGGTCGGAGGAGCCTGGCCCGGCTTCGACGATTCCGCAGCGAAATGGGGCCTCAATCGCCACATTCGGAACGGGTGCGGGAAAACTCTGGATGAAACTCTGAACTTCTACGAGCGTTATTACGACAGCTCCGATCCGCTCCCGTTTCTCCTCATTGAAACCTGGAATGACTACGAAGAAGGGACCGCCATCGAACAGCGAACAGCGGCCAATTGCGGCGGTGTTGCGAACACCAGTTCCGCCCAGTCCGCGTCGCGCTAAACTCTGCGCCTGGTGGCACTTTTTAACAACCTGCGCGCCAATTTTCACATCCAACGACAGCCGGATATCGCCTTTTCACTTTAGCGATTTTGCGCACGGAACTCAGATTATGGATGGCCCCAAGAACTCCACGCAATGTTTCACCCTCCTTTCCCGGCTGTTGCTCGGAACCGACGGAAATGAGAGTTCGAAGGAAATCGTGCAGACGATAGCGAGCTTTGGCCCGCAGGAATTTGGGGGGCTCTGGGGTCTTGCGACCTCCCATCATGTGATCATGCGCGCCTTCCCTCCGCTGCGCCGTGTGATGGCAGCCGAGGGCAATGGCAGCGACTGGGTTGACCGTGCGATTGCGAAAGAACAGACGCGCATCCACCACGCACTGTCCTTTCTGTTTCCGATTTGTGACGCGTTGGAAGACCTCGGCGACGTCATCGTGATCAAGTCTCTCGATCACTGGCCCGACTTGGGGAGCGATCTTGATCTTTACACGAACGGAGAAAGTGTCGATGTCGTCGCCGTCATGCGTGAGCGCTTCAAAGCGAAGGTGGCGAGACGCAGCTGGGGTGACCGGCTCGCGAATAAATGGAATTTCATCGTTCCCGGTCTGCCCGAACTCGTCGAGGTGCACATCGGAAGATTGGGCCAGACGGGAGAGCAAGTCGCCATCACTGACTCTCTGGTTGCGCGGGCTAGTGACGCGCAATTCGGTGCGCACACCTTCCGGGTGCCTGCGGCGGAAGACCGCCTGATTATCAGCACCCTGCAGCGCATGTATCGTCACTTCTATCTGCGGCTCTGTGACATTGCGGATACTGCCCGACTGGTGGAATCCGACGCGGTCGATTATGTCTATCTCCGCTCCCTGGCTCGTTCAGCAGGGCTGTGGGACGGTCTTGCTACTTATCTGATCATCGTCTCCGGCTATGTCAAGTCGTACTCCGGAGAAGGCCTTGCCCTACCGTCACTCGTAACCAGCGCGGCACGATTTGGTAGTGAGCGGATGTTTTTCAAGCGGGAGTTCTTGCGGATTCCGATTTTCCCGCAGGCCGCGAAGCTATACGTCTCAGAGTGGGAAAGACTGCTGCTCAATGGGGAACTCCAAAACGCTTTGCGGCTGAGCTTGCTTCCAGGTTTGGCTGCGGCGGCAGCACTGGAGCTGAAGATTACAGGCAGTGACAAGGGGATATGGTAACCCGGCGGTTCAATGCCGGGTGCTCAGGCGTTTACGGTATTGCGAGGAGGTCACCAGAACCCTATGGTGAATAAAGACATTACGCACAAAGCTGCGGAGAATTCGCTGGAAGTGTCTGGCGGGACTGAAGTTTCGGTTCTAGTCAAGATCAAAAGGGAAGGAAGTGCCGCTTGGTTCGAATTCTGGTGGTAGATGATAACCCGGCGGTCCGGCACTATCTTCGAGCCCTGCTCGAGCAGCAGAGCACCTGGCAAGTCTGCGATGAAGCTCGGACCGGAAAAGAAGCGCTGCAACGGGTGGAGAAGAATCCGCCTGACATGATCCTGTTGGACTTCCAGATGCCGGATTTGAACGGCCTCGATGTTGCCCGGCAAATCACCAAAGCTTTTCCTGAAATTCCCATCCTGATGGTCACCATTCATCTGTCGAGACAACTCGCTGAGGAGGCCCGTAGGGCGGGGATCCGCGGCGCCTGCGCGAAATCAGACGTCGGTTCCATCGTCGAGGCTGTAGACGCGCTGTTGCATGCCGGCACCTATTTTCCTAGCAATGCGTCAATTCACTAGACTTCGCCACTCATTTTGCTGTGCAACTTCGCCTCCCAGCCAAAATACAGGATTCCCTGTATACGACGGGGAGTACTACAATGCTAGCTTCTAGGGTGGCTGTCCAACTAGGAGATGCGCCCCTGGTGCGAGCAGACTCCTGCGGCAGGAACAGGACAAATTAGAAACAAAGAGCCAGCCGGAGACTCGTATCAGTCGATCCGTATCAGGCTGCCTCAAAGAGCAGAAACCTTATGGCAGTCCGCATACTTCTGGTGGATGATCATCCCATCGTGCGACAAGGGCTGCGGACCCTACTGGAGGGGCGGTCCGGTTGGGAAGTTGTTGGGGAAGCAGCGGACGGGTTGGAGGCTTTGGACAAGATAAGCAGTTTGCATCCTGACGTTGTGGTGCTCGATGTCACCATGCCTCGAATGAATGGTCTGGAAGCGTGCCGTTTGATTCAACGCAAGCAGAAGACTTCCGGCCTTGAAGTTCTGTTCGTTACCCAACACGACTCACCGCAGATGATGCGGGAGGCTCTGGAAGCCGGGGCCAGAGGATATGTTGTTAAGTCGAATGCCGCCCGCGATTTGTTGGAAGCCGTCGAGGCGGTGAGCCAGCATCGGGTGTTTACCGCGCTGGCGCGGAGCACGCAAGCTTCGTACTGAATATGGCGCCACTAGGAAAATCAGGTCTAGCTGTCTCTCGGGCTTTACTTGGAAGGAAGGATCTGCCATGAAACTGCGTATCTTGTTAGCCGACGATCACGAAATTGTACGTCGAGGCTTGTGTGCGCTTCTTCAGAAACATGAGGGCTGGGAAGTGTGCGGGGAAGCTTCCGATGGTCGCGAAGCGCTCGAAATGGCGAAGCAATTGAAGCCCGACGTTGTGATCGTGGACATTGGTATGCCCTACCTCAACGGCTTGGACACAACGCGCCAACTGATGCAGCATGACCCCAACTTCAAAGTCATAGTCTTGACCATCACCGATTCCGATCAGGTGATCCGCGAGGCTCTCGACGCCGGCGCGCGCGGGTTTGTGCTCAAGTCCGACGCCGCCCGCGATCTCGTATCTGCTGTCGAAGCCTTGCAGAGCAAGCGCATGTTCTTCACCCCCAGAGTGAACGATCTGGTGCTGGCAGGCTTTCTGGATAAAGGACACGCTATATCGCGGAACGAACCGCCGAATCTACCCACCCTGACCGTCAGGGAGCGTGAGGTGACTCAGCTTCTCGCGGAGGGCAAGAGTTCCAAGGAAGTGGCTTCATTGCTCAACTTGAGCACCAAGACGGTGGAAACACACCGCAGCAACATCATGCGCAAGCTCAGCCTGCACTCCATCCGCGATCTGGTGGTGTACGCCATCAAGAACAACATCATCCAGATCCAGATGCCACCCCAGGTGCAAAGGCCGACGGAGACTACTGTTGTCTGAGTGTTCGATCCAGCACCTTCAGTGCGCGGAATCGGATGGATAATAACCGGTCCTTGCACGGACCGTGAGTTTCCCGTAACCAGGCGCGTGTGCTTCCACCTGCACCGACTGGTACCCCGGTCTGACGTTCTGGTTCCGGGGCTTATAAGCAATCATGTACTGGCTGCGGATGTCGTGCGCTACCGTGCGTGTAATGTTATCCACCTGGTCAAGCGTCTCAGGAAAGTAAGCCACTCCGCCCGTCCGGTCGGCCAGGCGCTGCAACGCATCGCGTCCCGGGCCCTCCAGCCCGCTGCCCAGCAGGCCCACCGCATAGAGCGTGGGGCCATTCGCCTGTTGCACCTTGCGCGAGGCCTCTTGCAGAGTTGCCTGGCTCATATTGTCTTGCCCATCCGTAATCACCAGCAAGACTTTCTTATCGAGAGGATTATTCTGAAGGTGAACCGCCGACGCTATGATCGCGTCGTAGAGGGCAGTGCTGCCCCTCGCGGAAACCTGATGCAAAGCCGCTTGCAATAGCTTCACGTCTGAGGTGTAATCCTGATCGAGGTACGGATCCTGGCCGAAATTCACCACGAAGATCTGATCTTGCGGATTACTGGCGCGAATCAGGTTCATGACCGCCTGATTAATCTTTTCCCGCTTCTCGCGCATGGAGCCGGAGTTGTCAATCACGATGCCCATCGCCACTGGCACATCCTCCCGGCGAAATGACGTGATGGCCTGGGGTACTCCGGCGTCAAGAACGGTGAATGTGCTTCGATCCAGTCCCGACACCAGGTGCCGCTGCTCATCGACCACTGTCGCGTGCAGCACCACTTCTTCCACCTGCTTCTTGAAGACAAACATGCTGCCTTGATCGTTCCCTGGACCTGGTTCTGGGGATAACGGTTCCTGCCCGGTATTGGGTGTCTGCGGAGCCTCGTTTCCCGGACGGGTTGCCTGCTGCCCGTTCTGGCTTCCATTGTTGCCAGCAGGCGGTGGCGTGGGGCTGCCGGTCGCGGGGGCCTGAGCCAGGACACCGGAGGCAAGGAAGACGACTGTCAGAACGGTCAAGAGAATCGACGCAGAGCATCTGGAAGCGGCAGATCGCATAGAAATTCCTCCGTGCGCCTTTTAGATGCCATCTTTGCGATCCGCGGAGACCAGCGCTTCAGCCCCGGCCTCTACAGTAAAGACCTGAGTGCACTATCGCACCAACGCTGGAAAAACCTCGATTCTATTACCGGCCCGGACCTCCAACGAGAACGTCGAAATTCGGCGATTTGACAATTTCCCTGGTTCGCTCCGCCACTTCGTCTGGGTTTCAGCAAAGCGCGCGTTCAAAATCTCGCTCGTGCGGTCGCCCGGTTGCAACCGTGGTGGCCGTTGATGCAACTACTCTCATACACAAAGTTGTTTCCGACAAACCGTGCCCGCAGCCTTCGGTGGAGGTGGAGTTTGAGCGCCTTTCGAATCCTTATCGCAGATGACCACGAGGTGGCGAGAAAGGGCATTCGTTCCCTTCTAGAAGATCACGCAGGGTGGGAGGTTTGCGGCGAAGCCAAGGACGGCCGCGAGGCGGTCGAGTATGCCAACAGGTTGAAACCGGACGTCCTGTTGCTGGACATCGGAATGCCCAATCTGAACGGGCTGGATGCGGCACGACAAATCCTCGCCACCACTCCAGACGCTCGCATTCTGATCCTGACCGTACACGATTCCGACCAGACGGTGCGGGAGGTTCTGGCAGTGGGGGCGCGCGGCTTCCTGCTGAAGTCGGACGCCGGTCGGGAACTCGTGGCTGCGGTCGAGGCTCTGCAACACCGGCGAACGTTCTTTACTTCACGAGTGGCTCAAATGATGCTCGACGGCTACCTGCGCCCGCATGATGACGGCAATCCTTCGGACCAGTGCGTTCTCACGCCGCGGGAGCGGGAAGTAATTCAGCTGGTTGCCGAAGGCAAGACCACCAAGGAAGTTGCCACGGCCCTCAGTCTCAGTGTTAAGACGGCCGAGACTCACCGCACCAACCTCATGCGCAAGCTAGGTCTGCATTCCGTTGCCGCCCTTACGCTTTATGCCGTGCGGAACGGAATTGTCCAGATCTATTGAGGAGGCCCTCCTGAGGTTTGTCATCCATGGCATACAGAGCGAGATCGCCCGCAGCTTAGGGGCTTTACGGTATAGCCGCCATGACTCAGCCCCGAATACACTTCACAGCAGTTGTTTAGCACGCCGCTTCCAGGAAAGGAGTCCCGATGCTCTGGACAATAGCCATTTTGCTCTTGATCCTCTGGCTGTTGGGCATGGTCAGCTCGTACACGCTGGGTGGATTCATTCACATTCTGCTTCTCTTGGCAGTGGTTGCCGTTTTGATCCGCATTATCCAAGGCCGAAGCCCAGTGTGATGAATGGGTGGGGCGCGAAAACGCGATCACTCCATCGTTTGATTCAGGGATCCCGGTCGCGAAATTGTCTCTTCTCTGCGGACTGAAGCTCGTTCAAGCTCGTCACAACTCAGCTCAAACCTTCCACAATTGAGTCAGGGCTCGAGCTGCATCCGATAGTGCCCGTTTTCCCCCGTCAGCCTGGGAAATCCCCGAAATCCTTCGGCGCTGAACAATTGGGGAGTGATACTTCAGCGGCCTTGTGGCCACGAAATCCGCCGCATGGAGTTCGCGCACAGCTGTCTCAAACACAAGCCTGAGATCTTCTGCAGACGGAGGGCGCTGCACTTCAATGCGGTGATTCACAATCTTGGATGCCATGGAAGAAGGGCTCAACTTTCGCTCTCTCCGCACTGTAAGATGCCGCTCGCGCGGCAACAATACCGTGCCACCCCGGCTGACCGGCGATAGTTTCCCTACTTGTCAGGCGCATTAAATGTAAGATTGGCGAGACGTGGCAGACCCGAACACACTTACGCCCAAGCGTGGAGTAAGGAGAAGAAGCCGCACCAGCTAAGCTGCGGAGCGCAGCTCCAGGCAGGACTGAAGCGCTTTCAAAGCGTACAGGGCATCATCCAGCGCCTGGTCTTCTTCGATGGTGTCGGAGCCGGCGGCGAATAGTTCCCGCGCTCGGGCCACAATCGCCTTCTCAGCGTCGGCGATTCGACCGGCAAGCCGGTTGTTGTCGGTCTCGAACAGAGCAGCAGTGTAAAGCTCACGCCATTTAAGGGATACGGGGGGAAAGGCGCCTTGGTTTATCATAAATACCTTTACAGATCGGCGGGTTATGCCGCAGGGAATCTCTTTTCATACTGTACTCATAGTTAGGGGAAAACGCTATACAGTAAATCCCGTATCCGGGCGTCCGGAGAAGTGGAAATTTCTTTGAAACCTTCATTTATCTGTTGTGTTAGGTACACGTTGCTCGGGACCTTGAGTGCGGCGAAAGAATGTCCCGCCTCCGTTCTGGGACGCCCCTCGGCATCCCAGAGCTAATTGACACTGCTGACTTTATGCTGAACAATTGAACGATCATTACACAAATGTGATTAATCCTGGGAGGAAGCATGCCGGAAGAAGGCGAAGAGATGCACATGGAACAAATGGAGCAGCAGTCATCTGCGGGGAAATGGATCCTGCTTGTTCTGGCGATCCTTTTTGTCGCCGCGGTGGTCTATGGCCACGTGACTACAGGGCAGCACGTTGACAAGCTGACCAAAGATCTCGCCGCCAGTCAGGCGCAAGTCGCGGAACTGCAAAAGCGTATGCAGTCCGCCGAAGCCCAGGAAGAGACGTTGGGCGAAAAACTCGGAATGACCAAGAAAGAGCTGGCCCAGCGCGCCACCGAATTGCAAGCGCAACAGAAGGCTGCCGTAAACCGGCTGGAGAAGGAGCAGAAAGAGCAGATTGGCCAGGTGAGCGGGGAAGTGGCGGGAGTCAAGACCGACGTGGGTGGTGTGAAGACTGACGTGGCTTCAACCAAGGCGGACTTGGAAGCTACAAAGGCGAGACTGCAGACCGCGGTAGGCGACCTTGGCGTGCAGAGCGGCTTGATCGCTACCACGCGCGGCGATCTTGAGGTTCTCAAGCACCGCGGTGACCGCAACTACTACGAATTCACTCTGCTTCGGGGGGCGAAGTCCCAGCCCGTGGCTACAGTGGCCCTCCAGCTCAAGAAGGCTGACCCGAAGCACGGCAAGTACACGATGGAAGTAACAGCCGATGACAAGACCATCGAAAAGAAGGATCGCACCGTCGCCGAGCCCATTCAGTTCTATTCAGGCCGCGATCA
>Ga0307475_10001474_pt1 | contig 13961 bp, 10 predicted proteins | sample atmos_gasesECM1C_FD_203317 | JGI IMG/M metagenome (GOLD analysis project Ga0307475, IMG submission 203317) | Hardwood forest soil microbial communities from Morgan-Monroe State Forest, Indiana, United States - atmos_gasesECM1C_515 | ecosystem: Environmental > Terrestrial > Soil > Temperate... | reverse complement strand
TCACGGATGCGGCTGTGGATACGGACTGCACCGCCAGATTGACGCACGACGCCGAATACCATGGACAGGCCCAACCCGGTTCCCCTGCCGATCTCCTTGGTTGTGAAAAAGGGCTCGAACGCGTGCTCGATGACCTCCGGGCTCATCCCGGTCCCGGTGTCGCGCAGCGAGACGAGGACACAGTCACAACCGGCCAATTCGTCCGGCAATTCGTTGCTGCCGGCGCCGATATTTGCCGTTTCGATCAGCAGGGTGCCGCCTTGCGGCATCGCGTCACGCGCGTTGATCGCAATGTTCAAAAGCGCCGACTCGATCTGATTGACATCAATCATGACCGGCCAGAGTCCCGTCGCAAGGGACTGTCGAATGTCGACCGGGGCACCAACGGAGCTGCGCAACATCTCACTCATCTCGGCGATGACCGAGTTCAGGTCCGCCAACACCAGCTCGAGATGCTGCTTTCGCGCGAACGCGAGCAACGATTGGGTCAGTTTGGCCCCGCGCGAAGCGCCACGTTGCGCGGTGTGTAGGAGACGCAAGCTCTTCTCGTCCGAGGTCCGGGCCTCGAGCAGCTCCAGTGAACCGGACACAGCAGTCAGAAGATTGTTGAAATCATGGGCGATGCCACCCGTTAGCTGCCCTACCGCCTCCATCTTCTGCGCCTGCACCAGCGCCGTTTGCGCCAATTCACGCGCGCCGATCTCGGTGCGGAGCCGGGCGTTGGCGGCAGCCAATGCGCGCGTACGTTCCTCCACCATGACCTCGAGCTGTTCGCGGCTATGCGCCAGCGTGTCGCGAGCCTCGACAATGTCTTGGATGTCGGTGCAAGTGCCGAACCATTTGATCGTCTGCCCGGCTGTGTCCGTAACCGGCGTGCCGCGGGTCTTGAACCACCGGTAAGTGCCATCGGTGGCACGGATGCGATGCTCCAGATCGTAAGGCGCTCGCCCGTCCACCGCCGCCGCCCAGCTTGCCGTTGTGGCTGCCAGATCATCGGGGTGCATCACCTGTTTCAGCCACTGCGCATCCAGCGGCTCGGCCTCCGACATGCCGGTGTAGTCGAGCCACTGCCGGCTCAAATAGTCGACGCGCCCATCCGGCAGACAGGTCCACACCAGCTGCGGCAGCGACTCGGCCAGTGTGCGGAACCGCTCCTCGCTGGCCCGCAGTGCCGCCTCAGCCTGCTCTCGAGCTCGAGCGCGTTGTTCGAGCGCGGCACCGGTGGCGCTCAGTGCTTCACCGATCTGATCGAGTTCTCGGACACCACCGACTGGCGGCCCGGCGGGTGCACCGCTGCCCAACGCGCGGGCGCTGATCGTCAGTGATTCGACCGGCCGCCGGATCGCCCGGGCCATCCACCAGGCGAGCGCGAGGCTCATGGCGAAAACCGTCCCACCGCCGCCGAAGGCAAGCCATTGCGTTCGCCGGAGAGGCGCGTCGACGAACTCTCTCGGCAGACCGATTGCCGCGGTCCAGCCGGTAAGCGGCGACCGCCGGAATGCGGAGTACACCGCAATCCCGTCCTTCGTGACGCTCGGAAACCAACCCTCGAGGCTTTTTGAAATCTGCGCGCGCAGTGCCGGCATCGCCGGTTGGCCAACAAGATGACCGAGATCACGGTTGTGCGCGACAATCAGGGAGTTGCGATCAAAGATCCCGACATTCCAGCCGGGGGGCAGGTTTTGTTCGTTCAACAGCGCCGACAATATTTCCGGCCCGAGCCCCATCGCCAGCACGTAGGCTACCTTCCCGTTGCGGAAGACCGGTACTCCAACGGTCAGGATCGGCCGCGCCAACACGGCACCGATGATCAGATCCGAAATCTGCGGCTGTCCGGTTTCAACCACCCGATCGAGCATCTCGCTGTTGGTCTCGTAAGGCAGGGACTCGCCGAATGGCCGGGTCGTGCTGACCAGCTGGTGCGCCTTGGTGTCGTGCAAGGCGATCGATGTGCCCTGGATTTTGAGCGCCTCGCGCATGTGCCGATCGAAGGCCGCGAAGTCGCTGGTTTGCAAGCTCGGTGATACCGCGAGCACCCGAAGCTCAGCCTGCATGCTGGTGATCTGCCGGTCGACGTTGGCAAGCAGGTCCGCCACCCTTTGCTTGGCGTCGCGTTCGATCCGCGCCCGCTCGTCGTCGACGGTGCGGATCATCGCAAAACCCGCCAAACCGACCAGAGGCAGAACAGTCGCTAGGACGAGGATGACGAGCCGCGCCTGAATGCCCAGGGTGAGGCGCGGCAAGAGAGCCTTCATGGAGGCGACGATACAATATCGGCGGCGCCGACCAAAGGCGGGGATGCGACTGCCCCAGGCACCGGCGACCCGCTGCTGCGCATGCTCGCGTTATTTGTAAGCTTTCGGTTTGCGAGCCGAGCCGAGTTCATCGAGATAAACTGATAGCGGTCGACTTTGCGATCGTCTCGCAGACCGGTCTACTGCGTCGATCGTTGGCGCGTTCCGAGGCTAGCGGAACATCCGCCCTTGCGGGGGGAGGCCGAGGAGAACCTGGCCGACGGTCTCGAAATGGATCGGCCGACCTTGGCCTTGCTGGGTCCCGGCGTGGATGTCGCGCAAACGGCGCTCGAACGGGTTCTCGTTGAAGACCGCGGTCGAGCCCGCCGCACCATAGATCGTGGCGACGATGTCGCGCGCCCGGTGGATCGCCCAGGTCGTGGATAGGCGAAGTCGAACGTGCTGGTCGTAACGGAACTCGCCCTTGCGCTCGGCCTCGTCCCACATCTCGGCGAGGGTCTCGTGGATGAAAGCGCGCGAGGAGCGCAGCTTCGCCTCGCACTGCGCGACCTGCGACTGGACCACGTTGTTCTCGCGCAGGGTGCCGCGGGCGCCGCGGGGGATCTTGTCGCGCGCCAGCTCGATAAACGCGTCGAGCGCGCCGCGGGCGATCCCCAGAGACACGTTCGAAAAGCTCGCGGCGTAGATCATGCCGCTGGTAAAACGGTAGAGGAGGCCCGGCTCGCGCCGCTCGGCCTCGTTGTCGCGCGAGGCCGTGTATTTCTGCGGGACGAAGAGGTTGTCCACCCGGTAGCTGTCGCTGCCGGTGCCGCGCAGCCCGATGACATGCCAGTTGTCGATGATCTCGGCGCTCGACTTGGGGAACAGCACCGTGCGGACAAACGGCCGGCCGTTCGGGTTGAGGCGGGGTGTGCCGTCCGGCTCGAAGATCGGCACGTGTGCGCCGAGCCAACTGGCGTGCCGACTGCCGGTGGCAAAGCCCCAACGCCCGGTAACGCGGATGCCGCCCTCGACGGCAACGCCGCGCCCGGCACCCGGTAGCTCCGGGCCCCAGGCAAGGATGCCGCGCGGCGGCCCGAAAATCTCGCGCGCCACGGCCGGGTCGAGATAGGGGGCGGTCATCGAGCAGCCCGAGTTCTGCCCGAGGCACCAGGCGGTGCTGGGATCTGCCTTGGCAATTTCTTCGAGCACCTGGACGTAGGTGAGCGGGTGCAGTTCGGCGCCGCCCAGCGAGCGCGGCAGCAGCATGCGGAAGAAGCCGCGCTCGATCAGCGCCTCGACCACCCGCACCGGCAGCTCGCGGCGTTCCTCGATCTCGTCCGCAGCAGCCGCTAGCATTGGCGCGATCTCTCGCGCCCTATCCAGATAATCGAGGGACGAGTCGGCGCGGCGCAGATCGAGTAAAGTGGACGACATTTTCTTCTCCTGCAATACGGGTTCAAGATACATCGAGTGTCGCGGCCGCGGCGACGATTTCTGCAATCACGTTCCTATCGCGCGCCACCAACGCCGGGTCAGCAGCAAGACTACGAGACCCTCGGCGCCCATCGTCATGATCGCCCAGGTGGCGCCCATCATGCCGGCGAGCCAGCCGAGATGGAGGAAACCGATCATGCCGATCCCGATGCAGACGGAGAGCACGCCGAAAACGCGGCTGCGCATTTCTGGGGGTGCGGCAAGATAGACGAGCGTCGCCTGCATGATGCTGAAGCCGGAATTGGCTAACCCCGTCAGCAGCAGCGCGGAGCCAGCCAGCGCAGGCGCCAGCGCAAAGACCGGCAGCAGCAAGAGATATATCGCCACTCCGCCGATATAGAGACGCGCAAAATGGCGCGGCTTGGAATAGACCGCGATCACGATCGCGCCGCAGAAAGCACCCACACCGTCCATGCTGGCGAGCAGACCGATCCCGGCAGCTCCAAGACCGAGATTATCCTGGCCGATTACCGGGATCATGCTGGTGAAGGGCCAGGCGAAGGTGTTGTAGATCACGGTGATGACCATGATCCCGCTCAATCGCGGGTCGCGTCGGACGAGGACGAGCCCCTCGATCATCCGCTCGAGCACGCCTGCGGCGGTCGACGGCGCAACCCTATTGCGATGGCGCACCCGCAGCGCAACGATCGCCGCGACGAGGTAACCGGTGACGCTGACCGCAAACGCGCCGCCGATGCCGAGGGTCGCAAGCAGGATGCCGCCGACCGTCGGACCGAGCATGCGGCTTGCATTGTTGGCGCCGACATCGATCGACATCGCCGCGCTCATCCGGTCGGGCCCGACGACCTCGCCGATCATCGTGCGGCGCACCGGATTGTCGGTAGTCCAGGCAAGGCCGCTGATGAAGCTGGCAAGCGCAAGATGCCAGACTTCGAGGGCATCGGACCAGGCGAGCACAGCCAGCGCGATCGAGCACAGCAGCATCGAGAGCACGACGAGGAAGAGTGCTGTGCGCCGTTCGGCGCGCTCCGCCGCGGCGCCGATCGGTGCCCCGAACAGCGCCATCGGCAGCATGCGCAGCATGGTCAACAGCGCGACGATAAAGGGCGAGCCGGTGCGCTGATAGGCAAACACCGCCACAGCGAGCATCTCGAGCCAGCGCACCGAGAAGACCACCAACCCGACGAGCCAGAGCCGGCGAAAATCGGGCTCGCCGAAAAGCCATGCTCGACGGGCGGCTGAATAAGCGACGATACTCATGATCGGTTACAAAGCTAGCGCGACAAGCACTGGCGGAGGCGGGGCGGTCTCTGCAACTCTGTCATGCACCGCCGCGTGCTTTGTCTCTGCGCGAATATGACGCTTTTTTGACGGTGCGGTCTCGTGCCAAGATCGGCTTTTACCAAAGAGTCCGGCGCAAGAGATCGGGTATCGCGATGGCGCAGCCACCGGGCGTCCGCCGCGATAAGCGGCAACAGGAGGAGGCTGATGTCGACAGAGGTCGAACTCAAGCTCGCCGCTTCTCCAGCCGACCTGCCCGAGTTGAGGCGAGCGCTCGTCGAAATGGCTCCGGCATCGGCCGGCTCTGATTCTCGGCTGATCAGCACCTATTACGACACCCCCGACCTGGCGTTGAAGCGCCGAGGGCTGAGTCTTCGCGTCCGGGAGCAGGGGGGTCGCTTCATTCAAACTGTCAAGGGAGGAGATCCCGGTGGCGGCGATCTGCTGACGCGCGGCGAATGGGAGGATGAACTCGACAAGAGCTGTCCTGACCCTCACGCGGCGCAGAGCGGCGAGCATCTGCCGGACGGAATTGCCGGCGATCTGCAGCCGCTATTCGCCACCGATGTCACGCGCACGACATTAGCGATCGAGCCTGCGCCGCAGACCCGCATCGAGGCTGCGATCGACCAGGGCGAGATTCGCGCCGCCGACGGCGACGCGACTGAGCCGATCAGTGAGATCGAGCTGGAACTCAAGAGCGGCGACGCAGCCGCTCTCTATGATGTGGCCTTGCAACTGCTCGATGTGGCATCGATCCGCATCGAGCCGCGCAGCAAGTCGGAGCGAGGCTACCAGCTCGGCGAGGAGGGGAAGGCCGCGCCGCCGATCGTCCACGCGGAGCCGGTCGCTCTCGATCCGACGATGACCGTCGAGGCGGCTCTGCAAGAAATCGGCCGAGCGTGCCTCGCCCATTTGCTGCACAACGAGGCCGCGGCGCTCGCCAGGGAGCCGGAGGGTGTTCATCAGATGCGTGTCGCCGTGCGCCGTATCCGCTCGGCGATCTCCGCCTTCAAAAATCTGCTTCCGGCCGCGGATCGCCGCCGGGTCTCCGGCGAACTGGCGTGGCTCGTTGATATTCTTGGAAGGGCGCGCAACCTCGATGTGTTCGTGACTGACCTGTTGCAGCCCGCTCGAGCCGCGCGGTCGCACGAAGTCGGCATCGACGATCTGGCGGTCGCGCTCAACCGAGAGCGTGAAGCCGCTTATGAGCGGGTCGAGCGTTCCATCCTTTCGGAGCGCCATGCTGCCGGAATGCTGCGCCTCTCGCACTGGTTCGAGGCGCGCGGCTGGCGCGATGGGCCGGCGGAGCGATCTGCTCTGCTGACCTCTCCGATCGGCGAGCTTGCCCCGCGCCTGCTCGATCGACGCTGGCGCGCGGTGCGTAAGCGCAGCAAACGGTTCGGCCGATTGACGGCGCCGCAACGGCACAAATTGCGCATCGCCGCCAAGAAACTCCGTTATACGATGGAGCTTCTCGGGAGCCTGTTCGACCAAAATGATCTGCAAAAGTTCATGAAGCGATTGAAGCGTCTGCAGGACGATCTCGGCTACGCCAACGACGTGCGCGTCGCGAGCGATATCCTGGCCGAGCTTTCGTCCCCCGCAGCGACCTCGAGTCCAGTTGCAAGCGCCGGCGCCGGCCTGCTCCGATGGCATCAGAAGGCGCTCGCGCAGCGTGAGAGAAAGCTTCGCAAGCGGATGCGTCGACTTAACCGCGCCGAGCCTTTCTGGCGCGGGTGAGAGCGGTTTGGAGCGTGATGTGGAGGGCGGCGAGGCGCTGGATCTCTCGGGAATTGCGGTCCGCCAAGGAATGGGTGCGCTAATCACGCGGCCTCGCGAGGAAGCGGAAAGTCTGTCGGCAGCGCTGGCCGCTCGCGGCATTGCGGCGGTCATCGAGCCGATGATGCTGATCGATTATCGCGCCGCGCCGTCGCCCGACCTCGCGGGTGTGCAGGCGGTTCTGTGCACCAGCGCCAATGGCGTGCGGGCGCTGGCCCGGCTGACCGGCGAGCGCGGGCTGCCCCTCTTCGCAGTCGGTGATGCCACGGCAGCGCGGGCCCGCGCTGAAGGTTTCACCGCAGTGGCGAGCGCTGGCGGCGCCGTTACCGATCTCGTGCGCCTTGCGGTAGCGGAGTTGCGCCCGCACGACGGGCGGTTGCTGCACATCGCGGGCGACGTCGTGGCCGGCGACCTCGCCGGCGCATTGCGGGCGCACGGCTTTGCAATCGAACGCAGGGTCCTCTACGAGGCCCGGCCAGTCGGAGCGCTGAGCACGCCTGCGGTCTCTGCGTTGCGCCGCGGGATGATCGACTTTGCCTTGTTCTTCTCGCCGCGCAGCGCGGCGATTTTTGTCAGGCTCGCGGGCATCGCCGATGTCGCGGGATGCTGCCGTATGATTACCACCCTGGCGATCAGCGCAGCTGTGGACGCGGTCCTCGCTGACCTGCCGTGGCGCGATCGGCGAGTCGCCGAGAGCCCCAACCAGCCGTCGTTACTGGCTGCGCTCGAAGCTGCGCTCGCCGAGCGGCGGCAGGCCTGATCATGTCGGAAGGGCACAACCACGAACACCCGGCGGAAGGCAGCGCATCCCCGCCAGAGACCGACGAGGCGCTCGGCGTAAGCGCGAAGTCCCGGCAATCGGCCGGCGGTTCTCGGCAAACGGTGCGGTGGCTGGCCGCGGTCCTGCTGTTGGTGATTGCCGGAGTCGGCTTGTCGCCATTCTGGGCGCCCGATGTAGCGCCGCTCCTTCCATGGGGCGGAAAGCCCGAAGCGCCGATGGATGATTTCGCCGCGCGGCTCGACACTATCGAGAAACGTCCTGCCCCGCCGCCGCCCGATGTCGAGCCGATCAACTCGGCAGCGAGTGCGCTGGCGCGTCGGGTCGATCGGCTGGAAGCTGCGCGCAGCACCGATCAGCAAACCGAAGCCGCGGTCGCGGCCACCCAGGCAGGGCTGCAACAGCTCGAAGGGCGGTTGAGCGCGATCGAGGCGCAATCGGCCTCGCGCGCCGCCGGCGAAGCTGCCCGATTCGAGAACTTGCGGCAGGAACTCGCACAAATCGGCAAAATCGCTACCGATCTAGCCAATCGATTGCCGGCAATCGAGCGTCGAGTGGGGGCGACCAGCGGCACCTTGCGGACCGATGCCGCGCTTCTCGCGAGCCTGTTGCAGATGCGCGACGCGGTCGAAGCGGCGCGGCCTTTTGCCGCCGAATACGACGCTTTCATCGCGCTCGCCCACGACCAACCCGACCTCATTGCGGCAGCCCAGCCACTCGTCGGGGTTGCCCGAGCGGGGGTGATCGGCAATGCTGTCCTGAGCGAACGGCTGGGGCAACTATCGGGCCGGGCCGTTCCTCCCACCCCACCTTCTGTTGGCTCGGATTTGGGGACACAGGCGTTAACGTGGCTACACTCCTTGGTAACCATCCGCCGCATCGACGCCGCCGCGCCAACCGGGCAGGAGCCGGCGATCAGCGTCGCTACAGCCGCGCTCGCGCGGGGTGATCTGTCGGGCGCCGTCTCGGCGCTCCAAACGCTTTCCAGCCCGGACTCCGAGGCGACCCGATCCTGGTTGCAGGCGGCGCGTCAACGGCTTGCGGCCGAGGCGGCGTTAGCGCATTTGCAGGAGCTGCTGGTGGCCCGCCTCGGCACTCCCGCAAAGGCACCTGGAGACGCGCCGACCGAGGAACCGGCGAAATCGGCTCAGCCGTCGTGATCCGCGCCATTTTCGGGGTTGTTTTGGTTGCGGCGGCGGTCGGCGTCGCTGTTTTCTTCGCCGATCACCCCGGTCGGGTCGCGATCGTCTGGCAAGGCTGGCAAATCGAGACCTCGGTCAGCGTGCTAGCCGCCGCCGCGATCCTCGCGGCCCTGGCCACAGGGTTGGTGTTCTCGATCCTGTCGCTGATCGTCGACGGCCCGCGCAGGTTGCTGCGCGCTCGACGCGAATGGCGCCGTCGCGCCGGCTACCGGGCGCTCGCCCGAGGCATGGTTGCGGTAGCCGCCGGCGAGGTACAAGAGGCGCGACGCTATGCCAAGAGAGCCGATCTGCTGCTCGCCGACCCGCCGTTGACCCTGCTCCTGTCCGCCCAAGCCGCACAGCTCGACGGCGATGAGGGGGCGGCAGAGAAATTCTTCACGGCGATGCTCGAGCGGCCGGAAACCGAGTTTCTCGGTTTGCGCGGCTTATTGAACCAGGCGTTGCGTGCGGGCGATCGCAGCACTGCGCTGCGCCTCGTCGAGCGTGCCATGGCGTTGCGCCCGGGAACACGGTGGGTGGCCCTCAGCCGCTTCGATTTAGAGACGCGCGAGGGGCGTTGGGAGGCGGCGCGGCAAACCCTCGCAAAGGCAGCCAAGCGCCGACTCATCGCACCCGAGCGGGCGCGCCATCACCGCGGCGTGATCCTCTATGAGCTGAGTTGCGCTGCCCTCGCCGGCGGCGACCAGCGTCGGGCAATAGCCTTGGCGGCCGAGAGCCGGGCGTTGACCGAGGATCTCGCCACGCCGGCAGCCCATCACGCGCGGTTGTTGCTCCGGCAGCGACGGCTCGGGCGCGCGGCGAAGGCGGTCGACCGCGCTTGGCGCACCGCACCCCATCCCGACCTTGCGCTGGTCTATGGCGCTATCCACGAGGGCGAGCCGCCGCTCACCCGGGTCGAGTCCTTCGAGCGGCTCGCGGCGCAAAACCCGACGGCGCGCGAGAGCCGCCTGGTGCTCGCCGAAGCAGCGCTCGATGCCCAGCTCTGGGGCGAAGCGCGTCGGCATTTGAAAGACGCATTGGCCACCGGCGCCACCCCACGCGTGTGCCTGCTGATGGCGCGGCTCGAAGAAGCCGAGCACGGCGAACTCGGGCCCGTGCGGGAGTGGCTGGACCGCGCCGTCGGTGCAATGCCCGATCCGCGCTATGTATGCGCGAGCTGCGGCAGAGAGAGTCTCGATTGGCGTTCGCTGTGTCCCCATTGCGGCGCCTTCGATGCGCTCTCCTGGCGCACGCCCGCCTGGGCAGTTGCCAGTGGCAATCTCCCGGTTTCAACTGAAACCCGAGCAGCGCCCGAAATCGCTTCGCCCCCGAGGGAGCAGCCGGTCGCCACGTCAACGGGCTTGGCGCCTACGCTCGAAGAGGCTAAAAACCATCCGCTCGCTTCGCCCCGGTAGCTCAGCGGTAGAGCAACCGCTTCGTAAGCGGTAGGCCGTTGGTTCGAATCCGACTCGGGGCACCACCCTTTTACCAGCGCGCGCTAACAAGAGGAGGAAGCGATGATCCAGGCAACCGGGGTCGACCATGTCGTCCTGCATGTCAATGACGTACAGCGCTCGAAGAAGTTTTACACCGAGATTCTCGGCATGACCGCGTACCGCGAGGACGACGGGCAGGTGTTTCTGCACGCCGGGCAGCAGGGGGTGGCGCTGTTCAAGAAAGCCGGGGAAACCCCGCTGACCGCGGGCAACGATCTCAACCATCTGGCCCTCAATGTGGCGGAGGGGACTTACGAAACGCTAAAAGCCGAACTGGAGAGGCATGGCGTCGCGGTCACCGGCCGGCCGGGGGAGGACCGCTGCATTTATTTCCGCGACCCCGACGGGCACCGCCTACAGCTGATGATGCGCAGGTAAGCTGTCGGGGAGATGGTGCGGCCAGGCACCTGTGGCGAATGGAAGGACGATCCGATCTTACCCGTACCACCCTTGCGGTTTTATTCGTCGCAGGTCTGATCGCCGCTTGCTTTTGGATATTACGGCCGTTTCTGCCGGCGGTTATCTGGGCCACGACGCTCGTCGTGGCTACTTGGCCCGTGATGCTGCGGGTTCAGCAGCGATTGTGGAACCTGCGCGGCCTCGCCGTCGCAATCATGACGCTAGCCCTGCTGCTCGTCTTCCTTGTGCCCTTTTGGCTCGCGACTACGACGATCATCGACAACTTCGACCGCATCGTCGAGTGGGGGACCTCCCTCAAATCGTTCAAGCTGCCGCCGCCTCCGGAGTGGCTTGCCGGCGTTCCGCTGTTTGGCGATCGGGCCGCGCAGTTTTGGGAAAGCATTGCAGCCAGCGGCGTCGAGCCGCTGGTCGCGAAGGCGGCGCCCTATGCCGGCGGCGTGGCGAGCTGGTTCGTCGCCGCGCTGGGCGGCCTGGGGATCGTCTTCGTGCAGTTTCTGCTGACGGTCGTCATTGCGGCCATCATGTATGTCGGCGGTGAACGCGCCGCCGCCGCCGCTCAGCGTTTCGGATACCGTCTCGCGGGCGAGCGCGGCGAGCAATCGGTCCAGCTGGCCGGCCAGGCGATCCGCAGCGTGGCCCTCGGCGTGGTGGTGACGGCGGTCGTGCAGTCGGTCCTCGGCGGCATTGGGATCGCGCTCGCCGGTGTGCCGTTCGCCGCAGTGCTGACGGCAATTATGTTCATGCTGTGCATCGCCCAGCTCGGACCCTTGCCGGTGCTGGTGCCGGTGGTGATCTGGCTGTACTGGAGCGGCGAGTCGGGTTGGGGGACCTTTGTTCTGGTGTGGACCGTCGTGGTCGGCAGTCTGGACAGCATATTGCGGCCGATCCTGATCAGAAAAGGAGCTCATCTGCCGCTGGTTCTGCTCCTGGCCGGGGTCATCGGCGGCCTGATCGCCTTTGGGCTGGTCGGCATTTTCCTCGGTCCTGTCGTGCTCGCGGTAGGATACACATTGCTGCAGTCGTGGATGGCCGAGGAGGCAATTCCGCGCGGTGAAGTTGCAACGCGACGCCGACGCTGAATACACCGAAATCGCGGTCCATTGCCTCCGTCGGCCATGCTGCAATCACAATGGAACAACGCGATGTCTTGTGCATTTTGGCGATATTGGCGTCTGGTGATGATCCTGACCGCGCTCGTTGCCTCCACTGCTGCTAGCGCTCAGACGCCACCGAGCGCCGCCAGTCAGGGTGGCGCTCGCTTTCTTGTCTATTTCGACGAATTCAGCGCCTTTCTCTCCGACGAAGCAAAGACCATCATCGCCGATGTCGCGAAGCGCGCGAGAGAGACAGGGGCTAAGGCGATCGTGGTCCAGGCGCGCGCGAGTGCTACTGGCACGACTGAAACTAACAAATACCTCGCACAGACGCGCAGCTCGATCGTGGCTGACCAACTGGTGGAAGACGGGATAGCACGGACGATGATTAAACAGGAGCCGATCGGCCAGACCGGATCGAACGATCCGACCGTGTACAATCGCCGAGTCGATATCATCCTTGAGCCCTGACTACCGACGGCTATCGACAGCGGTATTGCAGCGGTAAAACGCGAGCGTATACTCTCCGGCAATAGTGTACATGCCCTGCCACGCAAGCGGACGGGGCAGAACGCGGAACAGGAAAGGCTCCGGCATGGAATCCGACGCCGCCATCGTCTCGTCGCCCTGGTATCGCTCGCTCAACCGCGAGCAGTGGAGGGTGCTGCTCGCCTCGAACCTCGGCTGGCTGTTCGACGGTTTCGAGATCTATGCGCTGTTCCTGACGGTCGGCTTTGCCCTGCACCAGCTGCTCGAAGCGGCGCAATACGCCGAGATCCCCCGCTACGCCGGCTATATTCTGGCCACCACGGTATTCGGTTGGGCCACCGGCGGAGTGATTGGCGGCATCATCGCCGACTATATCGGCCGCAAGCGGACGATGATGCTGGCGATCCTCGCCTATTCGCTGACGACTGCCCTCAGCGCTGTCGCCTGGAACTGGCAGTCGTTCGCGGTCCTGCGTTTTCTCGTCGGGGTGGGGATCGGCTCGGAATGGGTGACAGGGGCATCGCTCGTCTCCGAATTGTGGCCGGACCATGCGCGCGGCAAGGGCGGCGGGCTGCTGCAGAGCGGCGCCGGCATCGGCAGCTTTCTCGCCTCCGGGGTCTGGCTGGTGATCGGCGGTTTAGGACCCAATGCCTGGCGGTGGATGTATCTGGTCGGCGTCTTGCCGGCGCTGCTCGTGTTGTGGATCCGCCGCGGCATGCCGGAATCGGCGCGCTGGGAAGAGGCGAGCGAACGCCGGCGGGCGGCGCAGGCGCAACGGCGCAGCGGCGCGGCACTCGAGGCTGAACACGCGGCACTGGCGCGCTTCACGGTTGCCGATATGTTCCTCGACCGCGGCGTCCGTCGGCGGCTCGTCCCGGCATTTCTGATGATGCTGTCGGTAACGTTCGGGTTCTGGGGCGTCGCAACCTTTGTCCCGACCTACGTCGGCACGTTCGCCGCCAAGGCCGGCCTGTCGGCGCCATTTTATTCCGCGATAGCCGGGCTCCTCGGCACCGGTGTGGCAATATTCGGCTTCATCAGCCTGGGCTTCTGCGCCGATTGGATCGGCCGCAAGCCGACGGCGATGATCTGGTATGCGATGTGTCTGATTCTGACGCCGGTCGTCTATGTATGGACTCAGTCGATGGCGGCACTTCTCGCCGCGGTCACGGTCTTCGGCTTTTTCACCGGCGGGATCTGGGCCTGGGCGCCGGTCTGGCTACCCGAGCTGTTCCCGACGCGGATGCGCGGGACGGCTGTCGCCTTCTGCTTCAACGCGCCGCGCTGGATCTCCTGCGTCGGCCCGCTGATCGCCGGCACCTTGATCGTCGGCCTCGGCGGCTACGGCCCGGCCGCGACGATCGTCGGCCTGTTCTTCATCCTCGGTGTCGTGGCCGCGCCGTTCCTGCCTGAGACCAACGGCAAGCCGCTGCCCGAGACCCTCTCGCCGGCAGCGGCTATGGCAGGCAGGTCGGCCCTCACCAGCTGATCGTCAGCGCGCCCTCCCGCATTTCGAAGCTCTTCAGACGCCTCAGAAAGCTCATCCCGAGCAGCGACTGTTTGAGATTTTCTTCTTGCACCGCGGCGGCAACGTTGTCGATCGAGAGTTGTTCGATTCGGATCTCGCCCAGCGTTACCGGCGCAATGCGCACCACGCCATTGGCGGTCAGCGCGCGCTTGTTGAATTCCAGCGCGTTGGTATTGATACCGGCGACGCGAGCATCTGCGGGAGTGAGCGTGACGAGGCT
>Ga0307475_10001472_pt1 | contig 13971 bp, 9 predicted proteins | sample atmos_gasesECM1C_FD_203317 | JGI IMG/M metagenome (GOLD analysis project Ga0307475, IMG submission 203317) | Hardwood forest soil microbial communities from Morgan-Monroe State Forest, Indiana, United States - atmos_gasesECM1C_515 | ecosystem: Environmental > Terrestrial > Soil > Temperate... | reverse complement strand
GGTGCAACAGCGTCGCATCCACCAAGCTGAAGATGGCCGTTGTCGCTCCGATCCCCAGTGCGATCGTCAGGACGGCGACGGCGGTGAAGCCAGGAGCCTTGCGCAGCATGCGCAAAGCGTAGCGGATTTCCTGCCATAACTGCTCCAGCCATACGAATGTCCACACCTCGCGCGTATCTTCCTGCACCCTCGTCACGTTGCCGAACTTCCGCACCGCCGCATAGCGCGCTTCCTCCGGCGACATTCCGCGGTCGATGTTGTCCTGCGTCTCTATCGCGATATGTTCGCGAATGTCTTGATCGAGATCCTTCATCATGCGATCGCGGCGCGTCATGATTCGCCCTCCTGTTCCGTTGGACGCAGAATCTGTGCGATGGCTGCCGCCAACTTGTCCCATTTACTGGTTTCGACCGCCAGTTGGCGTCTTCCTTTGACGGTCAGCCTGTAGAACTTGGCCCGGCGATTATCCTCCGAAGTCCCTTCTTCTGCCGAAATCCATCCACGCTTGATGAGCCGGTGCAATGCGGGATAGAGCGACCCTTGCTCGACCTGCAGCACTTCGTCGGAGTTGAATTGGATTGCTTTGGCGATGGCATGGCCGTGCGTCGGCCCAAGCAGCGGCGTGCGCAGGATCAGCAGGTCGAGGGTGCCTTGCAGCAGCTCGATGCGTTCTCGCTGTTCTTTAGTAGACATCCTAGGTGAGAGTACATTGCTTCCAGTAGAATGTCAAGGTGAGCAAGAGCTATCGGCCATGCGGCCAACTCCTGATAAGTCGTGCCGGTTCAACCGGTCGATGCAACGCCATCCAGTGCATTGATTCGACATTGCTTCCGCGGCAGAACCTTCCGTTTGGGCCAAGGGGCTAAGGCATGTGCCCACAAATTGCAAATCAGGGTTTCAACCACATCGGCATCCAGTGTGAAGCGCCAACGATTGCGGGAACCTTCTTGAGGAGAGAAGCTGTTTCCGCGGCTGATCGTGACTTGCACGGCCGGCTGTTTTGACGGATAGCGGACGTGTTAATATCCGCAGCCAATCGCTTCGCTCACAGCAACTCCGCCGCCGAGAGGCACCGCCGGTGATGAGCTCTTGGATTGACTTCCTCATACGCTACGGCTACCTAATTCTTTTCTTCTGGATATTAGTCGAGCAACTCGGGCTGCCATTGCCCGGGCTTCCCATCCTCCTTGCCGCCGGAGCACTGGCAGGCGGTGGCCATCTGAATCTCGCTGCCGTCGTCACTCTCCCCGTGCTCGCGTGCATTTGCAGTGATTTTCTATGGTTTCAGATCGGACGACACCGCGGAATCGCTGTCCTTGGCCGGATCTGCCGCCTGTCATTGGAGCCCGATTCCTGCGTGCGGCGCACCGAGGATGCCTTCGTGCGCTACGGAGCCAGGTCTCTCTTGATATCGAAATTCGTTCCGGGACTTAATCTTGCCGCGGCCCCGCTCGCGGGGATTTCCCGAATGCGGATGCGCCGCTTCTTTCCGTTCGACGCGCTGGGCGCATTCTTCTGGTCGGGCACCTATGTCGGATTGGGTTTCGCATTCACCGAACAGCTGGAAAGAATAAGCCTTTACGCCTTGCGGCTCGGCGCATCATTGCTGGTCCTGCTCGGTGGTGGCCTACTTGCATATATCGCGTGGAAATATCTTCAGCGGCAGAAATTCCTGCGCGAGCTCCGAATCGCCCGAATTACACCGCAGGAACTGAAGAAAAAGCTTGATGCGGGCGAAGACATCCAAATCGTGGACCTGCGTCATGCGATCGATTTCGCAGCCGACCCCCAGACTGTTGCCGGCGCATTGCACTTCGACCCGAACGAGATCGAACAGCATCAGGAACTGATTTTGCGCGACCGGGACATCGTTCTCTACTGCACTTGACCGAGCGAGGCCACGAGCGCCCGTGTGGCGCTGCTCCTGAGAAAGCAAGGGATCTTGCGCGTGAGGCCACTAGCCGGTGGTCTCGCGGCGTGGCGCCAACTGGGCTATCCCTTGGATGAAAGAATCGTTCAGACCGCGCCAGCTCTCGACAAGAAGCGTTGAAATGCGATTACGTGGCTGTGGCTTGATTATCTGCTCCATTGCAGATGCGGCAGAAGGACCAGAAAAACAAACAACAATAATCCGGTCAGGACAACTTTCCCTCGAACTCGCATGCTTTGCTCCCAATGGCACAGCGCTTAGCGTGCTGTATTGATAGCGAGTGATGTCGAGATACGGGCCTTCGGGCATCAACAATTGGTGCTTTGCGAGGACTGCAGAAATGGCTCGCAGAGCTGTGCTGACATAGACCATTAACCTTAAAAAGAGAAGAAAAGAAGAAAAACCACCTTGACACTCACCGGCCTTCTCATGGAAGGTGTTGATAAATCCTCGTTATCGACCTTGCGTGCCGCGAGTGGCCGATAGGGCGTCGATTACGGCGTCATTTCTTGAGCAGGTCTGTCCAGTTAAGGACCAGCGCAATAGGATCGCTGTTTGGGTCGCTGATGTAATAGGAGATGAATTTTGTCCCGTCTGGAGAGACATCATAGTCGTAACCAGGGACGCGGAAAAGTGGCTTTCCCGAGCCTACGCTGAATCCACCTTGTTTTTCAGCGAAAGGAACCGCCATGAGAGTTCCGTCGACAGTGACATAAAAAATCTCTTTACCATCTCTTCGCCAGTGGGGCGCAAATCCTCCAGACGTGGAAACCTGCCGCTTGCTCTGTGCACCCTGGAACGGTACCAGATAGATCTCAGCTCTCCCAGATTCGTTTGATTCGTATGCTACCCAACGCCCATCGGGTGAAAACTTGGCTTTATTGTTGTAATAAACGCCTGCCGGCACAACTCGGAACGGTTTCCGGTCTCCAAACAACGGCGCCGCCCAAATTTCCTGATGAGCCCCAATTCCACCGGTTTCGTACATCAGATATCTGCCGTCTGGAGACCAGTCATCTGGAAAAACCGGTGTCGAACTTTCCTCAAACAAAATCTCTTCGTCTCCCCCGTCGGCGAGCCTACGGCTGATCACACTTCCCCTGGTACGCAGACTCTCATAGGCGATCCACTTGCCATCGGGGGACCAGACTGGGCCATCGTTCAAGACTGGTCCAAAGGTTAAACGGGTACGAATGCCCCGGGTCAGGTCCATGACCCAAACATCCCTCAAGGTTCCCGGGATCGGAAACGCGATGCGGTCCCCCTTGGGGGAGAGGCGAAGCCCGGCCGTGTTAAAACCAGAGGCGTTGAATTTCTCCCCGATCGGTTCAGATTGTCTGCCCGAGCGGTCAAACCAGACCAGGCGTGACTGCACTCGTCCCCCGCGGGAATACGTGAGGATTCCATTCTGCGAAACGGCGAAAACACCACGCCAGGTGGAGCTGTCCACCGCAACGCCTGATGCCACGGGTTGCGGCTCCCCGGCGAGAGTTCCTTTGTCAGCATCAAAGCTCTGGGCTTCAAGCTGTGTGTTCGTGAGATGAAGCAAGAATCCGGAGGCATAACTGGCATTTGTGAACGCTCGGAATAGATACCGGTTTTCACGCCCATCCTCGGAGGCGTAGTAGATGGCGTCGTTTTCGTCCTCCGGTGCCTGATGGTTGATGGCCAAGTAAAGGAAGTGGCGCCCATCGGGAAGGAAGAATGGCCAGCGATGCGAGGTGTGCTTGGATTCGTCGATTTTCGTGATGGGAACCGGAGTGCCTCCGGAAGGGACGACCCGGTATATGGGACTGCGAAAAGCCGGCGCGAAGATGATGCTTCCATCCTTGCCCCAGCTTCCGCCCCGGGCAGTGGGCGCATCACAAATCACAATGGGACCTCCAGCGTCCACTCCAATCGACTTCAATTTCCCGTCGGCAAAGAAACCGATTTTTCGACTGTCCGGAGACCAAAACGGAGCCCAAGCGTTTTCTGTACCGGGAAGAGGCCTCGATTCAAGAGTATTGAGTGGTCGCACGTAAATCTGCGGTGTTCCTCCGGCAGTCCCCGCCACAAAGGCCAGGGATCTGCCGTCGGGTGAGATTGCCGGCGGCCCTCCTGCATCGCCCGAAAATATGAAAGAAGTTCCTTGTGGGACAGTGACGAAGGACTGGACTACGCTGGTTGGCTTACCTCTCGAACGGAGGTACAGAAAAGCGAACACCGCGCAGCCACAAACTGCCAGTCCAGCAACCGCACCGAGAATGCGCACGCCCCAGACCGGGCGGCCGATCCGGTCATTTGCGATGACCATACCGCTGCCTGAGGCGATCCAAGAGAGTTCGCGCGCCAGATCGCCTGTGCTCTGCCAGCGCTCGTCGGGATCTTTTGCGAGACAGGTTCCCACGACGCGGTCGAGCTCCGCTGGTGACATCCTTTGGAGGACAGAAATTGGCGGAGGGTCGTGCCCGAGAATGGCTGCGATCAAACTGGCTTGGCTTTGGCCCTCGAACGCGGGCCTTCCGGTTGCCATCTCGTACAACACCGCACCAAGGGCGAATACATCGCTGCGGGCATCCGCCTCCTTGCCTTCGAGCTGCTCGGGGGACATATATTGCAGCGTACCTACGAAGGATCCCTCTGCTGTTAGTGAATCGCTTCCTTTTGGAGAGCCTGAGAGTGTTTGATCGCTGACCATTGGTTCCGACAAGATTTTAGCCAGTCCGAAATCCAGCAACTTCACGCCGGATTTTGTCAGCATAATATTGCTGGGCTTAAGATCGCGGTGGACCACACCGCTGCGGTGCGCCCTATCCAGTGCGTCCGCGATCTCTGCGCCATATTTCAAGACTTGATCCAGCGCCAGAGGGCCTCTCCGCAGTCTGTTGGCCAGCGTCTCTCCCTCCACGCACTCCATTACGAGGTAATCAATCCCATCCTGGTGTCCAACATCATGAAGGACACAGATGTTGGGATGGTTCAGATTGGAAATCGCTTTGGCTTCTCGTTCAAAGCGCTGCTTGCGGACAGAATCAGAGGAATACTGGGAAGGAAGAAGTTTGATCGCAACCGTGCGATCCAGGCGCGTATCCCGAGCGCGATAGACTTCCCCCATCCCGCCTGCGCCGAGGGGTGTCGTGATTTCATAGGGGCCAACTCGGGTGCCGGGGCTTACGGCCATAAGTGGTCGAGATTATAACCCGGCAACCTTCGAAATGAGATATTGCGGGACATTCGTGTAAAACGATCCAAGCGGATCGAAGATCGCGCAATAATCTTGTTTTGAGTCGAAAGGGAAGGCTTTTCGAACGACCGAACGGATCACCGGAACCTCGACAGCGGCAAAATCTAGAAAGTCACTTCCTCCACTCTCATTCACGTTCTGTTCATTTCTCGCAGCAATTTGCCACAACTAAGACTACGTCTGTGCAGTGTTTCGCCGCTCAGAACTCATGGGGCAAAGGAGTAAGTCCATTTCACCGCGAAGCGGGTCTCACGGACTTGTGGGGGATTCGCCGGGGCAATGCTGGCGAATTGCGTGCCGACGTTGTAGATGATGTAAAGGTCGCTGTCGGGCCGGTAGTTATACCTCAGCCGAACATTGGCGCTAACTGCCTGTGTGTTCGACGAATCCATCTGAATCAGACTGGTGAACGTCAAGAAACGCGTGAATGAGTAATTTCCCTGAACGCTTGCGAGAACGACCGAAAAATTGCCATCGGGCAGCGGCAATCGAAAACGATCCCAGGTTTCCGAGGCTGAGATGGAGAATCTCGCGGTCGGGCGATAGTTGGCCCGCGCTTGAAATTCATTGAGACTGCCTCTGTAATAGTCGCCAAAGCGTTCGAAGAAATTGTAGGTAAATCGGCGATTTTGCCCCGACCCGTAAGTAAGTTGATGCCGAGCGAAGTGGTACAAACCGTTCGGAATGAACACGTTCTTGTAAATATGGAAGGGGGTTGTAATCCGCTGCGTGAACACGTCCGCGATATCGTCATCCGTGTAAGCACCGTTGTTGAACTCGGCGCGGAACGTGCCCTGCCATTCCTGCGTAGAGACTTGGTTGCGAGTGTCAGGGGCGTGGAGAATGAATCCCTCGAATTGCAACTCCCGCACGCCCCTAATCGTGGGTCTCACTTTGAAAGTCAGGTCCGCAAATGTTTCGTTCGAATTCGTCCTCTCAATGAATCCGACTTCCGGGTTGAAGTTTGGCCCAATCTTTCTCCGTTCGACGATTCCGTCCAGCCAATTTGACCGATACGAGAGTGAAGCCCCCACATCGCTCGCCCCACTTGGGTCTCCTGGAGATCGTGTTCCCGCCATGTGAGCGTCCACAAACCAGTTCTTGAAGAAGACAAGACGCGTATCAACGCCGCCGGTTTGATTGAAACTGTCCTGCGGGTTGCCGGATCTCTTGTCAATGCCCATGACGCCGATGTAGGAGCCGGGCCACAGTGATTCCTTGATCCGCGCAACTGCATAATTCGCATACGGATTCGGGCCACGGGAGCGAGTGTCCACATCCATGATGCCCACCTCCATCCGACCAAACGTCCCGGTCAACTTCGCCCCGCCGTTGATGGGTACCTGTTGGCCGGTCACAGGATCGATCCCGATCTGACGGCTGAAAAACAGTTGGTCCTGGTCGCCAATATCGAAGTTGAAGACCCCAGCGTTTTCGAGGAAAAACTGGCGCTTCTCCGGAATGAAGATTTTGAATGGAGTGAGATTGAATGGCTCCAGATCGACTTCCGTATCCGCGAAATCCGTGTTCCCGGTAAGATTCAGAACAAGGTTAGAGCGAAGGCCATACTTGATGTCGAGCCCACCGATTAGCGGGAATTTCGGATTCTGTCCCGTCTGCTTGTCGTAGGTGGCGAGGGCGTATGGCTTCACTATGAAGAGTCTTCCGCTTCCAATGTCCGTGATCCCCGTCAGTTCTCCCGCCTCTGAAACCTTCGTAATCCCAAAAGTTCTTCGGTAAGCGCTCCAGAGATCCTCTTCGTTCTTTCTGCGAATGAAACGTTTGAAATTCAGCCCCCAGATCACATCCCGTGAGCGGGTGAAGTTCAGGGTCGTGAAGGGAATTTCGATCGTCACAGTCCATCCGTCAGATGATATGCGCGCCTCTGACGTCCAAACACCGTCCCACCCGCGGTCGAAGTCGCCTCCATCTGTGCCGCCTTGCTCCTCCACGATGAGGCCATCGGTTTGGGTACCAAGGGGATTGACCTCGAATACATAAGCGTCACGCCTGTCATGGTTTGAATCGATTACGATTTCGAAGCGGTCGTCCAAATCTTGGCTTACGTCGCGTCGGAGTTCCGTTGCGATGATGCGAGAAGGCTCAGAGTCAAAACAATGAATCCCAAAGTACACGGCGTGCCGGGTGTAGAGAATGCGCACTTCCGTCTTCTGCGTTGGCGTCTCACCTTCGTGTGGTTCTCTCTGCCGAAAGTCATTAATAGGTTTTGCTAATTGCCAGAGCGGGTCGTCCAAGGTTCCGTCGAGTTTCGGGGCATGCTCAATGCGTACCGCTTCCGCTACGCGTGTCCCTCCCTGCAGAATAGGGGGAATTGGACGAGGAGCGGGTCTTCCCCAGGACGTTCCTGCATTGACAAAAGCCAATACCAGCCCCACCACGACCCAGTGATGCACACTCGCATTTTCTGTGGCTGAGAAGCATGCGCGGAGCGCTGCAACCGCCGACCGGTTGGGTTGTGTAACCTGATCCATGTCAACGAACGGGAAATCTCATGGATTAACGATGGCTTCGTAAACAATCATTCGTGCTACGGCTTTGCCGTCTGCTTCCTGCTCAGGCGCATACACACGGTGAGTGTCAGGGTCTACTGCCAAGCTGTGCACTTTCTTCTGAACCGGAAAGTCTTCCAGTTTGCGGTAGTGGTTGGGGTCGTCCATCTGGAATACCGAGATTGCTCCGCTCGAACAGGCTACGTAGATACGCTTCAATCCAGGGTCGAACTTGATGACGTCGGGACCGCCCGCCATCGACAGAAATGCGATGGGCTGGTTGGTTTCGAGGTTAAAGACGGTCATGAGGTCGTTGCCTTCGCAGGAGAGGAAGGCGCGATGATGTTCTGGGTCAAGGGTCATCCCGTGATTCCCTTCACAGCGTCCTACCGGGTAACGCCCTACCACTTCATCCGTCGCCGGATCGATGACCGCGAAAATATTCTTGTCCTGCAGGTTTATGTACACTTTCTGGGCGACGTGATCGTATTGTGGCATCCCGGCTTCGCTATCAAAGTGGAGCGTCTTCACGATATTGTCCGTTCGGACATCCACGATGGCTTCCGCTTTGCCTCGTTCATCAGAAACGTAGAGCTTGTGGAATGGTGCAGCATAGGCGCTACCGTCCGGCTTGGCTTCGGTTGGTATTTTCTTGATTACTTTCATCTGGCGAAGGTCCACCACACCAATGGTGTCATCGCCGGCGTTCGACGTGTATGCCTTCTTCAATTCGGGGACATATTCAACGCCTTCCGCACCAGGTGTGTCCGGAATTGTCGCCACTACTTTGTTCGTGCGCAGATCGATGACGTACATCTGCCCTGCGGCGAGGTGAGTCGAGAGCAGGTAGTGATCGTCGGGCGTGACGGTGAGATAGTCGAACCGCTTGCCCGGAGGCCCCGGAAGATCGAATTCAGTCACTTTCTTTAGTGCGGGCGCGCCAGACTTGGCGGCCGACGCCAAAGCCCCTGTCAGCGTGATAAATCCGAGGAGCAGCAGTCCTTTGTTTCGCATGTAAAACCTCCGATGATTTCTTCAAACAACTTCCGAATTTCTACCCTTTGAAAAGCAGCAGACCCGCTACCCCCGCCGCAAGAATCAAGAATGGTTCCGGGATTTTCTTCAAGATGAGAAGCGCGAACGTCACGACGGCAATTGAGACTGTGGGCAGATCAATCAACGAACGCCTGCCAAGGATGAAGGTCGCTCCAGCGATGGCACCCACGGCAGCAGCTGTCACTCCTTGCACGAATGCCTTCACCTGGAGGTTTTTTGCAAAGCGTCGATAATACGGAGCGCCAGCGATCACGATCAGATACGGCGGAACAAAAACAGCCAGGGCCGCGAGCAGCGCTCCAATCGATCCCGCTACCAAGTACCCGATGAATCCAGCCGTGATGACGACCGGCCCCGGCGTGATCATCGCCACGGCAACCGCATCAAGGAACTGCCTCTCAGTCAGCCAATGGAATTGGCCTACGACGCCGCCGTACAGAAACGGCACAATCGCCAGACCACTCCCGAATACGAAGGCACCTGCCTTCAGAAAAAACAGAAAGAGGGTGCCTACCGTAGCCGCTGTGGCTGGTCCCACTGCACCTGTGAATAGCCTCTCTAGTCCAACGAAAGCGGGAGCTGCCCGCCGTGAAAGCTCCAATCGCGGCGGTGCCTTGATGTACATCGAAACGAACCCGCAGAGCAGGAAGAGCCAGACGATTTCGGATTCCTTCCACGCCGTAGTGACAGCGAGTGCAGTGAAGAGCGCCCACAGCAACCAATCCTTTTTAAGAGTGGCGCGAACCAGCTTGTAAGCGCTGCGAGCGATGATCGCGATGACGGCGGCTCCGACGCCATAGAAAACCCCTTGAATCCACGGCAGCCGCCCGTAGTGCACGTAGAGTGCAGCGAGCACCATGACCATTAAGAAAGAAGGCAGGACAAACGCGGCACCCGTCAGAGTGGCACCGAGCGATCCGGCCCGCACCCAACCGAGATACATCGCGAGTTGGGCGGCAAGGGGGCCCGGCGAAAGTTGAGAAAAAGCGAGTCCTTCAACGTAATCCTGACTGGATACCCACTTCCGCTCCTCAACCAAATCCTTCTGCATATGGCCCGCCAGGGCAATCGGCCCTCCGAAACCGAGCGTGCCAAGGTGCAGAAAATAAAGCAGGAATTCGCGCAGCTTTGGCTGCGTTTCTCCACCCTCGACCGATATCGCCGTCGTATTCATGCCTTAGCTCGGCGTAAAAGGAGCCTAGTGCCGCATTTCGTGGGTAGGACCGCCCTTACCCAATTCATCGAGAGAGGCTCTGAACGCAGTTGCGAGTTTTTCTGCCGAACCTCTGCCCCAGTAGTGCAAGAAGATCACGACGGGCCGATCCTCGGTCATGTGGTGATGAATCGCGACGACATCGAGGCCGTTCTTACGCAGTGCCTTCAACACGGGAGTGACTTCGCTCTCCAGCATTGCCACGTCGCCAGCGACAATAGCGTCCTCTTGAGTGCCGACAAATGCTGCCCATGTGTTGAGCCCCATGCGAGCATTGATGACGGCCCCGTGATCCCTCACCCCCAAGTCATCTCGTCCCACGGTGATTTTGTAAACCGTCCCGGATTGCTCGCCGGGATGTCCAACAATCTTTGCCAGCTTTTCAGTATCCAGGGCCGTACCCGCCCCCGAGATGGGTGCAACAGTCGGTGGGGTAACGTGGCCGATGAGGTCCAGAGCTGGTTTGACGCGGTGTGCAACATCAATCGGTTTGCCTATACCATGGACGTGCACGAAAAAGACGTGAGGGTCGTCCCAGAAAAAATGGTTGTGCAGAGCGGTGACGTCGATTCCTTTGTCCAAGAGAGTAGACATAATTGGATTGACTTCATCTTGGATCAACACAAGGTCGCCCATCATTACATCTGTTCCGTCCGTACCTTTGGTCATCGCAATCCAGCCTCCGAATCCAAAGGGCGTGGGCGTGGATACTCCCTGAATCGTGATTTTCAAATCGTTGCGCGGAATATTGACCTTGAGAACGCCAGCCTTGTAGTCCCCTTTGCGATCGAGAAACTTCAAGACTTCCTGATAATCACTCGGCATCTCCTGTGCCTGAGTAGGAATTGCATTGGCACAGACCATCAAAAAAATGTTGAACACTATCGTGAGCGGAATGAACTTCCTCATCGGATTTCCCCCTATGAACTCGGCTTTGGGGCCGGGATAGTCTGCGGCTAAGACTCGATTCGAACAACCAATCGCAAATGTGCGGGTTCTGATGTGATTCCGAACGTAAGGTCGAGCGACCCGGGCCCGGTCATTTTGCGACCCGCAGGTCATCGAAATAAGTCACTGAATCGGCCTTGGTCCACAGACCAATCTTGCCAGCATCCGTAAACGTCTCGTCGGTTGCTTCGAACTTTTTCGAACCATCGAAGTAGCAAATGATTTTGTTGCCGACACACTCAACCTTTAGCTCGTGCCACTCCCCCGAAGTGACCTTGAAATTTGCGCCCGCAAATTGTCTCCGGCTCCCTTTGACGACGTGGTACAGCCGGTAGTTGTCTTCGAGCGCGTTTGCTCGAACGATGTAATAGTTGTTCGCGTCCTTCAGCCGAAAGACCAGGCCCCCCGCTCGATCCACTTCGCCCGCAACGGCTTTGAACTTCACGCTTAGCTCCAAGTCCTTGAAGCTTCCTTCGTTGGAAACGAGAATGGGAAAACGATAGTCGGTCTTGTCAGTCGAGATTTGAGCGACTACGTTCGGCTTTGAGGGCGCATTCGCATCTGCCAGAACAACCCACTTGCCTTCAGTTCCCTGTCCCGTACGGACAGCGTGGAACTTGGTTGGCATGGCTCCCACGGCGTCGCTATCGAAGTTGTATATGAAGGAGGCGCCCGGGGACTGCTGAGGCGCAGGAGTTTCCGGTTGAGATGCATACGAGGAATATCTTCCGTTCCCGGGTTCAAGGATCACCCAACTTAATACCGCAAGTGCGGCAACCGCAGCCAGAATCCCCAATATCTTGTTCATTGCGCCCCTCCTGAAAAATGAGTCTCGACCAACCAGCAAATTAGTTTCGTGAAACCGAGTGATACAGCGCCTCGATAAGTTGAATCCCGCGTTCGATGAGTTCGCTATCCGGGATTCCCTGCTTCGCCCAGCCGCTCAGCACTTCGTCAACTCCAAAGCCCTCTTTACGACCGAACTTCTCGTCAAGAAGATCAGCGTCGTGAATGATTTGTCCGATCACTCCCACTCTTTTTTCACGAATTCGAAATGTCTTTTGCAGGGTCTCGAACGTGCAGTCGTCACCTTGGTGACCGAAGCCGCCGTGAAACATGTCAAAGGGCACGGCTGCGCGTGGAACGCCTTCTTCTGGCGCAAACCTGAAACGCGCCTTTTTGTCAATGAATCGCCGGATCAACCAGGCCGAAGCTGACCTGTCGATGCCCGGCCGGGGCCGTGTGACCCAAACCCTGCCCACGTACTCTGCTGGATTGACTCTGGTTGCTTCTGCTGCAGGTACCGGAGACGCGTCCGCGCGCGCCAGGAGTTCTTCCACTCGCTTTTGGAGCGGACTATTGAAGAAATCGATCTCGACGATCTCGCGAAAACGGACCCTAAGGCGACTCACGCGGCTGGATGCCCGCTTTGGAGCTGGGATAGAGGAGAGTTTCTGCAGCTCCCGAATGAGCTCCTGGTATTCGCGGGCACGCGCCTCGGCGAAGCGACCTATCAGCTGAGGCGATGATCGATTGTCAATCGATTGAACCTTGACGACTGAGGCTTCTCCAGCGTATTTGCGGATTGCAGTTGCCAACCACTCAAACCGCTCCTGATTTGTTGGATTGTTCGGAAGTAAGTAGCCGGAGTTGCCGAGCGGCACTGCGCCAAGGCGTTGCAGCTTCCGCCAGACTTCTACCCTCTGGCTGGCCCGCTTTGTGGGCAGGGTGAAGGTCAAGAGCAACCAAGGAGTTTCGCTCTTGAGCCTAGATATTCCCATTTCTTAGAAAGGTTATATCTATAACTTTCGAGAATGTCAATCTTGCTTAACGGTCTGAGAAGGAGACGACGGACTACCCCCTGACGTTTCGATGGAGATGAAAAGAGGCCAGCCAAATACTTCGTTTGTCTGTACGAACCGCTCCCGAGAAACACACTGACACAGTCGTACGAAAAGGATGCCGTTTAGGTACAATGGCTCGCGAGAAAGTCGGCGTTGGAACGCCAGAGGTTAGCGGCGGTTTGAGAAGAACGTTTTCCGAACGGGGCAAGATGGGAAATTTACTGTAGCGGTCTAGAGATCTCGTTCAGCGGAATGGACTGAAAACAAAAGCCCCACGCCTCGGTGTTTGAGGCGTGGGGCTTTTGTTTAGTGCGTTTTGTGTTGCCACTACTTTACCGGTTCGCGACGACTGGTGTGATTCCCTCCGTTGTTGCCGGCAGTGCGCGAGTCGGTGCGCGGCTGACTTTGCGGTGCGGATCGCTGCGGAGCGGCTTGCTGCCGAGGCGCACTCGCATGCTGTGGCGCAGACTGACGGCTGGAGTACGACGGAGCCGCATGCTGCTGCGGAGCTGCGTACTGACGGCTCGGGGCCTGCCCTGCAACGTGCGACGTGTTCTGGCGGAACGCCGGACTCGATTGCTGGCGGGTTACGTTGTTGCGTTGCGCGGGCGCCGAGTTCGACGGCCGTGCGGCGAACTGCCGAGTGTTCCTTTGCGTGTTGTTCGGCGTGCTGCGTTGCGCATTGAACTGCTGTTGGCGCCCGGTATTGCCTGGCGTGCGCGCGGCAAACGACTGGTTGGTATTGGAGCTACCTCGCGCGCGGTTCGGGTTATTTTGCGAACGGGCGAAGGCATTGTCGCGTCCAGTGTTGCGGTTTTGGATCGCACTGTTGTTGTTGGTTGAGATGCGGCCGAGGTTGCGGGTCGCGCGTGACGTGTTGACGTTGGACGTGGACCGAGCAAAGCTCGACCGGCGATTTGCGCTTGCTACGCTGTTGGTTCGTCGCGAACCCGCGGAGGTGGCCGCAACGGCGCCGCGTCTGGAGAATTCTCCAGGACGTGCGGTTGCCGCGACTGCGGGCCGACCATTATTCACCGAGGCGAATTGTGCGCGATTGGCTCTCGCGGTGTGGCGGTCGCGATTTGCCGCTATTTCGCTGGACGTCGCACGCGCATTAATTCCGCCAGTGCCGCCGTTGTAGCTGACGCGGTTGTTGGTATTATTGTTGATCACGGTTTTGTTATAGGTGTTGTGGATTCTGGTGATATCCACGTGGTTCACGCTGGTATTGTAGAAAAACCGAT
>Ga0307475_10001471_pt1 | contig 13982 bp, 9 predicted proteins | sample atmos_gasesECM1C_FD_203317 | JGI IMG/M metagenome (GOLD analysis project Ga0307475, IMG submission 203317) | Hardwood forest soil microbial communities from Morgan-Monroe State Forest, Indiana, United States - atmos_gasesECM1C_515 | ecosystem: Environmental > Terrestrial > Soil > Temperate... | reverse complement strand
CCCGGCGCGAAGCGGCTGTTGATCGGAAAATCGGGGTTGCTCCTGCCGAATGAAAAGCGGAACTGGTTGGTGAGGTTGCTCCCGAACGACGAAGTGTATCCGAACGTTACTGTTCGCGCCGTGGAGGTCAAGGACGCGCCAAATCCGCCGAGATTCGAAAGCACAAAGGTGATTCCTGGAAAGACTTGTTGCACGGGGTTTTGGCCGTACTTCACAGTCATCGTATCTTTGCCACCGCGGAACAATTGGTCGATCCGTAACGTCCAGATATCTCCGTTTAGTTCGTTGGGAGAGCTGTTCGACAACTGCCCGGATGGCGTACTGGGAGAGCCATCCGCATGGAACAGCGCCAGAGTCGTAGGATCTGTGATCCCTGCGGCCTGCGCTGTCGTCAGCACCGTGGCCGTGGCCGTGGAGCCCGCACCTCGTGTCCGGTCAACTTCCCCACTTCCATAAAAGAAGGTGTGGTTCTTGTAGATGGGAGCGCCGAATGTTCCCCCGCCCTGGTTTTGAATCGTGGGCGTCGGCTTGCCTGTCTTGTCGAAGAAATCCCGTGCATTACCCAGATCGTTGTTCTGGAAATACCAGAACGCTGAACCGTGATAATCGTTCGTCCCGCCTTTCGTGAGGATCTGCACCTGCGAGCCGGAATTGCGGCCGAACTCCGCGTCGAAGTTGTTGGTGATGACTTTCACTTCTGCAACGGCGTCCTGGCTCAGCACCAATCCGCCGCCCTCTCCGGTAGTGGAAATGTCCGTTCCGGTGACGCCATCCAGCGTGATGTTGTTGGCGCGTCCCCGAGAGCCGTTGGAATTGAAGCTGCCGACGCCGAGGAAAGGATTATCTTTTGTGACCGGCACCGTCCCGGGGGAGAGCGTGGCATAAATCACCGGGTCGCGGGCCTGATTCGGCAGTGCCAGGGCTTCCCGCTCGCTGATCGAGTCGCTGACTTGCGCGCTGGCTACGTCCAACGTGGGCGTCGCACTGGACTCCACCACCACTGACTCCGTGACGTTGCCGAGTTGCATCAACGCATCGACTCGGGTCTTTTCGCCGCTTCTTACCACAACGTGCTGCGCGAAGGATTTGAATCCATCTTTTTCCACAGTCACCAAGTATTCCCCAATCTCGAGCTGTGGAACCGAGAATTCGCCTCCCGCACCGGTGGCAGCCTTGCGCGCTGCTCCCGTGCCAAGGTTCTTAATCGTGACCTGCGCGTCTGCCACACGGGCCCCGCTGACATCCGTCACCGTTCCCTGCACATCGCCGGTCAAATCGGCGAGAGCCGGAATCGCTAGAAACCAACACAAAAAGAATGCCGCTAATAATCTTGCAACTCTGTTGCGCATTGAAATCCTCCTCAAGAATTCATTTCCACAAAAACGGTGCATCATCGGACCTACACGTTAGGTATCGTGTCTCGTGGAGGCACACGAATCCCACGGCGTTCGGAGCGAACACTCGAGACCATCCCCGTCTATTTTTTTTCTGGAGAACTAGCGACCGCGAATCCTGCTTCGCTTAGCCTCATCCCCAGCCGCCGTCTGCGAGCGAACGACAAGCTGCTTCCGCACGCTCGAGGACCACCGAACTTAATGGCTAATAAATAAGGCAATTATCTTTCCTAGGAGGGTCAAGAAAATATCAGCTTCTAAATCGTAAAAACAAAATGGTTTGCACGACGGAGGGCCCCCGCACGCTTCATCCTAAGGCCTGAACTTCAGATAACTGTACATACCTTTCCCGGATTTACGAGTTCCTGTATGAATCGCTTCTAAAGAATGAGTGCCCGCAAATCTGCTTTAAATCGGGAACGGTTCAAACTCGCGCCCGGTTCAACCCGCTGGCGGCGCCCCGGTTGACGTCACAGCACCGGTTCTTGTCGGTGGAGCGCCGACAGGCGGTTTTTCTTTGGGCGCAGCGGGTTCATCTTCGGTGGGGGCGGTGTCCGGGGTGTCCACGTTGAGGTGGTGCTCGCCGGCTTGCTGTTCGAGGGGAACAACGTTCTGGAAATCCACGGCCGGCGTTCCCGCAACGGCGCCCTGCATGAATTCAAGCCAGATGGGCAATGCGGCGCGCGCGCCGGTTTCTTTTTTCCCCAAAGAAATTTGTTTGTCGTCGAAACCCACCCACACGCCCGCGGTGATGTTCGGGGTGAATCCAACAAACCAGGCATCGGTATAATCCTGTGTCGTGCCGGTCTTGCCGGCGGCCGGGCGGCCAAGCGACCTGGCCTGAATTCCCGTGCCGAATTGAATGACTTCTTCAAGCATGGCAGTCATCGTCCGCGCTACTTCCGGCGACAGCACGTCGTGCACCTCGGGATGCGCTTCTTCTAGCAGTGCCCCGTCGTAGCTCGCAACGCGGCGAATCATGTGTGGATCGATGCGGATGCCGTCGTTCGGAAAAACAGTAAACGCCGAAACGTGCTCGACGAGTTTCATGTCCGCAGCGCCGAGCGCGAGCGGAAGATAAGGCGGCATCGGCGTGCTGATGCCGAAACGCTTGGCCATGTCCACGACGGTGTTGATGCCGACTTTCTCCGCCAGTTTCACGGCAGGAACGTTGCGTGACCCTGCCAGCGCCCGCCGGAGGGTGATCGTGCCTTCAAATTTTTCATCGTAGTTGTGCGGCGAGTAGGGCTGGCCGCCGCTGATTGTCGTGAACGGCGAATCCACGATGGTGTCGAACGGCGTTGATCCTTTTTCCAGCGCATCGGCGTAGACATACACTTTGAATGAGCTGCCGACCTGCCGGACTGCCTGCGTAGCGCGATTGAATTTGGAATCTTCAAAGCTGTAGCCGCCGACCATGGCTTTGATTTCTCCAGTGGCGTTATCGATGGCCAGCAGCGCGCCTTGCGGGCCGGGCTGCTGTTCGAGTTGCACGCGCACGGTGTTGTCCCGCAATTCTTGAATCGAAAATTGTGCCAAGTCGCCGACCTTCATAAGATCGGCAGGTTTTTTCCGGCCGGTCCAGGCAAAATCGCCCGGCGAGAGAATCGCACGGTACGGACCGATCTTGATGATAGCGTTTTTCTCCTCGATGCTGAGGACCAGGCCGGTGACATAACTTCCCTTCTCCATCGCATGGCGCCAGTCGTCGTCTTCATAAGCGTCGAGCTTGCCGAGATTGTCCCGCAAAACGTTCGGCAGATTGCCTTTCCAGCCGTGGCGGCGCTCGTAAGCGTGCAGACCATCGCGAAGCGACTGGTTCGCGATGCGCTGCAGGCTGATATTCAGGGTCGTGTACACACGCAGGCCGCGCTCGTGCACCGCTTCCGTGCCGTACGTGGCTTCGAGGTATTTGCGAATCTCCTCGAAGAAATAAGGCGCAAGGTCGTTGCGCGGATATTGGACGTGCAGGCCGAGCGGCGCTTTTTTTGCCGCCATTTCTTCACTGGGCGTGATTTTCCCTTCTTCTTCCAAGCGATGCAGAACGAGATTTCGGCGCACGAGAGCTGCTTCCGGATTGTAGAGCGGGGAAAACTTCGGGCCGTTGACCATGCCCGCGAGGAGCGCGGCTTCCGGCAGCTTCAAGTCCGTGACGGGCTTGCCGAAATAATACTGCGCGGCGGCAGCAAAACCGTAGTTGCCATGTGCCAGATAAACCTGATTCGCATACATGGTAAAGATTTGCGGCTTGGTGTAGCGCCGCTCGATCTGCAGAGCCAGCAAAGTCTCCTGCGCTTTCCGGCGAAGGCTGATGTCGCTGCGATCAAGGAAAAGATTTCCAGCAAGTTGCATGGTGATCGTGCTGGCGCCTCCGGCGCGCCGGCCTTTCGTAAGGTGGCGCAGAGCAGCGGTAAACATGCGGGGAAAATCGATCCCCCAGTGCTCCTCGAAATGCTGGTCCTCGATGGCCGTCACCGCGTTGTACAGGACCTTGGGGCATTGCTCGTAGGTCATCAGGATGCGGCGCTGAATCGCGAAGCTGCCGGCAAGCTGGCCGTCATCGGCATAAACTTCCGTGACCACGTCGGGACGGTAGGTTTCGAGAGCACGAATCTCCGGAAGATCGCTCGCGTAAACGAACAGCAGGCCGCAGGCTGCGCCCAGCCCGATCGCGCAAAGCAACAAAAACGCCAGGGCAACGCGGTCAATCAGTTTCCAGCCGCGCAAACGCAGCGTAATCGGTGGCAGACTCAGCATCGAAATAATATTTTATCGCTGAAGCTGAATGCTCGGCTTCGCAGTGTCAGGACAGTGTCTCGTAATATTTTTCTCCCGCGCAGGAGCGGCAAAGGGCGCGGCCGTTCTTTACGACTTCGCGCTTGAAATTGATGCCTTCGCCGCATTGGGCGCAGACCACCCGCGGACCTTTGAAGCCGGGCAAATCTTCCGGCTGGACTTCGACCTTTACCCATTGTTTGTCGAAAAGAATTTCATTGGAAAGTTGCGCGTAGGCTTTTTCCTGGCCGGCTTCTTTTTCGAGCTCGGGAAACATTTCACGGGCGGCTTGCTTGGAAGATTCCCTGGCGGCGATGCGAACGGCCCGGGCGGTTTTCAGATCAACAAAGGTGGCGGCGACTTTGCCCCAGTCGCGGAATTTCAAGGCGCGCTTGCCGAGGCGGCAGTTGGCCACGAGGGCTACGGCGTCGGTGACGCAGCGATCGATCTCCACGTAGGTAACGAGGCGCTTGCGCTCGGCGATGGGGTCATCAATGCCAAGTTCGCGGAGGCCGAGCATTGCCAGACGCACGCCGAGAACCTGGCCGGCACAGAGATGCCCGTGAGTTTGTGCGGCGAGCTCGAGATATTCGCTGAGGGTTTTCATCGGAGTAAGCGCAGTTCAAGCTTTCTCTGGGGCGGACCAGGGGTGCGGCTTACGCGCTTCGATGAACGCGAACACGGTCATTACTAGAGCCAGGGCCAGGAACGCGGCGTCACGCAAGACGGTCATGCCGGTCAGCTTCTCAGGTGTGCCGAAGCAGCCGCAGTTGATGTCCATGTGGAGAAGATAGGCGCGAGTGACGACGGTCAGGAATCCCACCATGATTGCCGTGATGGCCGTGGCCCAGATGCGCAGACGCCAGCCGATCAACAGCAGCAAGCCGAGAACGATTTCGACGAACGGCAAAGTATGCGCCACCACTTGCGACGCTTCGGGCGAAATCATTTTGTACGACTCAATTTGCTGCGCGAAGCTCGAGATATTCATCGAGAGCGAAAACTTCAGCACGAACATCGGCCAAAGATGCGTGTTGGGCAACAAAAGTTTCGAGAAGCCGGCGTAAACAAAGATTCCGCCGAGGACCAGGCGGCCAATCCAGATGACGGCGCGACGGAAATTGAGTGGGCTGGATTGCATCATTTATTTATTTCTGTGAGAGCAGCTGATCGAGAAACCCCTTCAGAATTTCATAGCTCATAACGCCGGAATAGGGATAGGTCTGGCCCTTGCAATGGAAAACGGTGGTGGGGGTCTGATTGACGCGGTACCCCTGCCCGAGGGCGTAGTCCTTGTCGATCATATTCTCGAGCGTGCCGCCCTTCACCAGCGCGCGGACCTTGGTCATCTCCGCGGGAGAGAGGACGCTGGCCACGGTGCCGTCGACATCGCCTGACTGCTCCCACTTTTCCTGGTTTTGAAAGAGCACTTGCTCGACGGCCTCCGCCTTTCCGATCTGGGCGGCGGCGCGGCCGTAGCGCGCGGCAATTCGCGAGTAGGCGTGCATGGGCAAAGGAAAATCGCGATGGATCAAATACACCTTGCCGCTGCTGACGTAATCGTCCATAAGCTGGCGGTTCGTCGTGGTGAAGAGCGTCTTGCAGGCGGGGCATTGGAAGTCGCTGAAGACTTCCATGATGACCGGCGCGTTTTTCGAGCCGAACGCCTTGTGCGGGTCTACATCCGAGACCACAGGCGCGCTCTGCGGCGCGGCCGCGGCGAAGAGCGCCGCAAAAGCGCCAAGTAAGCCGAGAAGCAATGATCCTGCCGAAATGCGCCGACGATTCACGCTATCCTCCGAAACGTACTGTGCGATCTTCCCATAGACGCGCCAAAGGAGAATTCTACCTCGAAACCAGAGCGGCGTGAGCGCAGCGGTGTGGCTTTGATCATGAGTGCACCCAAGCAGGTATCTCGCGACCGACGGTCTCCAGGTTTGGTTGCGCTCGACAGGCGAAGCGTTGTGCGTTCCCGTTCCTGGTTAACCATAACACCCCGTCTCCTGTTTCCGATAAGTGCACATTCTAAAGGGGTTATGGTAGAAATCTTTGTAAATGCGGATTCTAAAGGGGTTATAAGACCTTTGATTGCCACAGATCCGAGGGTGTGTCGTAAGTGTTGATGAAAAAGGAGTTGCGCGAGCCATTTCCCGGGTGTAAGTGCCTTAGAATCTTCGGATCCGAGGGGGGCTCGCAAGTGCAGGTAATAAAGGAGTTGCGGAAGGAAGATCCTGGGACTACAGATTCCAAAGGGGTTAGCCCGAATTGACGGTGGAGTCCAACCTGGACAGGCAGCCACGAGAGAGTCTCCTTCACTGGCCCGCCTGCCTCCAGTAACGAAAGCATATTCTAACCGAAGAAGCATCTATGGTCAAGGAAAACTTCGGGGGTGCAGATAAGAAAGGAAGCCGGAGATCGCAATGCCAAGAAAACAAAAACGTTACAGATGCCGCAAGAAAACTTGACAAAGCTACACTCAACCTGTATACTTCCGCCCGAGCTGAGCTTGGATCGAAAGAACTGAGCGGGATTTGCTCTGCTTTCGGCAGGCTACGTGGGTCGAGGAGCGTTCGAGAAATTATGGAGGATAGGCAGTCATGAGCAAGATTATTGGAATTGACTTGGGGACAACGAACTCGGTGGTGGCCGTGATGCAGGGCGGCGAGCCGGTGGTGATTCCCAACCAAGAAGGGGCGCGGACGACACCATCCGTGGTGGCCATTACGAAGACCGGTGAACGGCTCGTCGGGCAAGTGGCGAAACGGCAAGCGGTGACCAATCCCGAGAACACCGTGTATTCGATCAAACGCTTCATGGGCCGCCGCTACGATGAAGTTGGCGAGGAGATGCGGCGTGTGCCTTACAAAGTGATCGCCGGGCCACATCAAGACGCGCGCGTGGAGATTTCGGGGAAGTCCTACAGCCCGCCGGAGCTTTCCGCGATGATTCTGGGAAAGCTGAAGTCCGCGGCAGAAGATTTTCTGGGCGAGAAGGTCACGAAAGCAGTGGTCACTGTGCCGGCGTACTTCAACGACGCGCAGCGGCAAGCGACCAAGCAGGCTGGCGAGATCGCCGGCTTGGAGGTCGTGCGCATCATCAACGAGCCGACGGCGGCGGCGCTGGCATACGGACTCGACAAAAAAAGCGATGAGACGATCGCGGTGTATGACTTGGGCGGCGGTACGTTCGATATTTCCGTGCTGGAAGTTGGCGCCGGCGTAGTTGAGGTGAAGTCCACCAACGGCGACACGCACTTGGGCGGCGACGACGTCGACCAGAGGATCGTGGATTGGCTGATCGATGAGTTCAAGAAAGAGAACAGCATCGACCTGAGCAAGGACCGCATGGCGCTGCAAAGGCTGAAGGAAGCGGCGGAAAAGGCCAAGATCGAGCTTTCGCAGATGATGGAAACGGAGATCAACCTGCCGTTCATCACCGCGGGCGCGAGCGGGCCGATCCACATGCAATTGAAGCTGACGCGGACGCGGCTGGAACAGTTGATGAACGACCTGCTCGAGCGCTCGATGAAGCCGGTGAAGCAGGCGCTGGAAGACGCGAAGATGTCGCCGAACGACATTCAAGAGGTGGTGCTCGTAGGCGGCTCGACGCGTATTCCGAAGGTGCAGACGCTGGTGCGCAACTTCTTCGGCGGAAAAGAGCCGCACAAGGGCGTGAACCCGGACGAAGTAGTGGCAGTAGGCGCGGCGATTCAAGGCGCCGTGCTGGCGGGCGAGGTGAAGGACATCCTACTGCTGGATGTGACGCCGCTTTCGCTGGGCGTGGAAACGCTCGGCGGCGTGATGACCGTGCAGATTCCCCGCAACACGACCATCCCGACGCGCAAGGTGGAGACCTATTCGACGGCGTCGGACAATCAGCCGGGTGTGGAGATCCACGTCATGCAGGGCGAGCGCAAGTTCGCAAACGACAACCGTTCGCTGGGCAAATTCAAGCTGGACGGGATTCCTCCAGCGCCGCGCGGAACGCCGCAGATCGAGGTCACCTTTGACATCGATGCCAACGGCATCTTGAACGTGAGCGCGAAGGACAAGGCCACGGGCAAGGAGCAGAAGATCACCATCACCGCGTCCAGCGGCCTGACGAAGGAAGAGGCCGAGAAGATGCGGACGGAGGCGGAATCGCACAGCGAAGAAGACCGCCGCCGAATGGAAGAGGTCGAGGCGCGCAACCGCCTGGACGGCCTGATGTACCAAGCCGAGAAGATGATCCGCGAAAACCGCGAGAAGATCGCGGAAGCGGATTTGAAGAAGGCCGAAGAGGCCATCGACGACGCGAAGAAGGCCATCAACGAAGGCGGCGTGGCGCGGCTGCGGTCGGCGACGGAGAACGTCGAGCGCTCGCTGCACAAGATCGCCGAGGAGCTGTACAAGACCACGCAGGCGGCGGGCGGCGCGGAACAGGCCGGAGCGGCCGGCGCAGGCGCGGGTGGCGGTCCTAGCGGCGGCTCTACGAGCGGCGGAAGCGCCCCGGGAAAGAAGCCTGGCGACGTGATCGATGCCGAGTACGTGGACGTGGATGAGAGCAAGCGACCGAACTGAAAAGTGGTCAGTTTTCAGTTGTAAGTTCTAGTGCCAAGTAGGGGCGCAGGGTGCTGCGCCCCTAGAAATACTTTCGCGCCGGATGCGGCGCAGCCATGCCGACGACGACCAAACAAGATTATTACGAACTGCTGGGAGTGGCGCGGAAAGCGAGCGCCAAGGATATTCGGGCGGCGTTTCGCAAGCTGGCGCGGAAATATCACCCCGACCTGAACCCCGGCGACAAATCCTCGGAAGAAAAATTCAAGCAGTTGCAGGAAGCGTACGACGTACTGTCGGATTCGAAGAAGCGGCAGATGTACGACCAGTACGGCTTCTACAGCGAAAATCTTCCGCCGGGCGGGCCCGGTGGCGCAGGCGGTGGCGGAGAGGGTCAGGATATCAATTTCGATTTTGGCGGCTTTGACTTCGGCGGTGGTTCGGGAGCGGCCGGCGGCGGGGCCGGGTTCCGCGATCTCTTCAGCCAATTTTTCAGCACCGGGCGCGCCCGCGCGGGAATGGAGCCGGACCACGAGCCGGGCGGCGACCTGGAATACCAGCTCGAAATCGATTTCTGGGACGCGGTGCGCGGCGCGGTGAAGAAACTGACGATCACGCGGCTGGATGCATGCGAAACGTGTCACGGAACTGGCGCGATCGGATCACCGCAAACTTGTCCGACTTGTCACGGCAGCGGATCGATCCAGCAGGCGGCGGGCAAGATGCGCTTCAACGTGCCCTGCACGCGCTGCGGCGGAACCGGCAAACTGCGCACGGCATGCAATACGTGCGGCGGCGAAGGGCGCGTGCGGCGAACGGAGACGATCGACGTGCGCATCCCCGCGGGCGTGGCGAATGGCGGACGCGTGCGCGTTCCCGGCAAGGGCAATGCGGGAACGATGGGCGCGCCGCCGGGCGATTTGTATTTGCGCGTGGTGGTGCGGCCGCATGACTTTTTCGAGCGGCGCGGCGATGATTTGTACACGAAGATTCCGGTGACGGTGAGCGAGGCGACGCTAGGCGCGAAGATCGAGGTGCCGACCATTGACGGGCGGTCGCTCGTGCGCATTCCGCCGGGGACGAACAGCGGGAAAACATTGCGCTTGAAGGAAAAAGGCGTGCCGAGCGCGAGAAATGGGGCGCGAGGCGACCAGTACGTGGAGATCCAGGTGGTGGTGCCACAGCCTACGGATGAGCGCGTAAGAAATTTGATGAAGGAATTGGAGAGCGTGGCGCCGGGGGATCCGCGGAAGGATTTGTTCAGCAAAGCGGGAGTTTAAGAAAGAAACGATGCCACTGCGAGCGAAAAAACGGGCCAAGGCCGGCTACATGATCAGCGCGGTGGCGGAGATTTATAAACTGCATCCGCAGACGCTCCGATTGTACGAACGCGTGGGATTGCTGAAGCCGTCGCGTTCGCAGGGCAACACGCGGCTGTACACGGATTCGGACTTGGAACGGCTAGACGTGATCCTGACGCTGGCGCGGGACATGGGCGTGAACTTGGCGGGGATCGAAATTATTTTGAACATGCGCGAGAAGATGATCGAGATGGAACGCCAGATGACGGAGTTTGCGACCGTGGTGCAGCAGGAATTGTCCCGTGTGGCGACATCGCACACTGAGGACAAGACGCAGCGGCATGCCATCGTGCGGGCGGCGCCGAGAATTGTGAGATAGCGACTGGCGATCAGAGATCTGCGATAAGAGGTTGTTGATCCGAAAACCGTCTAGTATTTCCTTCCACAGTTCTTCGGAGAGCAGATGACTTGCCGCGTACCAAGAGCGACCGTATGCTGTCTGCGGGAAAAGAACCGGTCTGAAGACCTACGAACGAACATACGGCGAGCTAAAGCCCGGCACTTACACAGACGAATACACATGGCGCTGGAAAACTGTACGCTTTGCAGAGGGACGGGATGGAAGCTGGTAGCGCGAGCGGATGGGGCCGCGGGCAGCGTGGCGGTCGCCTGCGATTGCGGGATGCGGGAGCGGGCGGCGCTGGTGATGGACCGCGCGCGCATTCCGAAGCGCTACGAGCATTGCGATTTTGAGAGTTACGTCACCGACCTCGCGGATGGAAAGGCTTACACCAGCGAGCAGGCGGAGTCCTTGAAACGTGCCAAGCTCTTTGCGCAGTCCTTCGTTCGCGATTATCCGGGGACGGACCAAGCGGGTATCCTGTTCATGGGGAATTCCGGTGTAGGAAAAACGCATCTGGCGATAGCCGCCCTTAAAGAGTTGCTCGGGCGCGGGCACAGCGGATATTTCTGCGAATATGGCGCCTTGCTAAGAGAAATCCAGCAGAGTTATAGCCACGAGACCGAAGCAACCGAGATTCGTCTTCTTGCCCCCATTCTCTCTGTCGAGGTTCTTGTAATTGACGATCTCGGTTGCATCAAACCTTCCGACTGGGTTCGCGACACTGTCGGATATATTGTCAACACAAGATACGTCGAAGGTTCGCGTGATCTGAGCCACCCTCGCTGCACTATCATTACCACCAACTATCTCGACACATCTGAGGAAAAGGAATCTTCTTTGCCAACCGGAAGGCGGATTGTTACCAGAAAAGAGACTCTCGCTGATCGAATCAGTGAACGCATGCGGTCACGGTTGTATGAGATGTGCCGCACGGTGGAAGTTTACGCGCCGGATTTTCGCAGGGAAAAAACCCAAGCAGGGCGCGCGCGAGCATAGCGCGAGGAACTGACTGCCAGTTTCTGAGAACGAGAGATGCGCCGCCAAAGATTAGCGGACGGGCTGCAGATGCGGCTGAGAAGATCACCGTCAAACGACCGGAGGTGCTAAATCCTCAGAAAAAGGAATTGCCGGGCCTGCTAGCGGAAGCCGAACAGATCGAGTTGCGCTGGCACCTGGCGCTCCTGGTACCGCGGCTTGCCCTGAGTCGGCCAGAGAGGCAACCTGCCGCTGCGGCCTTACAACGTTACCTGGAAGACCGCAGCTCGATCGTCAAAACCTTTGCCCTGCAGGGATTGGCTGACCTTGCGCGGCGGGACACGAGTCTGCGAGAACGGGCACGGCACACCCTCGAAGAAAGTTTACGAACGGGCACGGCGGCTATGAAAGCGCGGGCACGGAAATTGTTGAGGGAGCTGAAAAATTGAGGGCCGTGCGATCGCGGATTGATTGACACAAGGTTCGCGCGGCGAGTATCCTCTTAAGGTTGCAGCGTTTTCAAGGACCGCAGCATCTTTGTCCCTAAGCGACCGCCGGCTGGTAGATTTGACGGTGTGGCTCCGAAGCAGCCGTGCTGTTGGGCGAGCCGAAGGTGGTTGACCTCCTTGCAATAACCCCGATTGGGAAGCAGCAAGGATTTTTTTCGACTGAATGCGGAGCCGCTTAGCGGCTACCGCGAGCGAAGTCATCTTCCGGAGGCCAACAACAATGTTTTCCGACCAAGATAACCTGTCCCACGCGGCCGCCGCCGCCCAAGCAACTGAACCTGAATCCACTCCCGACGGACCGCATACGGAAGCAACAGCCACGACAGAAAGTGTGGCCGAGTCCACTACGCCTTTCTCCGAACAGGTTTCTTCTGAACAAGCTCATCCCGAACATGCCGAAGCTGTGAACGCAACGGCGAAGACACCCGCGCCGTCCGCGGACGAAGCGGCGGAGCCTGCGGCGGCCCATGCGGCTGCCGAAGCAAGCAGGGAGAACCACGCTGCGGATGCCGAAGCCGCGGCTGCCGCGGACGAAGCGGCGGGCTCGGAAGAGATGAGCAAGCTGCTGGAGGAGTACGACGAGAAGCAGGAAGCGGCTGCTTCGAACGAGGTGATCGAGGTCAAGGTCGTCGCCTACACCGAGCACGGCGTGGTTGTGGACCTGGGCGGAAAAACGGAAGGCCTGGTGCCTGCGGCGGAATTCACGGAGACGGAAATCCCGCGGCCGGAGCCGAATGCGACGATTGAAGTGCAGCGCACGGGCGAGCACAAAGACGGTTACACCATTGTTTCCTACCAGAAGGTGTTGCGCCGCAGGGTATGGGAGAAAATCGAAGCGGCGTTCAAGAACAAAGAAACGATCACGGGCAAAGTCGTGGACCGCATCAAGGGCGGGCTGGTAGTGGATATCGGCGTGCGGGCGTTCCTGCCGGGCTCGCAGTTTGACTTGCGCCCGGCGCAGAACCTCGACAACCTGACCGGCACGGAACTGCAAGTGCGCGTGACGAAGCTGAACCGGCGCCGCGGCAACGTGGTAGTGAGCCGGCGCGCGTTGCTGGAAGAAGAGCTGCACGCCAAGCGCGCGTCGTTGATGGAGACGCTGAGCGAAGGTCAAATCGTGCACGGGCACGTGAAAAATGTGACGGAGTACGGCGCGTTCGTGGACCTGGGTGGAATCGACGGTCTGCTGCACCTGACGGATCTGAGCTGGGGACGCGTGAAGCATCCTTCCGACCTGGTGAAGCCGGAGCAGGAGCTGGACGTCATTATTTTGAAGTTTGACAAGGAAAAGCAGCGTGTGTCGCTCGGGTTGAAGCAATTGATGGCCGACCCCTGGGTGGGCGCCGCGGAGAAATATCCTGCGGGCGGCAAGGTCAGGGGCAAGATTGTCGGCGTGGTCGACTACGGCGTGTTCGTCGAGCTGGAGCAGGGTATCGAAGGCCTGGTCCATGTCTCCGAAATGAGCTGGAACAAAAAGGTGCAGCACCCATCGAAGATCGCCAAGGTCGGCGAGGAAGTGGACGTGGTGGTGCTGGACATCAAGCCGAGCGACCGCCGCGTTTCGCTAGGCATCAAGCAGGCACAGGCGGATCCATGGCTGTTGATCGCGGAGAAGTATCCGGTGGGTACGGTGGTCACCGGAAAGGTGCGCAACATCGCGGAGTTTGGCGCGTTTGTCGAGATTGAAGACGGTTTCGACGGGCTGGTGCACGTCGGCGACGTGAGCTGGACGGGCCGCGTGAAAAATCCGCACGAGGTATTCAAGAAGGGCGAGCCGGTCACCGCGAAAGTTCTCAAGATCGATCCGGAGAACCGCCGGGTGTCGCTGGGCATCAAGCAGGTCAACGACATTTGGGGAGACTGGTTCAAGCAACACAAGGTCGGGCAGATCGTGAAGGGCAAAGTTTCGCGCATCGCCACGTTTGGCGCGTTCGTCGAACTGGGCGAAAATATCGAAGCGCTTTGTCACAACACAGAAATTGAGGAGCGCAAGCGCCGCGATGAAGGTGCGTCGAACTTTCGTCCCACCACGGGCCCGCTGAAGAGCGCGGGACCGCTCGAGCCGGGTAAGGAATACGATTTCAAGA
>Ga0307475_10001470_pt1 | contig 13985 bp, 10 predicted proteins | sample atmos_gasesECM1C_FD_203317 | JGI IMG/M metagenome (GOLD analysis project Ga0307475, IMG submission 203317) | Hardwood forest soil microbial communities from Morgan-Monroe State Forest, Indiana, United States - atmos_gasesECM1C_515 | ecosystem: Environmental > Terrestrial > Soil > Temperate... | reverse complement strand
GGCACAGACAGAACCGGCGTGACGCCGTCCGCGTAACCGATATCGAACAGCATCCCCTCGGAGATCTCGTCCGCCATCTTTCGAGGCGCCAGATTTACCACAAAGAGGGCCTGGCGCCCTTCGATCGCGCGCGGATTTTCTCTTTCCTTCTTGATTCCGGCGAGAATCGTCCGCGAATGATCGCCGAAATCCACGGTGAGTTTCGTCAGTTTGTCCGAGCCGGGGACTTCCTCGACGCGCCCGATTGTGCCCACGCGAATATCCAGCGCGTCCAGCGCCTCGATGCCAACACTAGATTTGACCGGAGCGGGAATGAACTCACTCATGCTTCACCGTCGGTACCCTGCCGCGTAGCCAGGTGTTGGGATGGATGGATCGCACCGCTCATCTCGTATCGGTGCTCCGGGGGTCAGGTGGAGGGGAATCACACCGGCCCACACCGGCAACGCATAGTCCGGCGCGTCATCCTCAGGGGAGCCCACGCGAATTTTTGCGGAAATTTCCGTGAGGGGAAGACGCAGGATGCTGGTGGCTTTCAATTCTTTTTCGTTCGGCTGGCGGGCATCGTTCCAGCGGCCGGGAAGAATTTTTTCCGTGAAGGCGTGCAGCGCTTCGAGTTTTTCCTCGGGCTGGTCAACGAGCATGGCTTTGCCGAGCGCGACGACGGAGCGGTAGTTCATCGAGTGATTGAAAACCGAGCGAGCCAGCACAAATCCGTCGGTGAGAGTCACGGTGACGCAAACGGAGACTCCATCGCTCACGTTTCGCAGCATGCGGCTGGCAGCCGAACCGTGAAAATAAATCGCGTCAGCAATGCGCGCGAACAATGTAGGAATGACGTAGGGTTGTCCTTCCACGGAAAATCCGACGTGGCAGACGAATGCCTCATCGAGAATTCTGTCAATGCTCTCGCGATCGTAAGCGCCGCGCTGGGATTCGCGCACAACGCGCGTGCGCTCGGTCGGCGGAGTGGATTCTGGCACGATGCACCTCATGGAGAAACGTGGCGCGGAGTCGGCCGCTTTGCGGCCGCTCATTTGATTTATAGCCGGCGCCAAAGCGGCATGAGTGAGGAACAACTGCATTGATGCTATCACGTTCAAATGGGTTCGTACGCAGCCGCAGCAATGCGCGCAGGAAAAAGTGCCGCCAATTTGGAGGCCACGCCTTACTACGATCGCACCTCGTATGAGAAACTAGCGGACCTGATATAAGAATCCGTTGGGGTTTGGAAAGAAATGATGAGCACACCAGTGATGCAGGGCAGGGAAAGCAAAGCGTTCGACATTGGCTGGGTGAGGGAGCAGTTTCCTTCGCTGAAATTGCAGGTGAACGGGCAGGCCGCGGCGTTTCTGGACGGACCGGCGGGGACGCAGGTGCCGATGCAGGTGATGGTCGCGATCCAAAACTATCTGCTGAGCGCGAATGCGAATACCTACGGGGCGTTTCTGACGAGCCGGCGGACGAATGAAATGATTCTGGCTGCGCGGGCGGCGATGGCGGCTTTCTTCAACTGCGACTCGAACGAAGTCGTGTTCGGGCAGAACATGACGACAATCACCTTTGCGCTGGCGAGGGCCATCGGGCGGGAACTGAAGCCAGGCGATGAGATCGTCGTGACCACGCTGGATCATGATGCGAACGTGGCGCCGTGGCGCGCGCTCGAAGAAAAAGGCGCGGTCATCCGGCAAGTGGACATTCGCGAAGAAGATTGCACGCTGGACTTGGACGACCTAAAGCGAAAGGTCACGGAGAAAACGAAAATCGTCGCCGTGGGCTACGCTTCGAACATGGTCGGCACGATCAATCCGGTTGCGGAGATCACGAAGCTGGCGCACGCGGCCGGTGCGCTGATGTTCATTGATGCGGTGCACTTTGCGCCGCACGGGTTGATAGACGTAAAGGCGCTGGATTGCGATTTTCTGGTGTGTTCGCCGTACAAATTCTTCGGGCCGCACATGGGAACTCTTTACGGAAAACGTGAATATCTGGAGAGATTCAAGCCGTATAAAGTGAGGCCGGCGACCGATACTTCGCCCGAGTGCTGGGAGACGGGTACGCAGGTGCAGGAGTTAATCGCCGGAATTGCCGCAACGGTCGATTACGTAGCGGAACTCGGACGGCGCTGCGATTCCACGTCAAAGAACCGGCGGGAGGCACTGCAGGCAGCGTACCGTGCAACGCGTCAGTACGAGACACGTTTACTCACGCGACTCATCGCCGGACTACAGGAAATTCCTGGAATACGAATTTTCGGAATTACCGATCAGCATCGTTTCGATCAGAGATGTTCGACACTTTCGCTCCGGCTCGGCGATCACAATCCAACAAAAATTGCAGCGTTCCTCGGAGAACGCGGAATCTTCACCTGGGATGGGAATTTCTATGCGCTGAATCTGTCCGAGCGACTTGGTGTGGAGCCGCACGGCGGTGTCCTCCGCATCGGCCTTGTGCATTACAACACAGCGGAAGAAGAGGATCGGTTGCTCGCGGTCCTGCATGAATTTGTTTCACAGCAACGCGTTCCTTGACCTGCTCCCTGGAAGGGCCAACTTACATTCATGAACGAAGAACAATGAGCAAACAACCGCGACCGATTGTGCTGACGGTGCTGGATGGATGGGGATACCGCGCGGAGGCCAAGGGAAACGCAATTGCGCTGGCGCGGAAGCCGGCGTACGACGAACTGATGCGGAAATTTCCGAATACGCTGATTCATACCTCGGGGCCCTTTGTCGGGTTGCCCGAGGGGCAGATGGGCAACAGCGAAGTGGGGCACATGAACATGGGTGCGGGCCGCATCGTGCATATGGACATCACGCGCATCGACCTGCTGATCGCCAACAAGCACATACAAAACGTGCCGCTTTTCCGACAGGCAATGGAACGCGGACGACAGGGGCAACTGCACTTGCTTGGGCTGCTGAGCGATGGAGGAGTGCACTCGCATATTCAGCATCTGTTTGCGCTGCTGGAGATGGCCAAGCTCGAGAAAGTGGAAAAGGTTTTTGTGCACTGCTTCATGGACGGGCGAGACACGCCGCCGAATAGCGGGCGCGATTACCTGCGGCAATTGCAACAGAAGATGCGAGAACTGGGAGTGGGCGAAATTGCGACCCTGGTGGGGCGTTACTACGCGATGGATCGCGACAACCGGTGGGAGCGCGTGGAACTTGCGTACCGCGCTTTGGTGCATGGCGAGGCGGAAATCAAAACGGATGATCCGGTTCAGGCGCTGCAGCGGAGCTACGGGCAGGGCGTGACCGACGAGTTCGTGAAGCCGATCGTGGTGATGAAGGGGAATGGCGCTTCGGCCTCGCCGGTGGGATTGATTCGCGATGACGATGCAGCGATTTTTTTCAATTTTCGCGCGGACCGGGCGCGGCAGATGACCTTCGCGCTGGCGGCACCAAGCTTCGATAAATTTGCGAATGCCAAGAGGCCGAAGAATTTGTTTTACGTGGCCATGACGCAGTACGACAAGAACTGGCCGTGGCTGAAGTATGTCATTGCGCCGGAAAAGCTGGAGCATATTCTGGCGCAAGTGTTCGCCGATTTGCAGTACAAAAATTTGCGGACAGCGGAGACGGAGAAGTACGCGCACGTCACGTATTTTTTTAATGGCGGCGTGGAGAAACCGTTCGCGGGAGAAGAGCGGATTCTCGTGCCGTCGCCGAAGGTGGCCACCTACGACTTGAAGCCGGAGATGTCCGCGGCGGGGATCACGGACACGGTGGTGAAGGCCATCGAGAAAGGCGAGTTCGACGCCATCATCATGAATTATGCAAACGCGGACATGGTGGGGCATTCCGGCAGGCTGGAGGCGGCGATCAAGGCGGTGGAAACGGTGGACGCGGGTCTGGCGCGGATTTATCAGACGCTGAAGCCGCGCGGGGGGGCGTGGATTATTACCGCCGACCATGGCAACGCGGAGACGATGATCGATCCGGCGACGGGCGGGCCGCACACGTATCACACGACGAATCCGGTTCCGTTTATTTTGGTGGGCGATGAAGATCGGGTGCAACTGAAGCCAGGCGGCTCGTTGCGGGACATTGCGCCGACGATGCTGAGCATTCTAGGGCAGCCCCGGCCGAAAGATATGACGGGCACGGACCTGCGCACTATTTCGTGAACCGATCATGACTCGCACAAAGCCTGAAAACACAAAACTGGTGATTTGCGTGTGGCACCCGTTTACGGAGTGGCGGCCGAAGCCGATGATAGCGGAGGCCATTCGAAAACGGTGGCCGGAGATGCGCGTGTTGCACCTGCCGAACTACGACCCGTTGTCCGCGGAACTACCGGACACGGATATTTTCGTCGGATATTCGCTGCGGGCGGAACAACTGAAAGAGGGAAAGAAGCTGAAATGGATTCATTCGACGGCGGCGGGCGTAGCACAGCTGATGTATCCGGAATTGCGGGACTCTGGGATTCTGGTGACGAATCCAAGCGGAATTTTCTCCGTGCCGATGGGAGAGCACACCATGGGATTGCTGCTTGCGCTGGCACGGAATTTTCCGGATTCGGTGCGGCAGCAGGATCGCGCGCGATGGTCGCAGCAGGAGTTGTGGGACAGGCCACAGCATTTGACGGAATTGAATGGGCAGCTGCTGCTGATCGTGGGATATGGATCGATCGGGAGGGAAGTGGCGAAGCGCGCCAAGGCGTTCGATATGCGAGTGTGGGGCGTGACGCGCTCCGGCGGGGGCGATGGCGCGCACGTGGAGAAGATTGTGGCGACGGCGAAGCTGCATGGGGTTTTACCTCAGGCGGACTATGTTTTGATTGCGGCCCCGGAGACGGAGGAGACGCGGCATCTGATCGGCACGGAGCAGATTGGAAAGATGAAACGCGGAGCGAGATTAATTAATGTGGCGCGTGGGTCGCTGCTCGATGAAGCGGCGCTGATCCGTGCTCTGGAGAGCGGAGCGTTGGGCGGTGCGGCGCTGGACGTGGCGGCGACAGAACCTCTGCCGGGGGAGAGCCCGTTGTGGAAAGCACCGAATTTGATGATCACGCCGCATACGAGCGCGGTGAGCGATCGGTTGTGGGAGCGGGAGACGGCGCTGTTAATGGAACTGCTGGAGAGATGGTTTGACGGACGGGAAATGTTCAATCGCGTAGATTTTGCGCGGGGCTATTGAAGGGAAAAATGAAATTGGAAAAATGGAAACTCGTGGCTGTCAGTGCGTTGAGAACGCCTTTATTTTCAAATTTCTATTTTCTATTTTCCAATTTCTTCAGTCGCCGACGCCGCCTTTGGGAGCTTGATAACCCTCACGGGCGTAGACCTGGAATTTCTGCTTTTTCCCTTTTTGGTCGAGGACGGTAAGCGGGCCGCCGTCGGGCGCCACCAATTCGACTCTTACTTTGTGAAATTTGCCGTCCTTGGCGCCGTTCGTTGGAGAATAGGAAAGGCTGTACTGGTGGCGGAGGAAGGCGGCGACGCTTTGCATGATACCTGGAATTTCTCCGTCGAATTGCGGGAACCAGGCGAAGCCGCCGGTTTCATTGGCAAAGGTGCGCAATTGATTCTCGGCTTGCAGGTAGTTCAGATGAGAACCGAGTGAACCGTGGGTCTCCAGGAAATTGGTGTAGATCTTGCCGAGGCCGACACAGAAAATCGTGACATCGCTGCCGCGGAGTTGCTTCATGGTTTGGTCGAGGGTGTGCTTGGAGAACGTATCCACGCCGCTGGCGAGGAGAAGGATGGATTTCTTACCGCTCACATCCTTAAGGCGATCGGTAGTTTCGAGGAGGGCGTCGAAGACGTTGGATTCGCTGAAGCCGGGAAAATAGAGATGGTAGATGGCGTTGCGGACTTCGTCCTTGTTTTGCGTGAAGTCCGTTTCGATGCGCGTCTTCATGTCGAACGTTTCGAGGGCCACCCAGTCCTTTTGCTGAAGCTGGGGGAGAAAGGCGTCGGCCCAGTATCGGGAGTAATAGGAAAAAAAGTTGTAGAAGCCGCGGCTGCTGAATTCAAGCAGCATGACGGTAGTGATCGGCGCTTCGGAGGGGCCGAAATTCGTAATGGTTTGCGCGACGCCTTCGTCCAGGACACGAAAATTTTCTTTCTTGAGGCCCGGGATGATGTCGCCGTGGGAGGTGGTGGCGACCACGTCGAGAGTGACGATGGGAACATCGACCGCGATGGTGACGCCGGCCTGCGGCGGCTGCTGCGGAGTGGGTGCAGCTTTCGGCGGAGCGGGATTTTGCGGAGGCGGGGCGCTACTCTGAGGGCCCGTGGGGGCTTGCGCGTAGGCCGAGTATTCGCTGAGGGGTATGACCATGGCGGTTCCCAAAGCTGAGAGCAGTGCGAAAGAAAGAACGGTTTTCATTTTCATCCCCACGGTCGCTACGACAGGCATCTAAGCACTCTGAACGCCAATGAGCGCGGCACAAGATGGCGGCGGTTGAAGATTGGCAACGCCATCCCAATGCCGGGGCCGGAGACCCATACCTGCATGTTAGTATGAAGCGCTTTCGATGCAAAACGTTGCTGAGACGGCCATGGAAAGCCGAGAGCGAAGAGAATAAGGAGGAAGGATTCGTGAGCTGGAATCAAAGGATGGGGATTTGGGCGGGCGGAATGGTCTTGATGCTGGCTGCGAGCCTGCCTAGTGCGGCGCAGGCGGTTCCGCAGGCAAGGCCGGGGATTCCAGCAAGTATGCCGAACGCGCCAACGGCGGGCGACATGTTTGTGATCGTGAAGGAAGCGGAGGGGTGGCTGGCGGAATTGATCAAAATCAACACTTCAAATCCGCCTGGAAATGAGCAGGCGGCCGCGAAATATGTTGTGGGGGTGCTGGAGAAAGAAGGATTTACGCCGGAATTGTTGGAAGTCGCGCCGGGACGGAGTGCCGTGGTGGCGCGAATGCGGAGTTCGGCGGTCGCGAACCCTTCGAAGGCGCTGTTGCTCGTAGCCCATTTGGATACGGTGCCCGTGGACAAGTCGCGGTGGACGGTGGACCCGTTCGGGGCGGTGATCAAGGACGGATATTTGTACGGTCGCGGAGCGATCGATGACAAAGGCATGCTCGCAGCGAACCTCGCGGTTTTTATTTCGCTGAAGCGCTCGATGGCGCGTTTGAACCGGGACGTGATTTTTCTCGCAACGGACGATGAGGAAGCCGGTGGCGACGCCAGCATCCGGATGCTGATCGCGAAATACTGGGACAAGTTTGCGGCGGGATATGCGATCAATGAAGGCGGCAACGTTTTCGTGAAGAACGGGAAAGTGGAGTACATCGGAGTGCAAGCAAGCGAAAAAGTGGCGGTAAACATTGCGGTGATCGCGCGGGGGACGTCGGGACATGCTTCGCAGCCAACAAAAGACAATCCCGTGGTGCACCTGGCGGCGGCCATCGAGAAAATCGGGAATTATTCCGCGCCGGTGCACTTCACTTCAATCGTGCGCCGGTATTTCGAGGGATTGGCTCCGCTGGAAGATGACGAGATCGGGAAATGGATCCGCTCGATGGATACGGCGGATCGCGGCGAACATGCGCAACGCGTGGTTTCCGACGCCAGTCCGCTGTGGAATGCGATGTTGCGGGACACGATTGCGCCGACGGTGCTGACAGCCGGAGTGGCGAACAATGTGATTCCTGCGGAGGCACGGGCGAATCTGAACGTGCGGCTGCTACCGGGAGGCACGATTGATGCGGTGGTGAACGATTTGAACAAGCTCGTCAATGATCCGCAGGTGAGGCTGGAGGTGCAGCCGAACGCGGGGCTGTCGGCGCCGCCCTCATCGCTCGAATCCGATTTTTATGGCGTGGTGACGAGAGTGTCTTCGCAGGAATTCGGGGGCGCGCCGGCGCTGCCGTTTCAATCGACGTGGCTGACGGATTCGGCGCAGTTGCGGCTGCATAACGTCCAAGCGTACGGGCTGGTGCCGTTTCCGCTGGCGCAGGAAGATTTGAAACGCATGCATGGGGATGATGAGCGAATCCTGGTGGGGGCCTTCGACAAGGGCGTGGACGTGCTGATGAAGATCGTTGCGGATTTTGCGGTCGCGCACTGAGGACGGAAAGCAACGATTGGCAGGCCGAAAAAACAGCTGATCCGAACCGCCTTCCTTTCAAAAATACAGCTAGCCGGGTATCATCGCCACAAAAGAAAATATGAGTTTCCGTCATTCGAAAATCGTGTGCACGATTGGGCCGGCGAGCCGCTCGCCGAGGATGATCGACCGGCTAATACGCGCCGGGATGGACGTGGCGCGGCTGAATTGTTCGCACGGGTCGCACGAAGATCACGCCAAGAGTATCGCCATGCTGAGGGCGGCCGCGGTTCACCACGAAAAGCCGATCGCCATCCTGGCGGACTTGCAGGGTCCGAAGATTCGAACGGGACCGCTGGCGGGCGGCGGGCCAGTGCTATTGCGCACGGGGCAGCGCTTTGAAATCACGACGGCGAGAATTTTGGGAGACTCCACGCGGGTCAACACGACTTTCACACCGTTACCGCGGGAAGTTCACACGGGCGACCGGATTTTACTCTCGGACGGGTTGATCGAGCTGCGGGTCGAAAAAGTGCGCGACGGACGCGTGATTTGCGAGGTGGTAAACGGCGGGGCGCTCGGTGAGCACAAGGGAATCAATCTGCCGGGAGTGCAACTGCGGGTGCCGGCGCTGACCCCGAAGGATCGCGCGGATTTGATTTTCGCGCTGAAACACGGGGCGAATTACATCGCGGTGAGCTTCGTGCGGCGGCCGGAGGACGTGCTCGAGGCAAAACAGCTGATCCGGCGGGCCGGAAAAGACACTCCGGTGATTGCGAAGCTGGAGAAGCCGGAAGCAATCGAGAATCTGGATGCGATCCTGCGGGTGGCGGACGGCGTAATGGTGGCACGGGGCGACCTGGGCGTGGAGATGAGTCCGGAACGCGTGCCGGTGGTGCAGAAAACAATCATTTCCCGGGCGCGAGAGATGCGGCGGCCGGTGATCACGGCGACGCAGATGCTGGAATCAATGACGGAGAATCCACGGCCGACGCGCGCGGAGGCTTCGGACGTGGCCAACGCGATTTTCGATGGGTCGGATGCCGTGATGCTTTCCGCAGAAACCGCGAGCGGAAAATATCCGGTGGAAGCGGTGGCCATGATGGCGAGCATCATTGAAGAAGCAGAAGCGAGCATCCGTGAATTTCCGCGGCCAGCGCTGCAAGAACAATTGAAAGTGGCGGGAACGGTGGCGGAACTGGTATGCCATGCGTCTCGCGAATTGCACATGAAAGTGATTGCCGTGTTCACGCACAGCGGATTCACGGCGAGGCTGGTTTCGCGGTACCGCCCACTGGTGCCCATCGTGGCCTTCTCGCCGGAAGCCGAAACGCGGCGGAGGATGGCGCTGATCTGGGGCGTGCTGCCGAGGAAGATCAAGGATGTACAAAAAGTGGATGGCTTGGCAAAAGTCGCTGAGAAGCGGTTGCTTGAGGAACGGCTGGTTCGAAAGGGCGACGTGATTGGAATTGTGGCGGGGACGCCCATGGGAATCCGCGGAACGACGAACTTTATGAAGTTTCACATTATCGGCGGCCCGGCTTAGAAGGTTGTCAGTAATCAGTTCTCAGCGGGCGGTTCTCATTTCGTCGTAACTGTTGATTCCGGATCGACTGTTGAGAGCGTCGCGCCGGTCAAGACGTGTCACTGAAGACTGAATATTGAAAACTCTTAATTCACCCAGTTGTCGGGGCGTGAGGGCGGCTCTTTTTTGTGTTTATTGATGTACAGCTCGAAGCGCCTGCGATTGCGCCGGTATTGCCAGTCGGAGACGGTGTTGCGGACATTGTAGAGAAAAGAGCCGCGCCGCAAATAGATCCATCCCACAAGCATCCCGCCGAGGTGACACAGGTGTCCGATTCCGTCACCGCTCGATCCCAGAGTGGCGAAGAATTCAATCGCGGCCACGGCTGCGACGTATGGCCGCATCGCAATCGACACCGGAAAGGGAATCAGCCAGATGCGGCGATCCGGAAATAAAATGGCGTTGGCGATGAGAATTCCGAAGATGGCTCCTGAGGCCCCGATCGAGGGAATGTCCGAGGGCCGGTGGCCCCACAACAGGGGGATGATTTTCACGAAAACATTGATCAGTCCCGCGCCCACTCCGCAGAGAAAGAAATATCTCAAAAAGCGCTTCTTGCCCCAAACCAGCTCGAGCTCGCGGCCGAACATCCACAAGAAAAGCATGTTGAACAGCAGGTGCCAAATTCCGCCATGAAGGAAGATATAGGTGAATGGCTGCCAAATGCGCAGGCCAGGAATGGGTCCCAGCGGAACGAGGCCGAAAAAGTGGTAGATCCAGGAACTGGCTGCGGGACCAAGGAGCAGTTCCACCAGCGTCTGTGCCAGGAATACCCCACTGCAAGTGAGAACAATTAGCTTTACGGCGGGGGTGATAAAACCACGCCAGTCGAAAGGTATGCGCCGCGCGCCGTACTTTCCCATAGTTGCAGTTTACGGCGCGGACACGCGTCCGTCAAAGTGCGATTCTTCAGAAGATTCTTCAGAAGATTCTTCAGTTCGTTTGCGGATCGTTGCCCACCGCTAGGAATTTGCAGCCGTGCGCTAGTCCAGCTTTTTGCGGGCGAAATAGAAAAGCGAGGCCGCAAGAAGGGCGAACATGAAAACGCCGAAGAGGTTGCTGGTGGCGAAGGGTCCCATAAATTTCGGGCCGAAGGCGAAAAGATCGGCGCGCCAGGGCAGGCGAAGAGCGAAGGTGAGCCAGTGTGGAACGCGATTGGAGATCTCCGGGTCCTCGAGAAGATTGATGATGATGCCGAGCAAGCCGAATACGCCGCCGGCGGCGATTAATCCGCTGGAATAGAGCGCGCCGGGGCTGGCTTCGCTTTCATCCTTTTTCTTGGTCGTTGCTTCGACCAGCACACGTATGAGGCCGCCAGCAAACATCGCGGCGGTCGTGGCGATGGAAAGATATGAGCCGGTGGCGAAGGCGAGAGAACGCACGCCGAGAATCTCCACGGCAATGACGAGGGCGACCCCCATTAGCACAAGGCGCCACGGCAAGCGCTGATTCAGGATGCCGTTGATCACCGTGGCCATGAGGCGTGCTTGCGGAGCCGGAGCCTTGTCGCTGCCGATGCCCTGCGCCCACTGAAACTCGATTTGCCGCGTCCCTCGGTCGTAAAGGTATTCACCATCAGGAACTTCATGGGATCCCAACGAATTGATCAGGGCGTAGGTCTTGTTTTGATAGGTGAAGGTGTCCCGCTCGATTTTGACGCCTGACGGCAAAGCCTGGATATTGACCGGAATCGGGGTGGGAATGTACTTTTCTAGTCCTTTATTCATGAGATTCAACGTGGTGCCAATGGCGACCGTCGAGACGGTAACACCGACGAGCAATCCCATCTGTTGCCAGAAGGGTGTTGACCCTACGAGATAGCCGGTCTTTAGATCCTGCGAGGTGGCGCCCGCGATCGCGGCGGCGATGCAAACCACGCCGCCGATCATCAGCGCGAGGACGGAATAATTCGGCGCGGTCCACCCGGCGAGGAAAAAGATGGCGCAGGTAGCCATCAGCGTGGCGATGCTCATGCCGCTGATGGGATTCGATGAATTGCCGAGTAGACCGCTGATGCGGCCCGCCACGGTCACAAAGAGAAATCCAAAGACGACGACGAAGATGGCGGCGAAAACGTTCTGATACCACAACGTGCTGGCGCCCTTCATCGGGTGGAACGTCAAGAGCACCCACATCATCGCGATGATCACCGCGGAGCCCACAATCACGGTGCGCATCGGAACGTCGCGGTCAATTCTGCTGGATGAAGTGGACTGACCGGCGCCTTCCGCGCGAACGTCCTTGAGGCCGGCGCGCAATGCGGAAATGATCGTCGGCAGCGTTCGCAGCAGGGTGATCAATCCGGCGGCGGCAACGGCACCCGCGCCCATCGGCCGGATGTAACTGCGCCAGAGGTCGTCTGGGGTCATCAGCGGGATGGGAATCGTGGAAGGATAGATGGGTGTGCTTCCCGCGAGCTGTCCGTAAAATTTAATGGCCGGCATCATCACCAGCCAGGAACAAATGCCGCCGGCAAAAAGAATGCCCGCGACCCTCGGCCCGATGATGTAGCCGACTCCGAGATATTCGGAAGTGATGTTTGCGCGAAAGCTTGCGCCGGGGAACCAGGTCGGGCGGGCCTCGGGCTGTTCCGTCCAGGCGAGGACCGTTTTCATGAGAAAGGTGTAAACGCCACCGAGCCCAAGTCCCCAGAAAACGCGGCCCGCGAACGAGCCGCCGCGCTCTCCGGCCACGAGGACGTCAGCGCATGCCGTGCCTTCCGGGAAAGTAAGATTGCCGTGCTCCTTGACGATGAGTTGTCGCCGGATGGGAACCATGAAAAGAACGCCGAGCCAGCCGCCGAGGATCGCCAATGGGAAAATGCGCCAGAAAGTGAATTCGGAGCCGAATCCCAAAAAGATTAGGGCGGGAATCGTAAACATGACGCCCGCGGCGAGCGATTCACCGGCCGAGCCCGTGGTCTGCACGATGTTGTTTTCGAGGATCGTTGGCCGGCCGAATGGTGGCAAATAAACGCCCAGCTTGCGAAGAATGCTGATGGACAAGACGGAGATGGGGATCGAAGCAGAAACCGTCAAACCGGCGCGGAGGCCGACGTAAACGGTTACGGCGCCGAAGAGCAGCCCAAAGAGCGCGCCGAGAACCACCGCGCGAATCGTAAATTCCTTGATGCTCTCGTCAGCGGAGACATAGGTGCGGAATTCACCCGGGGGCGCCGTGGAACTCCATGCCCGTTCGCGAGCTCCCGTTTGTTCGCTCACCGAAACCTCCCTCGTCGTCAGACTGTAATGAAGCTGCAACCGTGTGCGGGGATTATGCCGCAGTAGGGCGGGAGGAGGAAGAGAATCCTGCATTTTGGCGGCATTGGAGACGTGAGCGCACTATGCTCCAGAATGGCATCACTGCCGCTCGCAAGCTTCGATTCCGGTTGCCTTGGGGTCTAACTTGCTTTGTTCCTTTGGACCCATGCGATCGCGTGCTTCCTTGACGAATCCGGCGAAGCGCGTCGCCAGTTCCCGAATCCGTCTCGATTGCCGCCGGACGATCGCTTCGGTTGGAATCAATTCCGTGCCCACGCCAATCGCCTTTGCACCCGCAAGGATGTACCCGGTGGCCGTTTGCTGATTCACTCCCCCCGCCGCGATCAAGGGTATATCCGGCAGTGACCTGTGCAGCGCCTTGATGTATTTCTCTCCGCCGACCTCCGCGCAAGGAAAAACCTTCACGAAATCCGCACCAGCTTTCCACGCCGTGACGACCTCGGTGGGGGTCAAGGCGCCTGGCAGCACGGCAAGGTCTTCCTTGGCCGCAAATTCCACAATCTTGACGTCGAATCCCGGCGCGGTTAGGAAGCCTGCCCCTGCGTCCAGACAGAGGCGTGCGGTTTCGGTATCGAGTACGGTCCCGGCGCCAACCATCATTTCCGGATGGTAATGAACGAGGTGAGAAATCAGCTCGACCGCACCCGGCACGGTCATGGTGATTTCCACGATCGGAATCCCCCCGCTGGCGACCGCTTCAGCAGCGAAGTGCGCTTCCTCGGAAGAAGACACCCGGATCGCGGGCACGACGCCAATTTTCTCGATGAGGGCGCAGGCTTCGTTTTTCTTCACTTGTGAGAATCCCTCCACGCTCCGGACACAAGGCCCTAGCCGTCCGACGGCCGCCATTCTATATGGTTTCGAACCGTACGGACCGCCGGACCTTTGTAATTGGCTTTCGTTTTTATTGCCCGACCATCGGGTATACCCCAGGCCTCCTCTAGACCTCTTCACGCTCCGGTTCTGGCAGCCTATCGCCATCACCGGCCACCCACACGTACAAGGTCGGGAGCAAGAAGATGCTGAGCAACAGAGCGCCGACAAGTCCTCCGACGATGACAATGGCGAAGGGCCGCTGGGAATCCGAGCCAATGCCGCGCGAGAGGGC
>Ga0307475_10001469_pt1 | contig 13994 bp, 9 predicted proteins | sample atmos_gasesECM1C_FD_203317 | JGI IMG/M metagenome (GOLD analysis project Ga0307475, IMG submission 203317) | Hardwood forest soil microbial communities from Morgan-Monroe State Forest, Indiana, United States - atmos_gasesECM1C_515 | ecosystem: Environmental > Terrestrial > Soil > Temperate... | reverse complement strand
CCACAAATCCTGTCGAGATCGTCAACGCCATTAACGAGAGGTTGTCCAGACTGTAGCCCAGCAGGTACATCACGCCGAAAGTTCCCACAATGGAAAGCGGCACCGCCACGCTTGGAATAATCGTCGCTGCGATGCTCCGCAGGAACAGGAACATGACCATCACCACCAACGCCACCGTCAACATGAGCTCGAATTGAATGTCCTTCACCGATGCGCGAATCGTCGTGGTCCGGTCCGTCAGCGTTGTCACCTTCACCGAGGACGGCAGCGAAGCTTGCAGCCGCGGCAAAAGCTTATTGATCCGGTCAACTACGCCGATGATGTTTGTCCCCGGCTGGCGCTGAATGTTCAAAATTACGGCGGGCGTGGTGTTCATCCACGCAGCTTGCAGAATATTTTCCGCGCCATCCACCACCTCTGCCACGTCCGACAGGCGAACAGGCCCGCCATTGCGGTAGGCGATGATTACAGAGCGGTACCCGTCGCTGGTTTGAATCTGGTCGTTCGCGCCAATTGTGAACGACTGCCGCGGCCCGTCGAGGTTGCCCTTCGCCTGGTCCACGTTCGCCTGGCCGAGCACGGTGCGTAGATCTTCCAGGCTCAAGCCGTACGAGGCCAGCGCCGTCGGATTCGCCCTCACGCGCACTGCCGGCTTCTGCCCGCCGCTGATGGTCACCAATCCAACGCCCGGAAGCTGCGAAATTTTCTGCGCTAGGTTGGTGTCCGCCACATCTTCCATCTTCTGCAGCGGCAGCGTATCGGACGTCAGTGCGAGTGTGAGGACCGGCGCGTCCGCCGGGTTCACCTTGCTGTAGATGGGCGGGTTCGGCAAATCGCGCGGCAAAAACGTGGACGCAGCATTGATCGCCGCCTGCACTTCCTGCTCGGCGATATCAATGTTCAAATTCAGATCGAATTGCAGCGTGATCACCGAGCCGCCGAACGAGCTCGTAGACGTCATCTGGTTCAAACCGGGCACCTGTCCGAACTGCCTCTCGAGTGGAGTGGTAACCGCCGACGCCATCACCGTCGGACTCGCTCCAGGATAGAAGGTCAACACCTGGATCGTCGGGTAATCTACCTGTGGCAGCGCCGACACCGGCAGTTGCATGTACGCAACCGCTCCGGCCAGCATGATTCCCACCATCAGCAGCGAAGTCGCCACCGGCCGGAGGATGAATGGCTTCGATGGGCTCACTGCTTCTTTCCCTGCGCGGGAGCCGATGGTGGAGTCGCTGCAGGAGCTCCAGTGGAAGCCCCCGTCGGAGTTGCAGGTGCGGCGGCCGGCTTGAAACTGACAGGCGTTCCAGCTTGCAGTTTGTCCTGCCCGTCAATCACCACTTGCTCGCCCGGGGTCAGTCCGTCATGGATCACCGCCAGACTCCCCTCAATAAAATCCAACTGCACCTGGCGAACATCCGCCTTGTTATCCGCCTTCACCACGTACACGAATGTTCCCGCCGCCCCGCGCTGAATCGCCGCCGACGGAATTACGGTCGCGTCCTTCCTCACGCTAAGGAACAGCCGGATATTCACAAACTGGTTCGGCCAAAGTGACAGGTCATGATTATCGAACTGTGATTTCAACTTCACGGTTCCGGTCGTCTGATCAATCTGGTTGTCAATCGTGAGCAGCTTCCCGTCCGCGAGTTTCGTCTTGTCGTCACGGCTGAAGGCTTCCACCGTCAGTTGTGTCCCCTTCTTCATCTGTGCCGATACTTCCGGCAGATTGTCTTCCGGCAGCGTAAAGATCACCGCGATCGGTTGCACCTGCGTGATCACCAGCATTCCGTTTGCGTCCGTCGCATGCACCATGTTGCCCGCATCCACCAGCCGCAGCCCCACGCGACCGCTGATCGGAGCAATAATCCGGCTGTACACCAGTTGCAACTTCTGATTGTCTATCTGCGCTTTGTCCGATTGAATCGCGCCGTCAAATTGCCCCACGGTTGCAGCCTGTGTGTCCAGCTGTTGCCGTGGGATTACGCCTTCCTGCCACAACAATTGAAACCGGCTCAAATTGGCTTTCGCATCGTTCTGCGAGGCCACGTCTTTTGCCAGTTGGCCCTGCGCCTGATCCAGCGCCACCTGGAAGGGCCGCGGATCTATTTCCGCCAGCAGATCGCCCTGGCGCACGAACTGCCCCTCCGTGAAATTAACCTTCATCAATTGTCCGTCCACGCGGCTTCGCACCGTCACGGTATTGAATGCCGTCACAGAGCCCAGTCCGGTCAGAAAGTAAGGCACATCTCTCTTCTGCACCGGACTCACGCCGACGGAAACAGCCACGGGACTGCTGCTCGCCTGAGCGCTCGCGGCCGCTTGTGATCGTGCCCGCGCCCTGTTCCACGCGACCAATCCAGCAATCACCGCAATTCCAATAATTATCCACATCCAGGGAAGCGGTTTGGGCGGACTCGTCTGGTGGGGAGACTTCTGCTCCGGTGAAATTCTCGGTTCACCCGGTTTCGTCACGTTCGATGCGGCCATCGATTCCCTCGGACTTGTGCTTGCTAAACCTCGGATTATAGACGTGCGCGCATGTCGCGCGGATACATGGTTTTCGGCTCAGGTTGAGGCTGCTGCCCGGCATTCTAGCAGACGCAGCCCGTGGTTCGCATGCCCTGCGCCTGACTCGTCGGCAGCCGGCCTCCCCGGTTCCGCCGGCCCATTTCTATGGGTCTTTGTTTTGGAAGTTCTCAGCGCTCTCGGCGTCTCTGCGGGGACTCCCCTCAAGGTTTGCCATACTGCCCATTCTTCAACAATTGCCAGAATCCTTTTCCGCACCACCCGCATCACATTCGGTTGACGGGAAAGGAAGCCCAAGGTAGGATGCATCTATGAATCATTGCACCTGCGCCGCTATTTGTAAGCCGAGCTGCTGTTGTTGTCATGACCACGGCTGGCGTGGGAGTGCGATCCGAATGACTTAGCAAGCGCCAAAATCGGATTTCAGCAACCCGCTCTCCAGCACAAGAAGCTGGTCAGCGGGTTTTTTATTTTCAGGGGTTTTTTCATGGCACCAGTTGCTGACGTTCGCGCCACGAAGGAAACAAAGGCCCAAAAAGTCGAGCGCCTGAAGCGCTCGAAGAATCCGTGGGAGGCGCTCGAAGAAATCAAGGCATTCGCCCGCACCGGCCGCGCCTCCGTCCTTCCCGAGTGGGCCAACCTCTATTTCAAATGGTGGGGCATCTACACACAGGGCGATGGCGCAGGCGCCATAGGCGGCCAGGGCGGCGAGGGCAAAGCCACCGAATATTTCATGATGCGCATCGCGCTGCCCAACGGCCTGTTGCGGTCCAGCCAACTGCGGAAAATCGCCGACTTGTCCGCGCGCTATGCCCGATCGGTTGCGGACATCACCGTCCGCCAGAACATCCAGCTTCACTGGCTCACGATCGAATCCATCCCCGAAGTGATGGAAGCGCTCGCCACCGAAGGACTCGGCCCTAAGGGCGCCTGCGGAGATGTAGCCCGCAACATCACCGGCTGCCCCCTCGCCGGCGTCGCTGCCGACGAAATCGCCGACGCCTCTCCGCTCGCCGTCGAAGCCGCGCGCCTGCTCTCCGGCAGCAATGCCTTCTACAATCTTCCGCGCAAATTCAAGGTCTCCATCACCGGCTGTCCCGTCTGGTGCTCTTACCCCGAAATCAACGACATCGGCCTCACCGCCATCGAGCGCCTGCACCATGGCCAAAAGGAAACGGGCTTTTCGATCCGCGTCGGCGGCGGACTTTCTGCCGACCCGCATCTCGCCGTCCGCCTCGACGCCTTCATTCGCTGGGACCAAGTTCTCCCCGTCATCCGCAGCATCGCCGGGATGTTTCGAGACCAGGACGTTCTGCGTGAGAATCGCGAGCGCGCCCGTCTGAAGCACCTCTTCACCCAGCACCATTGGACCGGCGACCGCTTCCTCTGGGAACTAGCCAGCCGCCTCGGTTTCGCGCTAGAACCTGCCGCCGAGGAGATCCCTCCCCGCGACGGCTACCGCGATCACGTCGGCATTCACGCGCAAAAACAATCCGACCGCTTCTACATCGGCGCAGCGGTCCTCCGCGGCCGCATCACTCCGGAACAGATGCACGCAGCCGCCGATCTCGCTGAGCGCTATGCCACCGGCGAACTCCGCACAACGAACATGCAGAATCTCCTGATCATCAACGTCCCGGGCGCCAACGTTGAAGTCCTCGCACGCGAGCTCGACGCCGTGAGCCTCCGCGTCGAAGCTTCTCCTTTCTGGCGCGGAGCAATCGCCTGCACCGGCACGGAATTCTGCAAGCTCGCCATCACCGAAACAAAAAGTTTCGTCCGTTGGGTCGTCGAAGACCTCGAAGATCGCATCCCTGGTTTCGACCAGCCCCTCAAGCTCAACGTCGCTGGATGCCCCAACGCCTGCGGCCATCATTGGATTGCCGACATTGGCCTCGAAGGAAAAAAAATCAAGCAGCACGGTGAAATGACGGACGCCTACTACTTCTGCCTCGGCGGCGCTGTCGGCGAATACCAGCGCATCGCCCGCCCCATCGGCTTCCGTTGCACCGCGGGAGAAGTTCCTGCCGCAATCGAGCGCCTGTTGCGCGCCTATCTTGCAAATCGAAGTCCGAACGAAAATCTTCGCGCTTATTTCTCCCGTTTCTCTGACGACGCTCTCCGCGCCCAACTCGCAGGCTATGCCGTCGAACCCGTCGTCCGCGATCCGTCGCCAGGCCCAGTCCCGCACGGAGTAGGAGACTGAAAATGGCGCCGAGCCTCCTCCCCATCTTCATCAAGCTCGCGAATCGCTCTTGCCTCGTCGTAGGAGCCGGCACGGTTGCAGCTTCGAAGATCACCGCGCTTCTCGACTCCGGCGCGCGCGTCACAGTGGTCGCCCCCAGCGCCAATGCCGAGGTAAAGCAACTCGCCGTCGAAGGAAAACTTCGCTGGTTGCCACGCGAATTTCATCCCCATGATCTCGGCGGCATCTTCCTCGCCATCGCCGCAACTTCACACGCCGCTGTCAATCGCGCCGTCTTCCTCGAATCTCAGAGTCGCAGCATCCTCTGCAATTCCGTGGACGATCCTCCCCATTGCGATTTTTATTTTTCCGCTGTCGTTCGCCGCGGCGATCTCCAAATCGCCATCTCTACTTCCGGCGAAAGCCCCGCCGTGGCGCAGCGGTTTCGTCAGGAAATTGAGGGGTGCTTGGACGATTGCATCGCCGACTGGTTGCAGCTCGTCGGTGACGCCCGGCGCGAAATCATGGCCAAGCACCCGCCGTCCGAAGAGCGCAAACGCCTACTTCATCAGCTCGCCTACACCGAAGTTTGTGAAGCGGAGAATTGCCAATTACCGATAGTCGGGTCGTCGTCAGCCACCCGCCATCTGCATTTGCCTGAATCACAACCCGGAGTGCATGAGCAAAACGTAGGAGTAGAAAAATGATCCCCAACGAATCCAAGGTTTTCCTAGTCGGAGCGGGCCCGGGCGATCCCGAGCTCCTCACCGTCAAAGCGCACGCGCTCCTCCGCTCCGCCGATCTCATCCTGCACGACGATCTCGTCCCCCCGCCGATTCTCGCGCTCCCAAGCCCGCGGGCAATGGTCGTCAACGTCGGCAAGCGCTGCGGCGCAAAGAAGATCTCACAGCTCGAAATTAATCGCATGATGATCGCCGCCGCCCGCCGTGGCATGACCGTCGTCCGCCTGAAGAGCGGTGACCCGGGAATTTTCGGCCGTCTAGCCGAAGAAGTCGACGCGCTCGAAGTCGCCGGGGTCCCCTTCGAAATAGTCCCCGGAATCACCGCCGGTGTAGCTGCCGCAGCCTCTCTCCGCGTCTCGCTCACTGATCGCCGCAGAAGCTCGCGCATCATTATCGTCAGCGGCCACCGCGCGCAGGAGTATGACGACGCAGAAAAAACAGATTGGAAGGCTCTAGCGCGCGAGGACACCACTTTCATCATCTACATGCCCGGCCGCGATCTTGCCCGCTTCACCCGTGAATTGCTCGACGCCGGGCTCTCTCCCTTGACGCCCGCCGTAGTCGTCTCCCGCGTCACCACGCCGCACCAGCGCGAGTGGTGCGCCACGCTCGCCGAACTCCCTTCCGCCCCTCGCATGGACGCGCCGTCGATCCTTCTGATTGGCCGCCCCCTCGAGCGCGCCGCACAACGCATGAACTTAGATCTCCACACTCCTGCGTTCAACGAGGACCTGACTTCCCTGCTCCAGATGATCGGCGCCGCTACATCCGCGAGCCCAGGCACCGAAGATCCTGAAAGGAGAATCTCTCAATGACGCGACAACTCGACTCCCGCACGGAAAATGAAAAACCAGCCGCTTCGAAGTTTTCGCTCGACGCCTGGGCTGTAACGCTGGCCCTGGTCCTCTCCATTCTGGTTTGGATTGGCTGGATCAAACACATTCCGTGGTAACACCGTCACGGCAAAAATTCGCCCCAGGAGGATTTATCGCATGGCCAGTTCTCTTGCACTCTCGCAATGGCGACCGCTCGGCAACTTCAAACGCATCGCTCAAATTCTCCCCGGCCTGCTCCTGCTGGCTGCGGTCGGTTACGCCGGAAAATTTCTCGAGCGCTCCTTCTCTGCTTACGGCAAGGCGCACCATCTAACTCTTCCCAACATTGAATATGTTCTCTGGGCCATCGTCATTGGCTTGGTCATCGCAAACACTACCGGCGTCCCCGCCGCGTTCAAGCCCGGCTTGGCCACCTACGAATTCTGGCTTAAGGCCGGAATCGTGCTGCTCGGTTCGCGCTTCCTTCTCGGCGATGTGCTGAAGCTCGGCGGCATCAGCCTCGTCTTGGTAGCAATCGAAATCGCGCTCTCCTTGCTTTTCATGACCGCGCTCGGCCGCGCCTTCGGCCTCAAGCCCAAGCTCACCACGCTTCTCGCCGTCGGCTCTTCGATTTGCGGCGTGTCGGCCATCATCGCCACAAAAGGTGCAATAGACGCCGACGACGAAGACTCATCCTTCGCCATCGCGGCAATCCTCGCGCTCGGCGCCATCGCACTTTTTATTTTTCCACTGGTCGGCCGCTGGCTCGGCATGAGTGATCAGGCTTACGGCCTCTGGGCTGGTCTCGGCATTGACAACACCGCCGAAGTCACCGCTGCTGGCGCTCTCTACTCCGACGCCGCCGCAAAGGTCGCCGTCCTCGCAAAAACCGCGCGCAACGCCATGATCGGCTTCGTCGTCCTCGGCTACGCGCTCTATTGGGCGCGCAAGGAAGGAACCGAAGGCGTCGGCAACAAGGCCGCGTTCCTCTGGGCCAAATTCCCGAAGTTCGTTCTCGGCTTTCTAGTCATCTCCGCCGTCGCCACCGCGCACGTTTTTAGCAAGGATCAGTTGACCAGCCTCGCCAATCTTTCGCGCTGGGCTTTCCTTCTCACCTTTGCCGGAGTCGGCCTCCGCACCAACATCGCCGAAATGCGCAAACAAGGCCTCCGCCCCTTCGTAGTCGGTGCCCTCGGCGAGGTAGCCATCGCGTTTCTCACGCTCGGCCTCGTCTTCGGTGCGGAAAAGCTCTTGCGCTGACGTTCTCTTTTCCCGGGTTTTGTTCGGATGTCATTCCGAGCGGAGTCCCGCGCGGTTGCTCTTTCTCGCCGCAGTTCGGCGAGCGCGGGACGTAGTCGCGGGATCCCTCTTCGCTTTCCGTGCCCGGCCACATGAACACCCGCCTCCCCGCGCTGCGACGAAACCCGCACCCTTCGTGTTAGATTCAGCAGGGAGCCATCCTGCGCATGCTCGACCGCGAACGCTCAGCCATCAGCTGGATTGATTTTCTCTGGCTGGCCTTTCTCGCCGGCCTCGCTGTGCTCCCTCCTCGCGACGAGATCCACAAGCAGCTGATCCTCCTCGCCATCGGCATCTTCCAATTGCTCGAAGGCAGCCTCATCGCCTGGCTGCCGCGCCGCGGCCGCGTCTACAACATCATCATAAAAATTCTGCTCTCCACTCTTCTGCTTGCTCACACCGGCGAAATCGGAATCAACAGCAGCTACTATCCGATTTTCTATCTGCCCGTAGTCACCGCCGCAATTTACTTCGGGCCCATCGCCACGCTTTTCTGGACCGCTCTCGCCTCGCTCGCCTATTGCTCGCTGCTTATCCCTGCCCTCGAGGAATACGAACTCACCGCCGAAGGCGCCACCGAACTCGCCATCCGCATCCTGTTCTTTTTTGTTGCCGCCATTCTTGTCAACCGTTTCGCCGTTGAAAACCGCCGCCAGGTCGAGCGCTATCAGGCGCTCTCGGAAACTCTCGAAGAAACCAACCGCCAGTTGCGGCGCGCCGAAGCCGAAGCGCGTCGCGCTGAGCGCCTCGCCGCTCTCGGCCAGCTCTCCGCCGGACTGGCCCACGAAATCCGCAACCCCCTCGGCGTCATCCGCGGCTCCGCTGAAATGCTCACGCAAAAAGTAGCCGGCACGAATCCGCTCGCAAGCGAACTCGCTGGCTACATTTCCACTGAGGTAAACCGCCTCAATTCTCTCGTCGCGCGTTTTCTCGATTTTGCCCGGCCTTCGCATCTCGACCTGCAACCGCTGCAAGTTTCCGCAATCGTGGATCGCGCGCTCGATGCCGTTCGCGCACAGATGCCCGCCACCCAGATCGTCGTCGAGCGCCGCTACGCCGGCAATCTTCCCGAGATCCGAGCCGATAGCCAGCTCTGCGAACAGATTTTCGTGAACCTGATTCTCAACGCGTTCCAAGCCATGGATGGCCAGTCGGGTAAATTGTGCATCTCCATCGCGCAGGAGACTTCCGCTGGAAACCTCGGCATCGCCGTGCAATTTGAAGATACCGGACCCGGAGTCCCGCCCGATTTGCGCGAACAAATTTTCAATCCATTTTTCACATCGAAGAAGGAAGGAGTCGGTCTGGGCCTCGCAATCGTCGCAAAAATTGTGGATGACCACCGCGGCTGGATTCGCCTCGAAACCGAGACTTCGCGCGGTGCAAGATTCCGCGTCTTCTTGCCGGTCGCCCCCGATGTGTAGATTTCTCAGCGTGGACTCTCGCAGCAGCGGCTCTTTTCTGCGGCATCAGCGATGCGTTAACCACTCTCTTGAGGTAGCATCAACCCCACGGTGAACATGTCAAGAGAAAAACCATCAATCCTGATCGTCGAAGACGAAGCCAAGATGCGCCGCCTTCTCGAGATCCAGCTTGCCGACGAAGGTTTTCAAGCCACCACCGCCCCCGACGCGGAAACCGGATTGCAGCTTCTCCAAAAACAACAATTCGATCTCATCGTCACTGATTTCAAACTTCCCGGCATGACCGGCATGGAATTGCTGCAAGCCGTGAAGCGCGCAAACGCCGCCATCCCGGTAATAATCATGACCGCCTACGGCACCGTCGAATCCGCCGTCGAAGCAATGAAAGTCGGCGCCAGCGACTACGTTTTGAAACCCTTCTCGCTCGCCGAGCTCGTCCTGGTGATCCGCAAAGAGCTCGACACCCACAAACTCCGCGAAGAAAATCGCACCCTGCGCGAAGCGCTCGGCCAGCGCTACCACTACGACAACATCGTCGCCCGCGGCGAGAAGATGCAATCCGTCCTCGCGCTGGTCGAGCGCGTTGCCCCCACGAATTCCACCGTCCTGCTCGGCGGCGAAAGCGGCGTCGGAAAAGATCTCATCGCTCGCGCCATCCATCAACACTCCCACCGCGCCTCCGGCCCGTTCATCAAAATCAACAGCACCGCCATCCCCGAAAACTTGCTTGAGAGCGAGCTCTTCGGCTACGAAAAGGGCGCTTTCTCTGGCGCCACCACCAGCAAGCCAGGGAAATTCGAGCTGGCCGACAAAGGCACGCTCTTCCTCGATGAAATCGGCGACATCCCCCCTGCCATCCAGGTAAAACTCCTGCGCGTCCTGCAGGAGCGCGAATTCGAGCGACTCGGCGGCACGAAAACTCTCAAAGTGGACGTCCGCCTGATTGCCGCCACCAACCGCGATCTCCGCGCCGCTCTCGAAGACGGCACGTTCCGCGAGGACCTCTACTACCGCCTCAACGTCGTCGCCATCGATATCCCACCGCTCCGCGATCACAAGGAAGACATTCCCGCGCTCGCGAATTTCTTCCTCGAAAAATTCTCCCGCGAATCCGGAAAGCCGGTCCGAGGTCTTACTTCCGCCGCCGTGAAACTCCTCATGGATTTTCACTGGCCGGGAAACGTCCGCGAGTTGGAAAACATCCTCGAGCGCGGCGTCACACTTTCTTCTGGCGCGATGCTCGACGCTGCCGACATACATCTCGATTCCGCCCCCGCGCGCTCCGCCGCGGGCTCCCCCGCCACCCTCCCCGACGGTATGACTCTTGATCAGTGGGAGGACGAAGCGATCCGCGAAGCCCTGCGCCGCGCCAACGGCAACAAGAGTCAGGCCGCTCGCGCCCTCGGCCTTTCGCGCAACGCCCTCCGCTACCGCCTCGCCAAAATCGGTGTCCCCGATCCCCCGGAAAAAGAGGCGTAGCACCACTGGTTGAAAAGCACCACCACCGCTTGAAATCCACCGCATCCCGGCAAAGTCTGAAAGCGATAAGCTTGGCCAGCCTCCATGCAACTTGCTGAACTTAAAGTCTTTGCAAGATAGCCAGCGCGGGCCCCACTTTGGCATCGCCCCTGCATTATACAGGCGGGAATCAACATTCCCCAGTGGCGAGACCGCCGGGAGGCGGCCCATGAAAAGCTACCTAGCAACTCTGATCGCAGCTCTCTTATTGGTGCTGGCGAGCCCCGCGAATGCTCAAGACGCTCCGCCGTATCAGGACACCCAAGCCGCGCCAGACGCCCAGGTCCAGTCTGTCGGGGACCAGCAATCCCAGGACGCGCAGGACGATTCTCAGACTCCACCGGAAAATCAACCGGGCGTGGCCCGCGTCAGCCTGGTTCAAGGCGACGTCTCAACCCAGCACGGCGACAGCGGTGAATGGGCCGCCGTCACTGTCAACACGCCCATCTCGCAGGACGATCGCGTTTCCACTGGCGAAAAATCCCGCGCCGAACTCCAGCTCGATGGCGCAAACATTCTGCGCCTTTCCGATCGCTCGACCGCCAGAATTGTAAATCTCTCGCGCACACAAATTCAAATTCAGGTCGGCCAGGGCCTCGTTACATACAGCGTCTCGAGAGGCGGCGAAGCCCGCACGGAGATCGATACTCCCAACGCCTCCATCCGTCCGCAGGATGGTGACGCCGAATTTCGCATCATTGTGAAGTCCGACGCCGAAACCAAGGTCATCGTCCGCGGAGGCTCCGCGGAAATCTCCACGTCCCAGGGCACCACGCGTGTTGAACGCGGACAGTTGATCACCGTCAGCGGCACCGATACCCCTCAATATCGAGTGGACCGCGCCCCTGTCCCCGATGAATGGGACGGATGGAACGATTCTCGCAACCGCGCCATCCGCGGCGCGGATAGCTGGCACAAGACAAATCCTTATTACGTCGGCACGGAAGACCTCGACAATCACGGCGTCTGGACCGAGGTCCCTGACTACGGTCCTGTATGGACTCCTCGGCAAGACCCAGGCTGGGCACCGTACCGCACCGGCCGCTGGGTCTATAACCCTTACTACGGCTGGACGTGGGTTTCCTACGAGCCTTGGGGTTGGGCGCCTTACCACTATGGCCGCTGGTTTGTTTACGGCGGCAACTGGGTCTGGTGGCCCGGTCCCGTCGCCGTGTACCCCGCTTACTATCCCATCTGGGCGCCCGCTTATGTCTCCTTCTTCGGTTGGGGAGGAGGCGGCTGGGGCGTTGGCGTCGGGTTTGGTTTCGGTGGCGGGTTCGGCCGCGTCGGCTGGCTGCCTATCGGTCCGTGTGATCGGTTTCACCCCTGGTGGGGCCGTGGCGGCGACCGCGTGAATATCGTCAACGTCACGAACATCCACAACACCACCATCATCAACAACCATGGATGGGCGCCGCTCCAGAATAGTCACGTGCGCCAATTCTCGAACCTGAATGCAGCGGGCAGAGACCAACGAGTCCGTTCCGGAATCTCCGCCATGGATGGCAACAGGTTCGGACGCGAAGCCGTTCCGGGACACCAGCAAGGTGTCAGCGCAGCCTCGTTCAAGCAGGCCAGCATGATGACCGGTAAGCTGCCGGTCACCCCGTCGCGCGAAAGTTTCAACTCGACGAACAAAGCGGCCGGCGCCTCTTCGATCAAGACTGCGCAATCCAGTTCACGGCGATTCTTTTCGCCTGCAACGTCGAGAAATTCTGTCGCCTCCACAGCCGCTAACCGCGATCGTGTGTCCGGCGGGAATTCAACGGTTCGCAGCAACACGGCAGTCAGTGCGCGTTCCAGCACCGGTGCCAATCAGACGCCTGGCTCCGGGACGGCTCCTTCACGCGCTGCGCCGCTGCCGGGCCCTGCTCGAATGTCCGGCGGGAATTCAACGCCGCGCAACAACAATGCCCAGCGGCAATTCACTCCGCCCTCGGCTCAACAGAATTCCCCAGCTCAGCAGCGCGCTCAGAATTATCAACCCAACACGCGCGGACAGGGCAACACGGCTGCCCAAAACGGCCCGGCCGGAAGAAACGGCTGGCAACATTTTTCTCCGGCACCTACACGGAGCACGCAACCCACAGGCCCGACGCAGCAGGCGCGCCAATATCGCCCGCCGGCTTCCACTTCTTCGCGCGGAGGGTATCCCACCGCGTACAACCGGCCCCCACTCAACATGAATAAGCCCATCGTCCAGCCGCGTGGCGGATATCCGAACGCCTCTCGTGGCGGATATCCAGGCGCATCACGCGGCCCGTATTCAAACGCGCCGACCGGCGGCTATCGCGGCGCACCGCCTAGCTCCGCCCAGCGCAGCGCGCCGAGGGCCAGTGCGCCTCCAACCAGCGCCGCCCCGCGCGGAAATCCCGGCGGCGGCGCCTCGCGCAGCGGAGGCGGTGGCGGTGGCTCATCTCACCCCAGCGGCAGCCATCCGCATTGATTTTATTTCCCAGGTGCACTCATCATTCATACTCAGGGCCCCGATCATTTCGGGGCCCTGGTCTTTTCTGCGCGCATCTTTTTTCCACCCCGCTCATGATTCGCCGTACAATAAAAGAGTCCCAGGCCCCAGATTTTTCCCCGGAAGAAACTTCACGCGCGCTCGAGTGTTTTATCAGTGGGAGCACCGAGCGCGATGTCCGACGTTCGCATTATCGTTTGGTTCACATGGTTCCTGGCTACGAATTGGCTGCAGCCGATTGTTATGTTATTCAAGGAACGCATCGCGAAAGGGGTCAACACCATGAAGAAAACGCTCACGCTCATTCTCCCTCTGCTTCCGGTCGCAGTATTCTTTTTGGGGCTTCCCTCATTGGCTGTCGCGGACGACGATCCGCCCGGCCGCGTCGCGCGCCTCAATTACATTCAAGGTTCCGTCTCCTATCAGCCGTCCGGTGAACAGGGTTGGGTCGACGCCAATCCCAATCGCCCGCTCACTACTGGCGACAATCTCTGGGCTGACAGGGATTCCCGCGGCGAAGTTCACATCGGCAGCACCGCCATCCGCCTCGCCAACGAGACGGGAATTTCCTTTCTCAATCTCGACGATCGCACGGTCCAGATCCAACTCGCCCAGGGTGTGATCGAGGTTCATGTCCGCCACATCGATTCCGGCGAAGCATTCGAAATTGATACACCCAATCTCGCCTTCACTATCACGCGTGCCGGCGACTACGACATCAAGACCAATCCCGATGGCGATTCGACCATCATCATCGTCCGCGAAGGCGCAGGTGAAGTCACCGGTGGCGGCCAGTCCTGGGAGCTCAACGCCGGTGGACGCTATAGATTCCGTGGGACTGACGACCTCAACTACGAAGCCAACGACGCGCCCCGTATGGACGATTTCGAAAACTGGTGCCGCGACCGCGACTTGCGCGAGAATCGCTCGCCATCCTCCCGCTATGTCTCCCGCGATGTGGAGGGCGCCTACGATCTCGATGACCACGGTGAATGGCGCGATGATTCCGATTAC
>Ga0307475_10001467_pt1 | contig 13995 bp, 11 predicted proteins | sample atmos_gasesECM1C_FD_203317 | JGI IMG/M metagenome (GOLD analysis project Ga0307475, IMG submission 203317) | Hardwood forest soil microbial communities from Morgan-Monroe State Forest, Indiana, United States - atmos_gasesECM1C_515 | ecosystem: Environmental > Terrestrial > Soil > Temperate... | reverse complement strand
CGCTGCAAGATTCCGCCGCGACTCGTCGTCAATTTGTCGGAGGTGACATTCGTCGATGCGATCGGCGAAGAAGTGTTGTCGTGGTTGGGGCGAATTGGAGGGGAGTTTGTTGCTGAGAACTGCTACCCCCTCCACGTCTGCGAACGCTTGCATTTGCCGATGGCGCGGAAACGCGTCGAAGCTCTTCCCCAGGCGATGTAACGCGTTCGCGGACGTTTTAAGACTCTGGTGATTTGCCGATGCAGTGCGGCAATGCAAGTGGGCAACGGGTCATGCGAACCGAAGGAAAGCAAGATGTAGATCGAGAGGAGGAGAGCCTGAATGCGGTTGCCAATGGGTTGGTGCGCACTGGGTTATCGCGACATTCCAGTACCGTAGGACACCGCGATCCTTTGTACTTGTTTGTTTGCCATCTGGAATGGAGTCGCCGGCGAAATCTTGGAGCTCATCATGAACTCGTTGCCGCATTGGATGATTCCGACCAGGCGATCCGCGCGATGGCAGAGATGATGCTTCACCGATACTCGCCCCGTCCACAGAGGAAAAGGCGTGGGACGACTTTCCAAATGTAGGAGGCGCGTCATGAAATGCCCGCATTCGACCGAGCGGGAACGACAAGAACGGCCTCATGACAGCCTCGCTTCGAGCCACGAGATCAAATCGGTTTTCGCTGAGCAGCGCGATTACCTGCACTGGATCTCGCTGGTGATCACCGGAAACGATGCCATCGCTGAGCAGGCTATGCTAAACGCAAACGATCTATCCGCGAGCTGGAGCGGTGTGTTTCGCGACTGGCTAATCGAATGGGCGAACCATATAACAGTGCGGGCATCGGTCAGAGCAGTCCACGATCTCATTTCAGCGTCGGCGAAGCGCTATTCGGGTTCGTCCTGTGAAACCTCTGACTACGATGTTCTTTCCGTTGTTCTTTCCCAGGATCAGATCGCGTCCCTTCGACAGGTCGATCCCCGAGACATCATTGCTGCACACTCGACCATCTGGCCCGTTCCGCGTTGGTGCTTCGGGGAATACAACATGCCTCCATTGCCGATTGCGCGCTTCTGCTGGACGTGCCCCGCCACATTGTTTCTGACGCATACTGCCAGGCTCTCCGATGGAACAGCGAGCGTACCGGTGCCGATTTGATGGTGCCGGGACGTGTTTGGACGAACTTGAATCCGAATACTTGAGCATCGGCATTCATGGAATTGAAAACGGAGAACTCGGATTATTGTGACCGGATTAATTGCATTCTTCATGGGCGTTTGCGGCGTTGCGGTTTTGTTCATGCTGACATTTCTGCGCGCTCTCCAAAGAGAGGCAAGAAGGCCTCGGATTCGATTCAGCAGCAGACGGGAGAGAACCCCTCCCGCGTCTGTTTCGATGGAACACAATTTGCCGGACTTGGGCCGTGCCGCATAATTTTCCAGTTCGCGAACAGTTCAGCCGTCCTCGGCGGCCCAATGTCGAATGCGGAGCGTTCCTGACCAGTCATCGCGACGAGCATAAATCTTATGTCCTTCGTATGTGTTGGCGTCCGACGTGATGGTCGATTTGGCGGTCTGAAGTCTCGACAATTGTCGATTTTGATTTCGACATTTTTCGACACATCCATCGCCCGGCTCCCGCCGTGGGCAATAGATTCAAGAGTTGCCGAGCAACATGGCTTTGGCAACGGTGTTGCGATGTCTGCTCTTCGTAGGGGTTTTCGTAACAAGAGCAACATGTTCAAAATTTCCACCATCGATACGACGTCGCAGCGCACGTTAGTTGTGGAAGGAACCCTCATCGGATCCTGGGTTGCTGAGCTTCGCACAACCTGGAGAACCGCATGCCAGGAGCTAGGCGGACGCAAACTGGGCATCGACCTGGGCAACGTGACTGTCATCAGTATCGAAGGAGAAGACGCGATCCTCGATCTAATGAGGGAGGGTGCGAAGTTTTCCCGCGGCGGCATTCTTACCAGGCACGTGCTGAAACAACTTACACGGAAGAAACAGCAGGAATTATCACGGAGGTGAACATGCCAGAGGCACAGCGCACCACGGGTCCCACGTCATACGCGAGCAACGGTGATTTTTGTCGCATCTTCCAAGAAGAGACAGACAGCCTGTACCAGCTGTCGTTCCTGCTGACCGCCGATTGTGACACGGCTCAGCAGTGCTTTGTCTCAGGACTGGAGGATTCGCTCAAAGGGAGCCGCGTTTTCAAGGAATGGGCGCGTTCATGGGCGCGGCGGGCGATCATTCAGAACGCGGTGCGAGTCGTCAACCCGCGCCCAATGGAGGAAAACGTCCCTTCGAGCTTCAACAGCAGTGGCAGAACGCTGATAGCGGAGCCGGTAGAGATTGCCGCGATTCTTGACCTCGCACCGTTCGAGCGCTTTGTCTATGTCATGGCGGTTCTTGAGCGCTATTCCGATCAGGATTGTTCCGTTCTCTTGGGCTGCTCGCGGCGGGACGTGAATGCGGCGCGAATTCGCGCCTTGCAGCAAATCGGAAGTGTGATGGAGCTTCGCATTAAACAGCAGGTCAATGTCGGCTCATGGAAGCCGGTATTGGATCACAACTGCCGTGCTGTACTCGAATTGCAACTTGCTACACGTTTAGCAACTTTGGCGTAAGCAAAGCACCTTTCAGGGCAAGGATGGAAATAAAGATGACGTTGAGGACTAACCTGATTCTTCGATACGGACGCCTTGGCTCTTTTGCTGTGCTCCTGTTGCTGCTCACGGCGCCGGCTTGCGATAGAGGCAACGTCCGCGCAGCCGCGTCGCCGCCAGTTCCCGAAGTGAGAGTTGCCACCGTCGTCCAGCAGGATGTCCCCGTATACAGCGAATGGGTGACAACATTGGACGGCTACGTGAACGCTGAGATCCGGCCACAGGTGTCAGGTTACATAATCAAGCAAAACTACACAGAGGGTTCGGTGGTCCGCAAAGGACAGGTGTTGTTCGAAATAGATCCGCGGCCCTTCCAGGCGGCCCTCGACCGCGCCAAGGGCGACCTTGCGCAGGCGCGAGCGCAACTTGGCAAAAGCACTCTTGATGTGGAGCGCGACACACCGCTTGCCGAAGCCAGGGCCATCGCCAAGAGTCAATTAGATAACGAAATTCAGGCCAAGCTCGGCGCCCAGGCCGCCGTCGAATCGAACAAGGCGGCCGTGGAGCAGGCGGAGCTCAACCTTGAGTGGACGAATGTCACGTCGCTATTGGATGGAATTGCGGGGATTGCACAAGTCCAGATCGGCAATCTTGTGGGACCCAATTCTATCTTGACTTCAGTTTCGCAAGTCAATCCCATCAAAGCCTATTTTCCAATTAGCGAACAGGCGTATGTCCTCGCGCAAAAACAGAGCAACGCCGCCTCCAACAAGCACGCCATCAGTTTTTTCGGGAACTCGCTCGCACTCACCCTCACTGATGGCAGTATCTACCCTCATAAAGGCAAAATCCTGCTGGCCGACCGGCAAGTGGATCCGAGCACAGGCACAATTCGCATTGTTGCTGCCTTTCCTAATCCCGGCAACACTCTGCGTCCGGGCCAGTATGGACGTGTGCGCGTCGAAACCAACATGAAAAGCGGCGCCCTGCTGGTGCCTCAGAGCGCGGTTGGGCAATTGCAGGGAAGCTATCAGGCAGCGGTTGTCGGCAGCGATCACAAAGTAAGTATGCGCGCCGTGAAACCCGGCGAGACGGTCGGAACGAATTGGGTTATTGAGAGTGGCCTCAAGCCGGGTGAGCAAGTTGTAGTTGAAGGACTGCAGAAGCTGAAAGAAGGAACTCTCGTTACTCCCAAGCCCGCGAATCTCTCCGCGGAAGGGCACTGAGATATGTCGAAGTTCTTCATCAACCGTCCGATCGTGGCCATGGTGATCGCCATCCTTATGGTGATCGTGGGCGCGGTCACCATCGCGACCCTGCCCGTAGCGCAGTTTCCTAACATTGTCCCGCCCGAGATCAGATTGCAGGCCACGTACGTTGGTGCGGACGCGAAGACCCTCGAGCAAGCCGTGGCCACGCCCATCGAGCAGCAGGTTAATGGCGTGGACAACATGGACTACATGTATTCCTTGAACGCCACGGGCAATTCGCAGACGACACTATTTGCTGATTTTGATCTCAAAACCGACCCAAACATGGACCTGATTCTGCTTCAGTCGCGCGAGCAACTGGCCGCGGCTCAGCTTCCGCCCGAAGTTAACAACTACGGGATCACCATCAAGAAGTCGACGACCGCGCCGCTCATGCTGATCGCTTTATTCTCGCCCCGCGGCACTCACGATTCGAAGTTCCTGGCCAACTACGCCTACATCAACCTTAACGATCCCGTTGCGCGCCTCTACGGTGTGGGCCAGACGAATATTTTCGGTGCCGGGCAGTATGCCATGAGGCTGTGGGTAAAGCCCGACCAACTGGCTAAATTGGGCATCACTGTCACCGAGATCGTCAACGCGATCCAGGCGCAGAACAAGGTGAATCCCGCGGGTCAACTGGGCGGCGAACCGGCCCCTGGGGACCAGCAATTCACCTATTCCGTGCTCGCTCAGGGACGCCTGACGTCGCCGGAGCAATTTGAAGACGTCATCGTCCGTGAAGCTCCTGATGGCGGAATCGTCCGCGTGAAAGACGTCGCCCGCGTCGAACTGGGTACGCAGGATTACAGCATTGTCGGCCGCTTGAATGGCCAGCCCTCCGCCATCATCGCCGTTTATCAGTTGCCCGGGTCCAATGCGGTCCAAACCGCCGCGGGCGTTCGAAAGCTGATGGCGGAGATGAAGCAGCGTTTCCCGGAAGACATCGATTACGCTGTATCGCTTGACCAGACGCGCGCTGTGACCGAAGGCATGAAGGAGATTATTCAAACTCTCCTGATCGCAATCGTCCTGGTAATCTTTGTCGTCTACCTCTTTCTGCAAGACTGGCGCGCTACCCTGATCCCGATGCTTGCCGTGCCCGTGTCGCTGGTGGGTACGTTCATTCTCTTCCCGCTTTTCGGCTTTTCTATCAATACCCTTTCCTTGTTCGGACTCGTGCTCGCCATCGGCTTAGTGGTTGACGATGCGATTGTCGTCGTCGAAGGCGTGCAACGACACATCGAAGAAGGTTTGTCTCCCAAGGATGCGGCTCGAGCAGCTATGGAGGAGCTTTCCGGCCCGGTTGTCGGTATCGCCCTGGTTCTGTCGGCCGTCTTCGTGCCGACAGTCTTTATCCCAGGCATTACCGGACGGCTCTACCAGCAATTTGCCTTGACCATCGCAATCTCGGTGATCCTCTCCGCGTTTAACGCGCTCACGCTGAGTCCGGCGTTGTCCGCGCTGCTGCTCCGGCCAAAGAAAGAAAGCAGCGGGCTCCTCGCAAAATTCTTTGCCTGGTTCAATCGTGTTTTTGTACGCGCCACGCAGGGCTATGTCCGACTGTCGGGAGGGTTGATTCGGAAGGGCGCGCTGGCGCTGGCAATACTCGCAATATTTGGTATAGCCGGGCTGGTCTTTGCCCACTTTCTGCCATCAAGCTTCCTGCCGGATGAAGACCTGGGCTATGTCTTCATCAACATGCAACTTCCGAATGCGGCTTCGCAGGAGCGGACGGCGGCAGCATCGAGAGACGTTGAAAAAATCCTGAGCGAAACGCCTGGCGTTCAGTACTACAGCAGCGTGATTGGCTTCAGCTTGCTGAGCTATGTCCGGACCAGTTACAACGCCTTCTATTTCGTCAATTTCAAGCCCTGGAGCGACCGCAAAACCAGAGCGGAACAGTATCAGGAAATCAAAGCGCGCTTGAACAGGGAGCTCAGCAAGCTTCCGGAAGGGACCGCTTTCAGTTTCTCGCCGCCAGCCATCCCCGGCGTCGGCACTTCCGGAGGATTTCAGTTCGTGCTGGAAGATCGTGCAGGACGGGACGTTCAGTTCTTGTCCGACACTCTGACCAGGTTTATGGCGGCGGCTCGCAAGCGTCCCGAAATTGGCGCGCTCAGCACCACCTTTCTACCCAGCGTGCCGCAACAATTCGTGGAAGTGGATCAGGCAAAGGTGCTGAAGCAAGGGGTAGCTATCAATGATGTTTACCAGGCTATTCAGACTTTCATGGGCGGCCTGTTCATCAACTACTTCAACGATTTCGGCCGCACCTGGCAGGTGTACGTGGAGGCGGAAGCTTCTTACCGGTCGGATCTCGCGAACCTGGGACAGTTCTACGTGCGCAACAACAAAGGCGAAATGGTGCCGCTTACCGCATTGACCAAGTTCGAGTCGCGTGACGGCCCCGAATTCACCATGCGCTACAACGAGTACAGGTCAGCGCAGCTTAACGGCAGCGCTGCGCCAGGCTACAGCTCAGAACAAGCGACGACGGCGCTGGAAGAGGTCTTCAAACAGACGATGCCTGCCGAAATGGGCTTTGACTACATGGGCATGTCTTATCAAGAGCAAAAGGCACGGCAAGGAATCCCGGCTTCAGTCATCTTCGGCTTCTCGCTGTTGTTCGTGTTTCTAATCCTGGCCGCTCTTTATGAAAGCTGGTCACTGCCTTTCAGCGTCTTGCTGAGCACGCCGGTCGCGGTATTCGGCGCCTTCGGAGTGCTGTGGCTGCGCCGGGCGCTGCTCAGCGCCTTCTATCCGGCTTACGTGGTGCAAATCGACAACGACGTCTATTCCCAGATCGGTTTGGTGATGCTGATCGGCTTGGCGGCTAAGAACGCGATTCTGATCGTCGAGTTTGCCAAGGAAGAGTACGAAAAGGGCAGGCCTCTGGTGGATGCGGCGCTGGAAGGCGCCAAGCTCCGCCTGCGGCCGATCCTGATGACCTCTTTCGCGTTCATTCTCGGTTGTGTGCCGCTATGGATTGCAACCGGCGCGGGTTCGGTGGCGCGTCAGATTATGGGCACTACGGTGATTGGCGGCATGCTGGCCGCTACCGGGATTGCCATATTCATTATTCCGGCGCTATTCGTTCTGGTCGAGCGTCTTTCGGCACGGTGGAGTAGCGAAGCGCCCGTTCATGCGACTGTTCCGCAGCTAAGCCCGTCGGAAGGAGACTAAGGTGACAAAACTAACAGCCCTGCTGCTGGGCCTCTTGCCGATTATGCTCCTGAGTGCGGGCTGCGCTGTGGGACCGAACTATAAGCGGCCGGTCGTGGACGTTCCTGGTACGTACCGCGGGGTTATGCCGCAAGACGCAGCGCCGGCTGCGGCAGAATCGCTCGGAGACCAAAAATGGTGGGAGGTCTTTCAAGATAAGGAGCTTCAAGACCTGATCCACACCGCTCTCCAGCAAAACTACGATGTTCGCATCGCCGCGACGCGAATCCTGGAAGCTCAAGCGCAGCTGGGCATCACGCGCGCCGACCAATTGCCAACGATCAGCGCGGGAGCTCAGGCTGTGAATCAACGCAATCCGCGTTCAAAATTTTTTTCGCCATATGAAACGAACGCAAATCAGGTAGATCTCTCGCTGACCTGGGAGCTCGATTTTTGGGGGAAGTATCGCCGCGCGACCGAGTCGGCGCGCGCAACCTTGCTAGCCAATCAGTGGGCACGCGAAGCGGTTGTCAGCACATTGGTCAGTGATGTTGCCACAGCCTATTTCGAGCTTCGTGCGCTCGACTTGCAGCTCGAAATCTCGCGGCGAACGCTGGCTTCGCGCCAGGACTCGTTGCAGCTCACGCAAAAGTTGGCAAACGGTGGAGCGACTTCCATGCTCGACGTCCGGCAGGCAGAGCAGTTGGTGGACACCGCCGCTGAAACCATTCCTGATCTGGAGCGGCGAATTGAGCAGCAGGAAAACTTTCTCAGCACGCTTCTGGGCAATAACCCCGGCCCGATCGCGCGGGGAATGAAGTTGACCGAGCAACCGCATGCGCCAAACGTTCCGGCGGGACTTCCCTCCAGCCTGCTAGAGCGACGACCGGACATTCGCGAGGCGGAAGCACAGTTGATCGCGGCGAACGCTCAAATTGGCGTTGCGAAAGCCGCGTACTTCCCGCAAATTACTTTGACCGCAGCCGCGGGATATCAGAGCTCAGCCCTTACCAGCTTGTTCACCGGTCCCGCTGGGCTGTGGAGTTTTGGAGGATCACTGGTACAGCCCCTCTTCACCGGAGGAAGGATCCGTTCCGGCGTGAAGTTCAGTGAGGCGCGCCAACAGGAAATGGTGCTGACTTATCAGCAGACGATCCAGCAGGCCTTTCGCGGAGTCTCAGACGCGCTGGTTGAGTATCACAAGGACCGGGAGTTCCGAGAGGACCAGCAGCAACTGGCGTTCTCGGCTCAAGACGCGGCACATCTTTCTGAAATGCGCTATCGAGGCGGAGCCACCAGTTACCTCGAGGTGCTGACCAATGAAACCAATTACTTCGATGCCGAACTGGGGCTCGCTCAGGCCCAGTCGAATGAGCTAGTAGCCCTGGTTCGCATTTACAGAAACCTAGGGGGAGGCTGGCAATAATGACGTCTTCAACCGTAACCTCATCGATCCCGCAAGAAAGAGGCATGGCAGATATTAGGCGCATCCTCTGTCCCACTGATTTCTCGGAGTTCTCGGATATGGCGTTTCGCTACGCCTTGTCAATAGCCCAGCACTATCGAGGCAAGCTGTTCGTGGAACACGTCGTAGAGTTGTGGCAACATCCCGAGGCGGCCTTTGTCCCGGCACACTACTATGACGAGTTCGGCAGCCATCTTCTTCATAAAGGTGAGGAGGAACTCCAAAGGTTCGTGAACCACCATGCAAACAATGGAATTCGGCCGGAACCGGTGGTGGAGCAGGGAATAGCGGCAGACGCCATACTCGCGCTTGCCGAGGCGCAGGAAGTGGATCTGATCGTCATGGGAACTCACGGCCGACGAGGTTTTGACCGGCTGATGGTAGGGTCCGTGACGGAGCGAGTCCTGCGAAAGGCTTCGTGTCCGGTGCTGGCAGTACATAAGCCGTCACGCGACTCTCTGAGTTTGCGCGAGCAGGATCACATCCGCTTGAACCGAATTCTTTTTTGTACGGATTTCTCTGAAAATTCGCGGAAGGCCTTGAGTCATGCGCTCTCTCTGACCGCAGAGTACAACGCCGAACTCACCCTGCTGCACGTGTTGAAGGACATCCCCGGTGCGTCCAGCATCGACGACGCGATAGCGATGGAGCAACTGGATAGCCTGATTCCACCGGAAGAGCTTAAAGCGGGCAGGATCAGGCCCATGGTTCGGAGAGGAAGCGCGTATGAGCAGATCATCCAGCTCGCCTTGGAAACGCGACCCGACATAGTGGTTATGGCAGTGCGTGGCCGTGGCGCCCTCAATCTTGCGGTGTTTGGTTCGACGACCTATCGGGTCATTCAGTTGGGGCCCTGCCCCGTTCTTGCGGTTCCCGTTTGAATGGGAGAAGCCGGTCAGTTCGAACCGCGACTGGATTCCGTGATTTCCGTCGGGATGGAATAGATCGGAGCGCAACCAGTTGTTTGATTTGGAGAAGAAATTGCTGTCGTGACTGGTACGAATCGGAGTTGAAGTTGGTCTTAAGAATGCGTAATCCCGCCATGTTTGCGAGCGTCGGCATCTGCCGGCACGAAAATGCGCCGACTCTCCCGCCCAGGCGACGCTCGCAAGCCCCTCCGCACCCAAACGCCTGGGCAATTAACCGCCCGGGCGTTTCCCACCGCCCACCGGGATCAGGCTGGGCTTCGGCCGGAGATTTGAGTTGATAGCGACGCGGATAACCTTGCTTGCGCTGTTCTTTGTCTCCGTCGTAGGCTTCACTCTGGAGCACGCGCAGATAAATCTTTTGCTCATGAGCGCGTCAGCACTCGCGATCTTGTTATGGAATGGGTTGTGGAAGCCGTGACACACACAATTCCATCGGCCGGTAAGATTGGGTCTTGCGGATTTCTTTCATATATATAGACAAAGTGGAACCGTTTCGAAGCGAATTTCATCCATTAATTACGACGGTGATAATTGACAGCGATGCGCATTCTTCTCCTCAATCTCGGTCCGGAGTCTACCCAGGAGGTAAATCAGGCTTTATCAGGTCAAGGCTATGAAATCACCACCGACCGCAGGCTGACGGTTGACAAGATTCTCGTCCTCTCGCCTGAAGTCCTGATCACGGAAGCGACACCGTCCGACCTTAGTTGTTGCGGTGTGATCAGCCAAATCAAGGCAAGTCCAGATCCGCGAACTCCTCGCATTCTGATGATTGTTCACGGTGGCGCGCTGGAACGGGCCCGCGCCCTGGACCTCGGTGCCGACGACGTCATCTCTTTTCCGTTTGAAGCCTTGGAATTCGTAGCCAGGGTCAGAACGCAGTTTCGTGAGCGACAACCAGAACTGGAGCTCGAAGCGAAACTGAAAGACGCACTGCAAAAAGAGCGCCTGGCGGAGACTGCTGTGCAAGCCCTGAGCGGCGGCACGAATGCCAAACGGCGCTTCTGGCTGATTCTGGCGATTCTTGTTCTGGCAGCATTGGCAACGATCATTTCGAATCGGCACAGCCGGAAGGATACGCTCCAACTCAGAGCGGAGGTCGTGCGGCTGAACGGGGGAATCCTGGAACAGGAAGAGCTCCTGCGCCGCGCAGAACAGGCGCGTGCGTCGCTGACCGCAAGCGACGCGTCGGGGACTCGCGAGTCTTTGAAGGTGCAAACCGCTGAGATCCGCAAGAAGATAGCCGCGGACGGTGATACCGATAGCGAATCCCTCAAGAAACAGCTCGAGGAGACGCAGAATCGCCTGAACCGGCTTGAGAACGAAGGTCGTGTCGCGGAAACGATTGTTCACAGATTCGGACCCAGCGTCTGCTTGCTGCACGTGGTCGTGGAGTTTCGCGACAAAGACTCCGGGCAGTTAATCCTCATCTCCAGCGATGCTGCGGGCAAGCCGCTGGTAGACGACAAGGGAATGGTATCTCTCGAAACAGACGGAACCGGACCTCCTCTGCAGGTTGATGCCTTTGGCACAGGATTTCTCGTAGCCCACGATGGACGTCTCCTCACGAATCATCACGTCGCGGAGCCTTGGTGGGGTGATGAGGATTTGAAGCAACTTCTCGACCGGGGTGCTACAGCGTTCGCCGCGTCTTATACGGCATACTTCCCCGGGACCTCACAAGGCATCGTGGCCAAGCTCGACCGGATTTCGCCGGACGCCGATTTGGCAACGCTCAAGTTACAGACTGCAGAACCGCCCCACACCGCGCTACTGGAGCTCGATGATCGGCGTGAAGCCAGCGTGTCGGGCGATCCCGTCGTCCTGATTGGCTACCCTACGGGAATCGAAGGCATCCTCGCTCGTGCGGGAAGTGACGTAACAAAAAAAGTGGCGGAAAACGCGCACGAGGTAACCCAGATTGTTTCGCAGTTGGCCGCGCAACACCTCATTCGCCCAACGACTACCCAGGGACACATTGGAGATGTACTAAAGGACAAGATTGTTTACGACGCAGCGACAACCTCCGGCGGTTCTGGTGGACCGCTCTTCAATCGCGATGGCAAGGTCATTGGCGTGAACTTCGCCATTCTGAATGGTTTTGGCGGCTCGAACTTGGCGGTTCCTGTCCGTTACGCCGATAAACTTGTGAAGTAAGCATCCATTAGTAGTGTAGTAGAGGACAGAGCGCGGTCGCGCCAGCGCGGCGTCGGCTTGGATTGCCATCGGGCCCACATTCCTTGTACTATTGAGTGTATACTCATTTATAAAGGAGCTTAGTGGCTCGTCCAAAAAGCGACGACAAGCGAAATGCGATTCTCGATGCCGCGACTCGCGTATTTGCGGAGCGCGGTCTTACCGCTGCCCCAACGTCAGAGATATCAAAACAGGCTGGTGTCGCAGAGGGAACTCTGTTTACGTACTTCAAGACCAAGGACGATTTGATCAATGCCCTTTACCGGGAGATCAAGTTAGAACTGGCAGACGCGATGATGTCAGGTTTCCCACGCAGGAAGAGTGTTCGCACCAGGTTGCTACATGTGTGGGAGGGCTACGTGAATTGGGGGGTGACGAATCCTAAGCAGCGCAGAGTCCTTGCCCAATTGCACGTCTCGGGGATGCTTTCGAAAGAGTCGATCGAGGCGGGAAGCGCGCCCTTTGTCGAAATGCAGAATATGATTCGCGACGCGGTTGTGCAGCATATTCTCCGAGCAGACCTTCCGATTGAGTTAATTTCGAAGATGCTGGGAGCTTCAGCGGAAGCAACCATGGACCTGATCGTGTTGAAACCAGCCACGGCAAACAAGTATCGCAACGGTGGCTTCGAGATCTATTGGGCCGGGATCGTCCGGAGGTAATTCTTTGCATCCACGTGATGAGTGAGTAATCAGATACAAAGAAGTTCGAACAAAAGATGCAGACCCAGACAGGGGTGGGCTTCGTGAAGGGAGCTCTAAAGATTGCCCGTTGTGCATAACAGCGGACAGTTAAATACCTGTCAGTACACATATTGAATCTACCCAAGTACGGCACGCATCTGTAATAGAACACTGGGTGCTTCGGAGGTGGTCAAATTGAGAAAACTAATTGTTGTCCTTTTTGTCGGGGTGTTAGGCCTCATCCTTCTCGCAAGTTCCGGATGCAGCAATACAGAAGCGAAGCAGCCTTCTCCACAAGCCCTTCCGGTCAATACGCAGACCGTAACGCTGGCGCCTGTGCCGCGAGTGGACGAATATGTGGCAACAGTAAAGTCCCGCCGCTCGGCCAGCATACAGCCGCAAGTGGATGGATCGCTGACGCGCATTCTGGTGAAATCCGGCGATCACGTGCGTGCCGGACAAGCGTTGATGACGATCGATCCGCTGAAACAACAGGCGACACTCGATCAGCAACGCAGCACCGAAGCACAGAAGAAGGCGACGTACGACTACAACACACAGGAAGTAGAGCGGCAGCGCCAACTTTACCAGGGGGGCGTGACCAGCAAGCAGAACCTCGACTTGGCGGTGCAGGCATACGAGAATTCCAAGGCCGACTGGGAGGCTTCCACGTCGGCGAGCGTCTCCCAGCGACGCCAACTCGCTTACTACAACTTGACCGCCCCATTTGCTGGTGTCGTGGGCGACATTCCGGTGCACATCGGCGACTACGTTTCGCCGCAGACCTTGTTGACCACCGTGGATGAGAATACCGAACTGGAAGCCTATGTCTACATTCCCACGGAACGGGCTGCGGATATACGTATGGGCCTTCCCGTCCAGATTGTCACAAGCGGCGGAGAGTTGATCGAGAGCACAAAGGTCAATTTCATTTCGCAGCAGGTGGACAACGCGCTCCAGGGAATATTGGTGAAGGCGCCTCTCCATAGCTCGCTCGACAAGTTCCGGAATGCGCAACTGGTCAAGGCGCGGGTCGTGTGGAGCACCGCTCCTGCGCCAACGATTCCAGTGCTGGCGGTGACACGCATCGGAGGACAATCGTTTGTCTACGTGGCGACTCAGTCTGAGCACGGGAGCGTTGCCAAGCAGCGTGCAGTGACTCTTGGCGATACTATCGGTAATGACTATGCCGTCGATGGCGGCTTGAAGCCTGGGGAAAAAGTCATCGTCTCCGGTACCCAGTTCCTGATTGACGGGGCGCCTGTTAAGCCGATCAGCTAACACGATAGTTCTTAAGAGACCGTAGCCTCCGCGGGCCCGTGCGGGAAAAACGTGCGGCAGAAAGACAAAGAGGAAATATAGACTTGGTTGATTTTTTCATAAAGCGGCCAATTTTTGCGACGGTGTGCGCCCTGCTGATTATTCTGGCGGGGGCGGTTTCCATCCCCAGTCTGCCGATCTCGTTGTATCCAGACCTGGCGCCACCGCAAGTCACCGTCACCAGCAACTACGTCGGTGCGAACTCGCAGGTGGTCGAATCCGCCGTTACGATTCCCCTGGAGCAGCAGATTAACGGCGTCGAGGGAATGCACTACATCACCTCCACCAGTTCGAACGACGGCACCAGCAACATCAACGTAACCTTCCGCACTGGATATGACCTGAACATTGCCGCGGTCGACGTGCAGAACCGGGTAGCGACGGC
>Ga0307475_10001465_pt1 | contig 14004 bp, 9 predicted proteins | sample atmos_gasesECM1C_FD_203317 | JGI IMG/M metagenome (GOLD analysis project Ga0307475, IMG submission 203317) | Hardwood forest soil microbial communities from Morgan-Monroe State Forest, Indiana, United States - atmos_gasesECM1C_515 | ecosystem: Environmental > Terrestrial > Soil > Temperate... | reverse complement strand
GTAGCCATTCCGTATCCGGGAACGAAGACTACTTGTTTGGCATACGCGAGTTGAGTCGCTACATCTTCGAGAGAGACCTCGCGCATTTCGCCCGCGGCTGCTCCTGCCGCAGTCTCCGAAACGGCTCCGAATGCGCCGAACAGGACGTTCTTCATCGAGCGATTCATCGCCCTGCACATGAGAACGGAGAGAATGAATCCGGAAAAGCCGTCGAGCGTACCGGCGATGATAAGGACGTTGTTGCCGAGAACGAATCCGGTGGCGGCGGCTGCCAGGCCGGCATACGAGTTCAGCAACGACATCACCACCGGCATGTCGGCGGAACCGATGGGAATCACCAGCAAAACGCCGAAGCAGAAGCCCAGGGACATCATCGTGTAGAAAGCTATCGCAGCGCTTGAGTCGTACACCAGGTACAGGAAGCAGCCGATCATGACCGCGAGCAGCGTCATGTTAAAGAGGTTCTGCCCTTTGAATGTGATGGGCGTTCCCTTAATCGCGCCATAGAGCTTGCCGAAGGCGATCAAGCTGCCGGTAAATGTGAGGCAGCCCAACATAATTTCGAATCCCAGCGCCCCAACTTTCACCCGGCCCAGCGCAGATCCATGCTCGGCATACTCTGCGATACCAACCAGCGCTGCCGCCAATGCGCCGAACGCGTGGGACAACGCGGTTCGTTCGGGCATGGCGGTCATTGGCATCCAGATGGACATGGCTGCCCCAATGGCTCCGCCGACCAATAGGCCAATCCATATCCACTGGTAAGTTACGATCTCCGGCTTGAACAGGGTGCCGACAATGGCTGCTGTCATGCCTGCGGCAGCGCACAACATGCCGCGGCGCGCTGAATCGGGATGCGTGAGCCCTTTAAGTCCGAAGATGAACAGGATGGAAGCAGCCAGATAAGTGAACTCGATGAGGTTCATTTACCGCTTCCCTTCTTCGCGGGTTTGGACGGAATCTCACGCTTGAACATCTTCAACATGCGATCGGTAATCAAGAATCCACCGACAACGTTAATGGACGCTGAGATCACCGCGACGAATCCAAGCCACGTGCTAACTTCATGGTGATTTTCGCGGCCTGCCATCACCAAAGCGCCAACCACGGAAATTGCCGACAAGGCATTCGTCGCCGACATCAGCGGTGTGTGGAGCAAGGGCGGCACTCGCGAGATGATTTGGTATCCGAGAAATGCCGCCAAGGCAAATACATATAGGGAAGCCATCAAGACTCGCGGATCGAAGACCAACTGTTCCATGCTTCTCCTCTAACTATCTGGTGACCGGTTCTCCGAGCAATGCGGCAACGCGTTGATTTACTATCTGCCCCTGGTGCGTAACAGTGGATGGGCCGACGACGTCGTCACTCATGTCGATATTGAGTTGCCCGTCCTTGCTGAGCAATTGCAGGAATGAAGTCATGTTGCGCGAGAAGAGCTGACTCGCGTGATAGGGCACACTCGCCGCAAGATTGAGCGGCGCAAAGATGGTCACTCCATTGGCAGTGACGACGGTTTCATCCGGCCGGCTCATGGACACATTGCCGCCGGTGGGAGCCGCGAGATCGACGATTACCGAACCTCGCTTCATGCCCAGAACAGCTTCGTCGTTCATCATCAGCGGCGCGCGCTTTCCGGGAACCGCTGCGGTAGTGACGATCACGTCGGCGTTTCGCGCTTGTTTGGCAATTAGATCGCGCCCACGCTGCAACGCTTCCGGAGTCAATTCGCGCGCATATCCCCCGGCGTCTTCGGTAGCGATACCGCCAAGATCGACTTCAAGAAACGTCGCGCCGAGCGACTTCACCTGCTCGCCCGCAGCAGCGCGCACATCGTAAGCCTCGACAACCGCGCCCAGCCGTTTGGCGGTCGCAATGGCCTGAAGTCCGGCAACGCCAGCGCCCAACACCAGCACTCGGGCGGGAGCAACCGTTCCAGCTGCAGTCATTAAGAGGGGAAACATGCGTGGCAATTGCGAAGCGGCCATGAGCACAGCTTTGTATCCGACTACAGTAGCCATCGATGAGAGCGCGTCCATTGCCTGCGCGCGGGTGATGCGAGGGATCAATTCCACGGCAAAAGTTGTGAGCTTCAGCCCGATCGCGGGCTCCAGCGCTGCGGGTTCATCCAGCGGGCGGAGAAAGCCCAGCACCGCCGATCCCGGTCGCATGGCAGCCATGTAGGACGAAGAGGGCCGCTGCACCGATACGAGTACGTCTGCCATCGGCAGCAGTTGAGTGCGGTCCGATGTGACCTTGGTTCCTGCGGCTTCGTAATCGGCGTCGTTTATGCCGGCAGCTTCGCCAGCTCCGGCTTCGATCCAGATTTCGTTTTTAGCAGTGATGAGTTTCTTGACCGATTCAGGGACTAAAGCTACACGGGCTTCTCCCGGCAGCGTTTCGCGCAGCACGGCAACTCGCATGAGGCTGGATCTCCCACCTGTTCTGCTCGACAGTGTAGCGAAAAAATTGCGTGAAGACGAAAGACACTAAAGCGGCCCTCGGCCTCAGTTCACTATTCGGGACAAAATATTCCATATTTCTCGAAATGACTGGGAAATTTGGGCGCTGTGAACAGCGGAATCGTGGAAGCCTGAATTAAAGAAACGCCCGGTGTATTTTCTGGTCGCGAAAACTGAGGTTTGGCAGGGATTCAAGTAGCCTCACATTGATGTTAGGTTCCCACCATTTAGGTTCCCACCATGTAGACACGGTCCAAATTTGCCGAGGTCTTTAGTCTCGGTTTTGTGGGATCTTCACGCGTCGCTGTCAACTCGAAATGGCGATTCGCGGTAACTCAGAGCAGTTACTACGACGTTACCAGAGATAGCTTTACAGCAGGACCAACTCACACTATTCTCCGACTCGTAGGCAGTTCTGGGGGAGGGCTGCCGAGCGCTTGTGACCTTCGGGTCACAGGCGCTTTTAACTTTTAGGGCCGGTAACCGGGGCTACCAGCCTCGACACCCGGCTGAGCAGGCAAGAAGCAGCTTTTGCAGCCCGTCAGTTTCGATGCGAACTGCATGACCGCTTTAGCTTTTGATGGTAGCCGGCGGCCGGTAGCCGGTAGCTGACCTCCCGGGTTGCGTCTTCCCTCGCATCCCTGTCATCTAATACTTTCGTCGGGTTCACTGCGGCCCAAAATGCTAGGATTGAGCCTGCTTCCAGGGATACGGCAGTTCTCGACAAACCGACAAGGGAGAGATTTCAGATGGCAGGTGAGAAGGTTCAAGAGGCGGTTCAAGAGACAAACACAAAGGTTGCAGCCCAACCTCAAGCGGCCCGGGTTGACGCGGCCCAGGAGGGCGTGCAGGAGGTAAACGACGCGAATTTCGAACAAAGCGTGCTCAAGTCCGAGCAGACGGTAATGGTGGACTTCTGGGCGGCTTGGTGCGGCCCTTGCAAGGCGCTCTCGCCCGTCGTGGACGAAGTAGCGCGGGCCTATAGCGGCAAGGCCAAGGTCTATAAGATGGACGTGGACCGCAATAACGCCACACCCATGCGCTACGGAGTGCGCGGAATCCCTACATTGCTGATCTTCAAAGACGGAAAAGTCGCCGAACAGATCGTAGGCTACGTTCCTAAGGACACCATCCAGAAAGCGCTCGATAAGCACGTCTAAATCGTAGTTTGTGCTGCTATTCGAGAAGCGCGACTGCAAGGCGGTCGCGCTTTTTCTGTGCCGGAACAACCCGCCCCATTCCGATTGTTTTTGGCACACAAGGCGCCGTGTGTTATTGTCGTTTTCCTTCCCGTACGGGGTCGATTTCTTCTGCTTTGAGGGATTTAGGCGGTGGGAATCCTGGGACGGCGGGATTTCCGTACTGGAAGTATTAAGGCTTTTTCTGTTTGTGCCGGGGACGATGTGGAACTTTTTTCGGCACTGACAGTCTATACTGTGGAGTACGACCCATGGCTACCTCGGCCACGCAACCGGCACCTCGCCTCCCGAACGCTCCCGCACGTCAGGAGAAACCGGACATCCTGCCTACACTCTTTGGCGAGGGATACGGCACCTACGCGGTTCAATCGCGAAACTTCTACACCTCGTTCCTGCTTCACACGGTAGGACTGGCGGTGCTGCTTTTTGTCACGCATCAGGTGGTTGAGCACCGCGCACAAATCGCGAAGGCTCTGGGTCCGGTAATTGATATTGGCGCTTATATCCCGATGCCCTCCGCTGCAAAACAAACCGGGGGTGGAGGTGGCGGCGGAGATCGCGACAAGCTTCAGGCCAGCAAAGGCGTTCCCCCGAAATTCGATATGAATCAGATCACTCCGCCGACGGTTGTGATCCGCAATCCCGATCCGAAACTCGCCGTGGAACAGACGGTGATGGTCCCGCCAACGATAAAGATTAATCAGCAAGGTCCGATCGGATCGCTGAGCAGCGTGCTTAGCGTTCCATCCAATGGCACGGGATATGGTTCGGGAATCGGTGAATCCTGCTGCGGCGGCGTTGGCAACGGCAACGGGCGAGGTGTCGGCCCGGGCGAAGGAGCCGGCATCGGTGGCGGCATATTCCAGGTCGGCGGCGGCGTGGCCCCACCACGCATCAAGTACCAAACTGAACCTGAGTTCTCAGAAGAAGCCCGCAAAGCCAAGCATCAAGGCACGGTCGTGGTGAGAGCTACGGTCGGAGCGGATGGCAAGATTCACGATCCTCACGTGGTGCGTTCGTTAGGTCTTGGACTGGATGAAAAGGCAATCGAAGCAGTGAATCAATGGTTGTTTGAACCTGCAGTGAAAGACGGGCGCAAGGTCGCAGTGTTCGTCGATATCGAAGTGAACTTCCGCTTGTATTAGTTCCAAGCCTCCAGAAATCTTCACTCCTGGTGAAATGTTTGGCGTGAATGCGCCCAGTGTCAGGATCTCCGACAGCTCTCTTTCTTTCAGCCTTACAGCCCTTCATAAAGCAGTATGACGTTCTGCATTCCCAGGCCACGAACAAACTGTCTTTATTCGCGAAGTGCCACTATGGGATTCACGCGGGATGCTCGCCTGGCGGGGACGTAACATGCGGCAAGGGCCACGATGGCGAGCATTAGCGGAATCGCCAAGAATGTCGTTGGGTCGTGAGCCTTCACTTCGAACAGCAGACTGCTGAGCACGCGGCTGAGTGCCAACGCGCCCGCGAGGCCGGCCGCTATTCCAGCCAGGCTTACGCTCATTCCCTCACGGATTACCAGGCGCTGCACATCGCCTTGCTGCGCTCCCAACGCCATGCGCACGCCGATTTCGCTGGTGCGCTGATTGACTGAATAGGCCAACACTCCGTAGATGCCGATCACGGCGATCAATACAGCGACGGCAGCAAAGACTGCCAGCAGAATCGTATTCAGGCGGGGCTGGGCGGCGCTGGTGGAAATCCATTCGTCCATCGTGTGCACATTGGAGAGGGGCAGCTCCGCATCCAGCGCGTGGATTTTTCTTCGAATGCCAGGCAGGGCCGTTTCCGGCTTGCCATTGGTGCGCACTACTACATCCATCAAGGGCCACTGTCTCGCTGCCGCCGGATAGTACATCGCCGGAGCTGGGTCCTGATTGAGAGCCGTATGGCGCACATTACCCACCACTCCAACGACAGTGAAGTTCTTTCCATTCCCAATGATGTGCACCTGCCTGTCAATTGGATCGTCTCCGCCCCAAAGCTTGGTAGCCGTTTCCTGGCTGACCATCATGACGTTTGGACCATCGACGCCATCATGTTCATCGAAAGCGCGGCCGCGGAGCAGGGGAATGTCCATAGTGCGGAAGTAGTCTGGGCTCACGATGCGCCAATCAATTGGAATCGCGGACCCAACTGGCAGCACCGATTTGCCGACGGTGTTCGCAGGTGTTGTCGTGTAGCTGCCTGCACCTAGCGGAAGTCCGCTGGTAACAGCGGCGCTGCGGATGCCGGGAAGAGAATCCAGTGACTCCAGCATCTGCTTATAGAAGCCCCATGCCTTGCTATTGCCCTGGTATTTGGCCGCCGGCAGCGCAATCTGAAAGGTGAGGAGTCCCTGCGGCTCGAATCCCAGGCGCACCTGCTGCAAACGTTGCAGGCTCTGAATCAGCAGGCCGGCTCCGATGAGCAGTATCGTCGCCATCGCCAGTTCGCCGCCGACCAACCAGTTGCGCAGCGTGGGACGCACCACGCCGGTCGAGGATCGTCCGCCTGCGTTGAGAAGCCGGCTGAGATCGGTCTTGAGCGCATGCCACGCGGGCGCTATGCCGAAGAGAACGCCCGTAGCCAACGTCACCAACGCGGCGAAGAGCAGAACCGTCGAGTCCACCGGAATGTCGGTCACCGGCAACAGGGTAGGAGGCAAAGCCGCGTTGATTGCGCGGACACTCCAGATTGCAGCCAGCAATCCTGTCATACCGCCAAGCGCCGAGAGCAAAAGACTCTCGGTAAGAAATTGACGCAGCAATCGCGACTGACTCGCTCCCAAGGCAGTCCGAATAGCGATCTCTTTTTGCCTCGCTGTGGCCCGCGACAGCAGCAGGTTGGCGATGTTGGCGGAAGCGATCAACAGAACGAAAGCCACCGCGCCCAACAGCGCCAGCAAGGCCGTGCGCAATTGGTCGGCGACCAACCAATGATTGAAGTCGAGAACTTGCACTCCCCAATCTTTGACCTCGGGATACTGCTGGCCGACCCGGCTGGCGACCGTATCCATCTCGGCTTGTGCCTGAACTAATGAGAGGTTGGGCTTGAGTCGCGCCACGGCAACCGTCTGATGGTTCAGACGGTTTTCCTTGCCGAGATCGATAACCAGCGGCAGTGAAATGTCTGAGTTGGTCAGATAAAAGAGCGAAGGCGGAACGATGCCCACGACGGTGGTCGGAATTCCGTTCAGCACAATGGTCTTGCCGACCAAAGATGCATCGCCCCCAAATCGGCGTTTGAATAGCCCTTCGCTAATCATGACTACCGGCGGACTGCCCGGCCTGTCGTCCCCTTCCTGGAATGCGCGTCCCATTACGGGACGAATGCCGAGAAGCGGCAACAGTGAAGGAGTGATGGTGACTCCGGCAAACTGTTCCGGATCGCCGTTACCGGTGAGATTGAGGCTGACGAATCCGACGGCCCCAATCGACTCGAACGACTGGCTCTGCTCCTTCCAGGACAGATAATTCGGGATAGATGAGGAGAACTGTGAGAGATTTTCCTTGTCGTTCTTCTCAAAGATTCGCACCAGACGCTCTGGCTGCGCGAACGGCAGCGGGCGCAGCAGCACAGCGTTCACCACGCTGAATATCGCGGTATTGGCGCCAATGCCCAGTGCCAGCGTTAGAACAGCGGCAACGGCAAAGATCGGCGCCTTGCGTAAAGTCCGCGCAGCGTACTGAAGGTCCTTGAGCAACATGATTGAAGTGCTCCCTTCGTCGAACTTACGTTAGCAGTTTCTTCGGAAGTCGGATCAGAACATCCAGGGATGAGCCGGACAGACTGCTGGCTCTTCGACGTGGGAATGGAGAGCTGGTTAGCCGACTTACTCTTGATTCCGGCAGATTGAGTGGGGCCGTCAGCGCTTAGCTATTCAGCTTTCAGATCATGTCGGACATGAGCTCCATGTTATCCCGCAGCAATTTTCTTAACCGTGATGATTAGCTCGGGTCAAGCTTCGCTGACATCCGTATATAATCGTCGATATGTTTCAGATCACGTCATCCCAATTCATAAAATGCAATTGGCTTGGCACGGCTAGATGGCTCTGCGCATTTGCGATTCTGGCCGCAGCTCCTTCAGCTTCATCTCAAGTGGGAGCAGAGCTGTCGGGAGTTGTGCTGGATCCTTCGGGCGCCGTGGTCAGCGCCGCCACCGTGACGGCCAAGAATCTGGACACAGGATTCACGCGAACTTCAATCAGCAGTGCGACCGGGCGGTATGACTTCTTTTCCTTGCCGCTGGGAACGTACGAAGTTCGCGCCGGCAAGGCCGGCTTCAGCGAAGAAATCCGAACCGCCATTTCGTTGGTAGTCGGGCAGGATGCCGTGGTCGATCTGCATCTTCGAGTCGGCGCGGCCAGCGAGCAGGTCACCGTCACCGGTAACGCTGCCTCCGTCAACGCCTCGACGCAGGACATTTCCGGACTGGTCGGGGAACGACAGATCAAGGATCTGCCGCTCAACGGCAGAAGCTACGATCTGCTGCTGACACTCAACCCTGGAGTTGTGAACTTCACATCGCAGAAGACTGGGGGCATCGGCGTATCCAATTCGACGACCGGAAACAACTTTTCCGTTTCGGGAAATCGACCGCAGCAAAACATTTTTCTGTTGAATGGAGTGGAGTTCACAGGAGCTGCGGAGAACAACATGCAGCCCGGCGGTTCCAGCCAACAACTGCTGGGAATCGACGGAGTGCGGGAGTTCAACCTGCTCCGCGATTCGTACGACGCGACTTACGGCAAGCACCCCGGCGGCCAGGTAGTTATTGTTACTCAGTCGGGGACGAACGGTTTTCACGGATCGGCATTCGAGTTCCTGCGCAACAACGCTCTCGACGCTCCCAATTTTTTTGACCAGGGCAGCGCTCCGCCATTCCATCGCCATCAATTCGGAGGCGCGTTCGGGGGGCCGATCCTCAAAGACAAGACTTTCCTATTCGTCAATTACGAAGGCTTCCGGCAGAGCCTGCACCAAACGTCGGCAGCGTTCGTTCCCGATCTGGCATCCCGGGCAAAGGCTGTGCCGAGTGTGGTACCGCTGCTGAATCTCTGGCCTACACCATCGGCCAGCGATCCCGATTTCAATGGGATCGCCGAAGTATTCAGCAGTCCGCTGCAAACTATTCGCGAAGACTTCGGCACCGCGCGGCTCGATCACGTGATCTCCAACCAAGACTCGGTTACGGCCGCTTACACCATCGACGATGGCGGAGACGTCACGGCAACCGTCGCCGACCCGTTCAGCAGCGATATCCTCAACCTTCGCGAGCAGGTGCTGAGCCTGGAAGAGAACCATGCCGCTTCCACCTTTGCCAATACCATCCGCTTTGGTTTTTCCCGCGCGGGCTATTTCTTTACCGGAGGACCTACTCCCGGAACGCCGGCTGCCAGCGTTCCCGGATTTCTGGCCGGGCGACAAGTTGGAGCTGTCGTGGTTGGAGGAAGCGCCGCTTCAAATCCGCAGGCGCAGCTTGGACTGGCAGGTAGCAACAATGGCAGCAACCTGCACATCGCCCGCAATCTCTTTACTGCCGAAGACCGAGTTGCCTTCACCCGCGGACGCCATCAGATTACGTTGGGCTTATGGCTGCAGCCGTTCCAATCCAATGAGACCATCGCGCTCAGTCAATTCGGACAGGCTACGTTCACCAGCCTCGCGACATTTCTTCAGGGCACGACGAGTGGGTTCCTTTTCGATCCGGCGCCGACCGAGATGAACTGGCGCTCGCTGTTCGGCGCCTGGTACGTGCAGGACGCGATCCGGGTGACTCCGAGGCTGACTGTTTCCCTCGGTTTCCGCAGCGAGTTTTCGACGGGCTGGAACGAAGCCCACGGACGCGCCGCAGACTATACATTTACCAGCGGGGTGATCGACACTCAGCCCCATATTGGGAACTCGCTATTCACCACCAACAACGCGCGATTCCTGCCGGAGCCGAGAGTCGGAATTGCATGGAGTCCGTGGGGAAACAAGACGACCGTCCGCGCCGGCTTCGGCATGTACAACGACCTTCAGGACGCCCTTGGTTACCGCGCCGATCAAAACGCCCCATTCAATCCGGTGTACAACGTCGCAAATCTTCCAGTCTCTTCCTTGCCCATCGATCCGAAGGCGGCGGTTCCTGCCAATGCGCTTCTCGTGCCGGGAGGCGTGCAGCCGGACATGAAGACGCCAACCCTGCTTTCATATTCGCTACGCATCGAACGCGAGTTATCGTCTGGCACCACGGTGACCGTTGGCTACGTCGGATCGCACGGTTACCACGAGCTCATCGGACTCGATGCAAATGAACCGTCCCCGGTCATTTGTCCCGCGCCACCGTGTCCGGCCGTCTATCCAGTGACGTTTCCCGCGCCACTTGCGGGACAACCTGTTCCAGCAGGAACCTTCTTCGTGCCCACCGCGAAAAAGGCTAATCCCGCGATTGCAAATACCTGGACATGGTTTTCGCTGGGCACCAGCTATTACAACGCCTTGCAGGTGGACGCGAACCACCGCTTTGCCGGGTCTCTTGCGCTGCGCGGCGTGTACACCTGGTCAAAGGCGCTCGACGACGGCGACTCGCTCAATCAGACTACGGCAGGCAATGCGCCGGGACTGGTGTCGAATCCCTTCGACATCCGCGCCGACTGGGGACCGGCGACCTACGACGTGCGTAATGCCGGCGTCGTAAGCGCGACCTGGGACCTTCCTTTCGGACGCGGACATCGCTTTCTCAACAATGCAAGTGGCGCGCAGCAAGCCATTCTCGGTGGATGGTCGGTGAACGGCATCCTCACCGCGCAGACTGGATTTCCCTTCACGCCGCAGCTTAGCTATAACCCCTCAAATAACGGAGACACGCGCAATCCCGTACGACCATTTGTGAATCCGGCATTCACGGGATCCGCGATCACGGGAAATTCCGCGCAGTGGTTCAATCCCGCTGCCTTCCTCGCGCCGCCAGCCAATAGCGGTTTCTACGGCAACCTGCGCAGAGACAGCCTCATCGGTCCGGGCCTCTCAAGCTGGGATCAGTCGTTTGTTAAAAACACCAAGCTGCGCGAGGCGCTGAACCTGCAATTCCGCGCCGAGATCTTCAATCTGCTGAACCGCGCCAACTTCAGCACACCGAACCTGATTGTCTTCACTCCGACAGGAGTTTCCGGAACCGCGGGAGCGATCACCAGCACATCAACTTCATCGCGCCAAGTGCAGTTCGGATTGAAGTTGCTGTGGTAGGGCAGCACGCGGATTTCTCTTCGCAGGGCCTCAGCGAACTGAGAACCTACTTTTTCTCCGGCCGAAGATTTTGCCAGTCGACGTCGGTCAATAGCTCGTCCAGATAACCGAATCCACTGGCGCCCCGTAGCCAGGCTCCGCCGTCCATAATGATGGTTTCTCCGTTGATGTAGGTACAGCCGTCGCTTACGACAAACGCCGCGAGATTCGCAAATTCCGAGACTGTGCCGAAGCGTCGCATTGGATTCCGCTTGAGCGCCTGTTCTTCAATGTCTTTTCGCGGGAGCAGGCGGGAGAATGCTCCTTCCGTGGGAATCGGGCCCGGAGCAATGCCATTCAAACGGACACCGCGCGGCCCCCACTCGACGGCAAGGCTTCTGGTGAGAGCCTCTACGCCTGCCTTGGCGACCGCAGATGGAACAACGAAGGCCGAGCCAGATCCGGTCGCCGCGTAAGTGGTGGAGATGTTCAGGACAGTCGCGTGCTGGCCCGAGCGGAGCCAGCGGCGTCCACAGGCCATGGTCATGTGGATCGTGCCGTTGAGCACAATTCCAAGCACTGCCTCCCAGGCTCGTGGCGAGAGTTCTTCCGTGCGCGCAATGAAATTTCCTGCTGCGTTATTGACGAGCACATTGAGCGGACCCGCCCGCCAGATGTTGTCGATGGTTTGCTCGACTGCATCGCGGTCGCGAACATCGCAGACGAGGCTGCGAATCTCACCCGCCGTCGAACTAGCCAACTCCTTACAGGTTTGTTCCAGGACGTCGGCTCTGCGTCCGCAGATGTAAGTCATGGCGCCAAGCTGGAGAAACCGTTCGGCCATAGCGCGACCAAGACCGGTGCCGCCTCCGGTAATCAGAATTCGTTTGTTCTTGAGCAGGTCTGATTGAAACATTGAAAATTCTCGAACAAGCTTCGCAAGCCCGGATATTCGAAACTATCACTCCAGGATGGCTGCCGGAACTCTCAGCTCTACTTCTTCTGAAGCAACTTATTTTCCGCCAGCTTTTCTGCCGTCTGCAGTGCGTCCGCTGACTTGACCTTTACATCCGGCTCGACGCCCGTGCCCTCCCAGTCTGTCTTAGCGAAGGGGTTGATAGTCTTCACTTCAGTAATGCCCATTCCGAAGTGAGCGTCAATTCGATAGTAGGTCCCAGCATGGGCTGCGCCTCCCGTCGTCTCGCCTACAAGCGTGGCGCGCTTCAGCATCTTCAAGTCATAACAGAACTGCTCTGCTCCGGAAAGAGTGCTGGCTGAAGTCAACACATATACAGGCTTGTCCGCCAGATCGTTTCCGGGAACAGGAGACTGCGTCCACGACTGCGCCGTCGCATTCTCCCTGGGGTTGTACCAGTACTCGGGATGGTCGAAGAGATAGGCGGCAATCAGCGCGACCATGCTTGGTTCACCGCCACGGTTATCACGCAGGTCAAAGATGATGGCATCCGCATGGTTCAATCGAGCCAGCGCGTTCTTCGCGGTCGATTGGCATATGGAAGGATCAGGAAACGAATTCAGTTTCAGATAGCCGATGTTGTGCGGCAAGGTCTCGATCTTTTCGAAGCTGCAGTTGTCTTGCCTCATGGCTTCACGATAGCGCGCCAAGCTTTCCGGTGTAGGTCCGGGTGGACGATCGGGCGTGGCTGCTTCGTTGTAAACAAGGATCAAATGCCGGTCGTCGCTGATGTCCCGGATCTGCCTTGTAACAAGATCGGCAAAGGCCTCGGGATCAGTCACAGCGTCGTAATCACCGGCCTTGTCGTGCGCCACAAGCGCTGCCGCCATCTTTCCCGCAATCTTTGGATCGACGTAATGTAGTTTGAGATTCTGAGCAGCCTTAGCGATCACGCGATGCCGCTCCGCTGCATCCAGCTTCACGTTTTCGTCCGCAAAGCTGATTGCAATCGAGAAGGCTACAAGGGCTAGCAACAGGAGCGTGGGTTCAATCCCAACGGTGTCTCGTGCCATATCCGGGCACATTGTATCCATGGAGCCCTTGGCGGAGACAGGGACGAATGATCCAAGGCTAAGAGTTGCGCAAGGGCGGAAGAATGGCGCAGAGCGAGCGGATGATTTCGAGGCTTTTGTCGTCGATCGAGAGGAACTCAAATCCATAGAACTCGCTGCGCCGGTGTCTTACGATGGCATAGGCCTGGATGTCGCTGCTGGAGTTCGGTAACGGGAATTCCACTTTCACCATCTCGCCGGGCGTAAGTTGAGCTTTGATATTGCCCCCAATGCCTCGCTCGCTCAAGTCGGCGGAGGTTCCATGCAGGCTGGTTTTCACGCCCGAGCGCAGGACCTGCACGATAAAAGGAACACGCACCGCATGACGATGGATGGAGCGCGTGACCAGTAGCTTCGACGGCCTGCGGTCGAGCGCGCGTTCGATGACGGCGATAAAGGCACTCTGAGGCTCGCGAACGTAAATGAATCCGTCAGCCAGCGAACGCAGCGATTCGTGAACCTGAGGATGCGCCGAGACCAGCACGGTCCGGATTCGATTTCCGCCTCTGCGGATGCTCACCAGTAATTCCATGGTGTCGAAATCGAGCAGTGGGTGCGCGAGCACCAGCAGGTGAAACTCAGATTCCTGAAGCGTCTCCAGAAGCGACGACGCGGAGGAGGCTACGGTGCATTCGTATCCCAGCGCTTGCAGTACAGGTTTGCGGGTGTCGATGGATTCGCGGCTGTTATCGACCAGGAGCACGCGCGTGGCTCCCTCGGCGTCGCTGGGAACGCGCTCGATCCCAATCTGGTGAGCGCGCTGACTCTCGCGCTCGCTCCAGATGACCTTGAAGCGTCCGCGCCGGCTGCCGTTCTGAACTCCGATGAACGCGCCAGGTTCGATGCGCCGATGCAGCCCGGACAGGCAGGCGCCGCTGCTGGACACGTCCAGCGTTCGCCCTTCCTGAACGTAGATCTTGCCGTCAGGACCGAGTGTCCAGACCGACACTTGATGCTGAGTGCTTTCCCGCTCGTCTCGACGCAGTTCCATCTCCCTAAATGGTAGTGCGCCCGAGAGTCACCGCCGCAATTACAAAGGTAATCAAGAGGTTACCGTGGAAGTCACCAAATACAGTAAAAGACAGGTTTTTGTAGGTTTACTTTTATCGGGACTTC
>Ga0307475_10001464_pt1 | contig 14008 bp, 12 predicted proteins | sample atmos_gasesECM1C_FD_203317 | JGI IMG/M metagenome (GOLD analysis project Ga0307475, IMG submission 203317) | Hardwood forest soil microbial communities from Morgan-Monroe State Forest, Indiana, United States - atmos_gasesECM1C_515 | ecosystem: Environmental > Terrestrial > Soil > Temperate... | reverse complement strand
TTTCCCAAACCCATTGAGAACATTAGCGGATAGAGGCGTCGACGAGAAATTCTTTTGCGGCTAGAATCAGTCCAGCATCCAAGAAGATGCGTACAGGCTCTATCCGCCTGAGGCGGAGGGGCACTGGAGGACAGAATGAGCTTGACCCCGATTCACGGGCGTCTCCCTGACGAGTCTCGCCCGAAGGTTACGACCGCATCCCTGCGGGAACAGAAACTCCGACACGACCCCATCACCTGCCTTACCGCCTACGACTATGCCACGGCTCGCCTCGTCGACGAGGCTGGCATCGACATGGTGCTGGTGGGCGATTCGCTCGCCCAGACCATGCTCGGCTATGAGAACACGCTCACGGTCACGATGGACGAGATGCTGCACCACGTGAAGGCCGTACACCGCGGCGTGAAGAGCGCGCTGCTGATCGCGGACATGCCCTACGGGTCTTATCAGCTAGACCCCAGGGACGCCGTGGTGAATGCCACGCGCTTCGTGAAGGAAGGCGGCGCCGAAGTGGTGAAGATCGAGGGTGGCGAGAAACGCGCCGACTTGATCCGGCAGATCATTGACGCCGAGATTCCGGTGGCCGGCCACATTGGATTGACGCCGCAGTCGGTCAATGTCATGGGCGGCTACAAAGTGCAGGGCAAGAATCTGAGCGGCATCGAGCAGTTGATGCGCGATGCGACTGCGCTGGATCGCGCGGGCGTGGCTTGCCTTTATCTGGAAGGCATTCCGCGAGAAGTGGCGGCGATGATTACGGCCGAGGTGAGCACGCCGACCATCGGCATCGGCGCCGGTCCCGAATGCGACGGGCAGGTGCTGGTGTTCCATGACATCGTGAACCTGACGTTTGGTCCGCCGGCCAAGTTTGTGCACCGCTATGAAGATGCGGCGGCGCTCATCACGCACGCGGTGCAGGCCTTTCGGGCGGATGTGAAGTCGCACCAGTATCCGTCGGACGAGGAGTCGTATCACCTGCCGAAAGAGACGAAAGCGGGATTGGAAACGGTGCTGGAGCGGAAGCGAGCGATGCGGCGCTAACCGCCAACTTTCTTGCCACCGATGGCGCGGATGAACACGGATAAGGCGGAACGAAGGTGCCGCTGATTGCGTATATCTATAATAGCGGCGGTCGTGACAAACCGTGGGTAGCCAGTTCGCGATCGCACCCGGTGGTGCTAGGCTGTTGTCAGCTCAGGAGGTATGAGCATGTATCCCTTGGCGCATTTGTTCTTCCCGTTCTTCGGCTTCGGCTTTGGATCCGCGCTGTACTTTCTGCCGTCGATCATTGCCTTGGCGCGCAGCAAGCGGGATTTGCTCGCTATTTTCCTGCTGAACTTCTTCCTGGGCTGGAGCGTGATCGGATGGATCGTCGCCCTGGTGTGGGCTGCCAAGAACGATGTGCCGGCGGTGGTGAGGTAAGTTCGGCCCTGTGATCTCCAGACACGTGCGCACGGCGTTATTGCTGGTATTCAGCCTGATTGTTGCAGCCTGTTCCTCGCCCCAGAATGCCCCGAAAACGCTTGACCCGGCGGTCGTTTTGCAGGCCCTTCCCCAGGCTAATCCTGCCCAATACGATCGCATTCAGGACATGAAGAAGTGGCGCAACCCCTATCTGATCGTCCGCCCGGATGGCGTGGCCCTGTACGATTCTGCCGACAGCGCCGAAATCCTGCTGAAGACTGACGAAGTACTGCCGGCGTTGGCGCGCCTGCCCGCTTCGAACTGGCCGTATGGGCGAGTAGTGGCGGCAGCGGAGATTGGCGTCCGGGCTTCCGAGCAGGAGGGGATCGCCATCCGTCGCACTAAAGGCATCGTGGGCGGACTGCTGGAGAGTGCGCAGGTTGCCATTAAGTGGGTCCCTTCGGCGTGATTGGCCGCAACATCTGGTCTGGTGATTGCTGAAGAAGAAGTCGAGCTTCGCTCGACGGACAGCCGGGGGCGGCTGCCCCCACATCAAGAACCTACGCGACTGCCTTGAAAATTTGCACCACCATCGAGGAAATGCGGGCGGCATCCCGCGCTGCGAGGCGCGCCGACAAAAGGCTCGGATTCGTCCCCACGATGGGAGCGTTGCACGCGGGGCATTCATCGCTGGTGCGAGCGGCGCGGGCGTCGTGTGAGGTGGTCGCAGCGTCGATCTTTGTGAACCCCACCCAGTTTGGACCGAGTGAAGATCTGGCGAAGTATCCGCGGTCTTTCGAGCGCGACCGGGACCTGCTGGAGCGAGAAGGCGTGGAGTTGCTGTTTGCGCCGCCGGTCGAGGAAATGTATCCCGCAGGCGCAGTCACGTGGGTGACCGTGGAAGAACTCAGCAACAGGCTGGACGGCCGTTCACGCCCGGGTCACTTTCGCGGAGTGACCACGGTCGTGGCCAAACTGTTTCATATCGTCGAACCGGACGCGGCGTTTTTCGGGCAGAAAGACGCAGCCCAGCTGGCGATCATCCGGCACATGGTCCGCGACCTGAATCTGCCGGTGGAAATTGTGGCATGCCCGATTGTGCGCGAGCCCGATGGCCTGGCCCTGAGTTCGCGCAACGCCTACCTCGATCCCGAGCAACGGAGACAGGGGCTGGCTCTGCATCGATCGCTCGAGCAGGTGCGGCGATTGGTGGGCGCGGGAGAGCGAAGCGCGGCGAGGCTCGCAGCAGCCGGACGTGCGGAATTCACCACCGAAAACACCATCCGTCTCGATTACTTCGAGATCGTAAATCCGGACACACTGGACCCGGTTGAAGATATATCCGGCGGCGCGCTGGTCGCCGTGGCCGCGTTTGTGGGGACGACGCGTCTGATCGACAACGTCCTGCTCGGGAAAGATGAACTCCTAGGTGTGCCTTATCCCGCTCTCTAAGGCAGAGGATTCGCCGCCACGGCGCTGGGCTCGGGCTGCAGTCGTTGGCGCACAAGGTCTTCCACCTGCGCCCAAATGTGCGGATCGCATTCGCTCTGGGCGTGGCTGGGAGTGAGGCGGTTGAACCAGGAATTACTCTCACACCTTACTGGGGCTTGCCGATAGTCGAAGCGATAGTTGCCTAGAATTTGCGTGCGCAACGGGTCGGCAGCCATGATCTCTTGCTGTCCATGGATAAGGCCATGCGGCTGGTAGAAGTTCACGGCCGCCGCGACATTCTCAGGGATGGTTCTGTCTTGTTGCCAGAGCTTGCGGACGCTGTCGACCTGCACGGTCAGCAATACCGGGATTCCCGCACGTTTTAATTGGCGAGCCAGCAGCACCGCAGCGGACGCTCCCCAACTGTGACCGAAGAGAATGATTCGCGCCTGCCCTTTTTCCTCGTCACTCAAAATGTTGTCGTGATTGCGGTCGAGGAGACGAAGAATCGTATTGTAGGCTGCCTTTCGATGCCGGTTCTCGAAGATGCGAACGTAAGCGTCTTTGGGGTAGGCGCGCCGAATGCGATCGGCGAACTGCACGGGCCCGTGATGAGGATTGTCATGACCCACAAAACCGCCCACAAACCCGATCACGATGCTGGAAGGCACTGTGCTGGGCCGGGCTCCCACCACCCCCTCGGCCGCATGGGAAAGGGGCACGGTCAAAGCGAGGATAGTCAAGGCGAACGGCACCGCCAGGGCTGGAAGAAACGGGAGTCGCGCCGAGCCAGCCACGAGGGCTCCTACTCCTACAAGCGATGAGATGGTTCGGGCAGCTCGCCGGATGCGGCGAAAAATGTGGCGGGAGATATCCGATCTCGCCGACGTCGCAGGTGGCGGGCCAAAAGCCTTGTCCAGCAAGGCTTCTTGCCAGTTCAAACCCGCTGGTTAGTCTACACCCTGGTGTCAAGTCCGGCGACAGATCGCGGGAGTAATTCTTGTTTCTGGTTCGCAGGCGGACTAGATCACACTGGAATTGTCCGAGGTCTGCCGCCATGGAGCGGGCTATATTCCGGATCAGCAACCTCTGTGGGCGAGCCGGCGAATCTTCATGAGCCTTTCCTGCTAGAAGGTCACAGGTGCCGACTATGACGGACAGCTTATTGATTAGACTGTGGGCTAATGGACAATCCAATTCCTACTTCCCCATCCCCGATCCGGCCCTGCCGACACCCTCTCTTTCTCGTCCCTACATGCCATTCTCCCCTGAAGCGCGAGGCTAGGAGGTGACCATATCACAGCCGTTAACCCATTGAAATCAAAGTGATCCACTCGCCTGCCGCGCCCTCCGCACACGCCTGTTCACTTCAGATTTGCCCGGCTTCCGGAGACGAATGGGTTGCCAGCCAGGACGTAACGCAGTGGCCGGTCGACGGCCTTAGTGATCCCGATCCGCGTCGTCAGGACAACCCTGCCAGTATGCCGTCCATCCTGGCCGATCCAAAGGCTGCTGGAAGGCAATGTGAGATCGCATCCGTTGTCACGGGTGCGAGTGATTCCGAAGGCCTGCGACAAGCGTCCCGGGCCACGAGTGAGCTTCACCAAGTCGCGGCTGCCGCGGAGAGTGATTCCACGCGCGCGGGCCATTCGGTCGATGCCCGAGAGCGGTTCCAGCGCCCGGAACAGGACGGATCCCGCTTTCCCTTCGGGTTCACAAGAGACATTGAGGCAGTAGTGATTGCCGTAGATGAAATAGACGTAGGCGTGGCCGGGAGGACCAAACAGGACGGCATTGCGCAAGGTGCGGCCGGCGGCCGCGTGCGCGGCGGGGTCCTGCTCTCCTAGATAGGCTTCCACTTCGACAATGCGCGCGGCAAGCCGCGCGTGGGTGCCGTTCCGCACCAGCACCTTGCCCAACAGTTCGCGGGCCACGCGTCGCGGATTGCGTGCGAAAAAGGCGCGGTCCAGCGGGTGGATGACTTCCGTTGGCGTCGAAACCTCGAACTCAGGCATGCGGAAAATGGCTCTGGGGCCTTTGTGCCGCGCCTTAGGCCGCCTCTTTCAAATATGCCAGCACCTCTTCGGCGTGGCCCTCGGGCTTGACCTTTTCGAAAATATGCTGGATCTTGCCGTCGGGTCCGATGATAAAAGTCGTGCGCGCCACACCCCAGACTTTCTTGCCGTACATGTTCTTTTCCTTCATGACCCCGAAGGCCTCGGCGACTTTCTTGTCGGCGTCGGCCAGCAGGGTGAAGGGGAGATCGTATTTCTCGGCGAATTTCTTCTGCGCTTGTGGCGTATCTGCGGAGATGCCGAGCAGCACGGCGCCGGTTTTCTGAATCTTAGTATATGTGTCGCGGAACCCGCGCGCTTCTACGGTTCAACCCGGTGTGTTCGCCTTCGGATAGAAGAAGAGTATGACGACCTTGCCGCGCTGGTCTTTGAGCGAGACTTCTTTTCCGTTCGCGTCCTGCAAAGTGAAGTCGGGCGCTTTATCATGAGTATTCATGGCATTTTCTCAAGGGACATCCAAATCGAAATCTATGAACAATGCGAGGGCGGTTTCCGGCCCGCCAGCTCGCCACAAGATTTTATACCGAGTGGCGTTCCCGGCGTTCCTGGTGACCTTGCTGACCGGGACGGCTTTGTGCCCGGTAGCAGCCATTGCCCAGGAAGAACGCCCACAAATCACTCCGGGAGAACGCAAAGCTCCGAGGAAGAAAGACGCGGAGCCCAGGGCCGTGGCCCTGCTGCAACTGACCTCCAACGGCAAGGCATCGCTGCTGCCCATTGCGATCCTGATTAATGGCAAGTTTTGGGACGCAAGCGCATACAAGGCCACACCTGTGCCGATGGCACTGGAGTCGGGCACCATCTACGAAGCCGAGCGCAGCGGGAGTTCGCAGGGACTGTTCACCGTCAGCAGCGCGCTGCGCAGTAATGCCCCTAACGCACAAAGTCCGTGGATCGGAACCGGCAGCTGGGTACCGGCAGGCGCGGAAAAGCCGAAAACATCGCTTCAGGCGGAAGCTGCTCCGGTTGGGCTTGACACCAGCGAAGGCCCACCGAGGCTGACCAAGAATCCCTCGAAGGAAACCCCGGCCGCCAACCCCCCACCGGCCTCTGCACCGGCTCCTGCACCGCCCTCGCAGCCCCGTTCCGGTGATGAGCCGCCTCGGCTCACCAAGCCTGCGAACCAGGCGCCACCGGTAAGTACGGCGCCACCTTCGACTCCGAGTTCCGCTCCGCCGCAAGGCGATTCCAAAGGCACCCAAGGCGCCCCTCAATCGGAAAGCAAGCCGGGAGATGCTAAGCCAGCGGATAAGCCGAGGGCGCCCGAATCCGACAGCGGAGCCGATTTAGGCAGCCGCCCCAGACTCCGCCGTGGAAAGCCCGCCGAGTCGTTTGCCGACGAGGAGATTCCCGGCTACAGCAAGCCCGGGGCTACGCCATCCAAGAACACGGGCAAAGCGTCGGAGGCCGCGCCCGCTGGTCCGGTTCAGTTGATTCCGGCCATCTCCGACTCGGGTGGCCCTGATCCGCATTCGTACGGATTCGAGTTCCTCAAGGATGAAGAAGGCGAACGCCTTCAGCAGATGACTGCAATGGCCAAGCAGCAGGTTCGTACTTATCTGGACGCGCAAGCTAAAGCGAGAGTCACACCAAAACCGACGGCCCAGGCATCCCACCTTAGAAGCGCGAAAAAAGGGCCGGAGCCCATTCTGAGCAATGTTCAGATGAAGGCCTACGATCTGTGGTCGTCGAATCAGCCCGTGCTCATCTTTAGCGCGCAGGCCCAGATGCCACCGGCGGCGCCAGGAGCCTCGACAGGATCCTCAGATGACCTGCAGTATTCGATTATTTTGGTGGCCTACCCCGACATCTATCACGACCTGCACAAAATCTATGCCGGCGTGACCGACAAGTATCATCTCGACCTCACTCCACGCCTCGAATTGATTGACGCCATAGACGCCGACGGCGACGGCCGCGGCGAGTTGCTTTTCCGCGAGACTTCCGACGGCGGCAGCGGTTGGGTGATTTACCGCGCCAGCGCCGATAAGCTGTGGAAGATTTACGACAGCTTGAATCCGGAATAGGATTGAGCGCCGCCCCGCACGGTGGTGGTCGAATTTCCCCTACCGGCAAGAAAACGAGACGGGCGAAAGCGCCCGTCCCCACAGGCTCAGGTCCGACCGGCATCCTTGCCCGCTGCTGAGGTTGTGCCTTTGCTAGCGATTCATCCGCATCACAGAGGAACTCGTTGACGGCTTCACTATTGGGCTGTTTAAAGCTGGCCGGCCAGTTAGCTTTATCGGTATAGAGGTTTTCAGGCTCTGCTCAATACCGAGATCCCCGCCGGTAAAGAGCCGAAGCAATGCCTGCCGGCGCTCTGCCAACTTCAGTCCGGTGTCGCTGGTTGGCTCTGCGCCGCTCGCAATCGCCGTGGAGCACAATCGGAGAGCTCGAATTCGGAGCTATACTCCCATTTGATTTTCTTTGATTTCCTTTGATTATTTTGCCCCACTTTGCGCCTAAGTCTCCTGTTTTCAACGTCGGACTCGAAAAACACAGCACAAAATCAAACAATCAAAGCTGCTCGAAACTGTTCCGCGCGGAACATTTTCAATGTAGATTCATGTACATACTGGGATGTACATGATAGAGATGCAAGTCATTCTGACGGCTTGGAGTTAGGACGAAAACCTGGCTGTGAGCCGGGAAATGCCGCGCAACCACGAAAGTCGCGGGCCGACCGCCTGATATGCAGTTTCCCGGCCGCTCCGGAAAAAATAGAAGTAAAGCCGGCCCTTTCAGGGGCCGGCCTCAAGTAGAACTCGGATGCTGCTTAGAAGTCCACTCGCAGCGCAAACTGCATCACGCGCGCTGGTATCTCAGTACTGCCTGCGCTAGTGATCACTCCAAAGCTGCCGCCGGTAGCATATGGCAGGCTGATGTCAGCCGTCGCCGAGCTACCTGGCAGAGCAAAGTTGGTGTGGTTGAAGGCATTGAATGCATCAGCCCGGAACTGCAATTTGACTCTTTCTGTCACGGGGAAATACTTCCCTAAGCCTATGTTGAAGTTTGAATAATGGGGTCCCCGAAGGTTGTTGCGGCTTCCCGCCTCCAGGCCGGTCGGAAAGCTGAAGGCCGCGACGGCCGCATTGGGATCGGCAAAGAGCTGAACCTGGCCAGTCGCGCGATCCAGGTGGGGATTGGTGCGAATGGCGTGGTTGTCACCATTGAATATTGCCGGCACGTTGTTGGCGAAACTAATGGGAAACGAGTTGGCGACAGTGGTGAAAGCGAAGCCAGTCCGCCAGCTGAGGAGTCCCGAGATCTGCCAGCCGCCGACGATCTCGTCGGCCCAGCGCGGCATGGTGCTGCCGAAGGACTTGCCCTTGCCGAACGGAAGATCGTAAATCCAGTCGCCGGTGATGTTGTGGGTCGCGTCGAAGTCGGAATTGGCACGGCAAATGCCGAGACGGATCGAATCGCAGATGATTCCACCGGCTCCGTTACTGCCGAACGCCTGGTTTGCAGCCGCCGACATGTCATCGATGGAGTGAGAATAAGTGTAGTTGATATCGAACTGGAGGCCGTGCGAGTACTTTTTATGCAGGGTGGCTAGCACGCCATTGTAGTTCGAATAACCCTTGTTGGTGATGTATAGGTTGCTAGTGAATTGAGGGGCCAAGCCTACACCTCCAGGCAATAGGCCTGCACCGATGAGTGCTTGAACTGTGTCGCCCATGTCTCCGCGCAACACTAGAGCCGTTACCGCGCCAGCGATCAAGCCTGTGGCACCGGTGCCTATCAAATCCTCAAAGAATGGCTGAGGCGTAACGAAGCTTAAGCCAACCGGATCCTTGCGGACTTCCTGCGACAAGTTCCCGAAGCCCGTAGACAGGAACTGACCTGAGGTCGTGTCCTTGAAATCCACTACCTGGCCCGCGTCAGACTGAGCCAGTAGGCGACGACCCTCGCGATTGACATAGTTCACGTCGAGAAGGAAGTTGCCGGGCAGATCGCGCTGGATACCGAAGGAAAACAGCATGGAATAAGGTGTCTTCAGATGCTGATCGATGGCGTAATTGAAGAAGCCCTGTCCCGAAGCGGTACCGATCGGCCCCAACACAGGATCGACGAATGGGGCGAATGGAACGCTAACTGGCCCCGGCTGAACAGGGGTGCCAGGAGGCAAGGCACCCAGACCGGTGAAGCGAGGATCGTTGACCAGCGCGTCATGCGCGGTTTCGCCAAAGCCGTAGTTAAGAGCGGTTGCGTTCTGCAAAATGTAAGTATTCTGATCCTGGAGGAAATTCAGGGCGTTGGTGGTAGGGTGGTCATAGACAAGACCGGCGCCTCCTCGGATCACGGTCTTGCGATCACCGAGGATACGCCCGAGGAAGCCTTCATTGGATGATGGGTTGAAGGCAAAGCTGAAGCGCGGTGCGAAGTCACGGTAATTGGGAGAGTACAACCCGCGAGCATGATTGGCTTTGCCAGCAAGGTTATAAAACGTATTCGCTGGAATTGGACTTGTGGCAGTGCCTGCGATCCCTTGCGGCCCAGCCGCAAGGCGAGGGTTAATGTAGTCAGCGAAGCTCAAGTTCGGGATCGCTTCGAGACCATTCACCTCGTAGGGCACAGAATAATACTGATAACGCAAGCCGTAAGTGAGAGTAAGGTTTGGAGTCAGGCGCCAGGAATCCTGACCATAGACTTCTGTTTCATAGTAGCGGTAGTTGCGGGTGTGACCGGTACCTTGTGGAAGGACCTGCAACTTGGCGTTGTTGTTGAAGTTGCTGCTGACGCTGGCAAATCTTCCTACAAGGAATGTGTAGGCAGTATCCCAAAGGTTGAGAGATGCGGCGTCGGTGGCGATATCGGCAGGCCTGAATGACGAATTCAGGCTGGTCAGTCCTCCGCCGAGCCCGTTATCTACAGTGTTGAAATCGCTGACCAGCGTATCCGTTGACTTGATGTTTTTGAAAGTGCCGCCAAACTGAAGGTTGTGCTTGCCACGAACCCAAGTAAAGTCGTCGCGATAGACCGGGATCGGCACGGTCCGGGCTTGGGACGAACCGCTCGAGAAAGGCGCTGAGAGAAAGGCGCCTCCTACTCCGTTGTCCCCGAATAGGCTGTACTGGGTCGTTCCGGTCGGGTTAAACGCGGTTGGGAAAGCAAGCACCTGGCGGGTCTCTCCATACAAAAACTGGTTCACCATGGTGCTGCTGATTGTCCAAGTGTGCCCGATCACGTAGGCCCAACTCTTGTCGGTGATGAGGTGAGTCAAAGGGTCGCCGGGGAAATAAATCGGAGCGGGAAAATTGGCGTCATCTCCCTGTGTCTGACGCACTATGGAGAATCGCCCCCAGAGCTTCATTTTGCTGGTTAGGTTGTAGTCGACGCGAGTTACGTAATTGTTCTCGGTGAGATGTACCGGAGCGTTGAAGCGAAAACCACCGGTGTTGAGGTTGTCGGACCCGGGAGAGGCGGTGTTGGGTGCCGGGTAGCGGCTTTTCATGAAGCTCAGGAGAGCGGCATCCGCTCCAAACCCGGCGGGATCCAAAGCCTTTAAGGTGGCCGCGTTCGCCGTGGAAACCCCACCGCTCAAGTTAGGGTATTCGATATTTCCAGCGAGAAGGGCAGCGGTGGGGACAGTGTGGTCTGGCGTGGCTTGGCTGGCTCGACGTTGTCCCTCGTAATCGAAGAAAAAGAATAGTTTGTCCTTGATGATCGGACCGCCCAGAGAGGCGCCGAACTGGTTGCGAATCAGCTGCGGGCGCGGAATGCCGGCAAGATTGTTAAAGAAGTTGTTTGCTTCGGTGACGGTGTTGCGATGATATTCGGAGGCGGAGCCGTGCCACGTGTTAGTGCCGCTCTTGGTCACGAGATTGAACTGGCCGCCGCTCCCTCGTCCTTCCGCAGCCAGAGGATTCGCCGTCTCGCCGTGGAACTCTTGAAGGGAATCGATGGGTGCATTGGCAGTGACGTTAAAGGCAAATCCGCCGGCAAAGTCGTTCACGTCGAGACCGTCCAGGCTGACATTGCCTTGGTCGGTGCGGGCGCCGGTGGTGGCACCATCTCGGCTTTGGTTAGCATCCTCGGCGTTTGAGTTGGCAACCGTTACGACGCCGGGCTGATACTGCATCAACTCGGTCGGACTGTCGCGGATCTGAACCGGCAAGTTGTGAACCATGTTCATGTCGAAGCTGTTGCCGACCGTGGTGTCAGTGGTATTCAGCGATACCGCGCTGCCCGTGGCTTGCACCTCGACCGTCTCGGTGGTCCTGCCAATCCTCAACTGTGCATTTTGCGTGTGGGTCGTGTTCACGGCCAGATAGAGATCGGAGACTATTACGGTGTCGAAACCCTCTTTAGTGAAAGTCACCTTATACCCTGCGCCCGGCGGCAGCTTGTTGAAAAAGTAGGCTCCGACCGAATTGGTTTTGGTCTCATACGTGGTGTTGGTCCTTGTGTCGGCAAGCTTCACGTTGCTGTCGACGACGACGGCGCCGCTGGTGTCGGTAACTACGCCGGTCAGAGAGGCTGCGTCCTGAGCGGCGAGCTGGACCGGCACGGCCGCCAGCCACAACAACACGGCGAGCGAGGTCACGGTCAGAGAAAAACGAGTGGCAGATTTCATCGACATGGAACGCTCCTGTTTCCGGTCGTGGGCACAAGACGCTGGCGCAGAAACCAGGTCAGGCGTGACTTGCTTTGCAGGGGAAAACCGTGGAAAAGACAATACTGCTGCTGTTTCACACATGTTTCAGTCCGCTGTGTCGAGCTGTACAGTGGTTTCTGAAAACGCGACATTCTACACTGAACAGTTCGCCCTTGTTGAGAAGATTTTTTGGGGGGCTGGGTGGTGGGCGAGTAGGGCTTTCCAGCGCCGTGGCGGGAGTCGGCACGGATTTTCGCCCGCGGACGTTCTTGTGCGTTCCGACCGTCGTTCCGCCGACGGAAACATTCATGGTGCAGGTGTTCAACTGCGTGTAGGTTCCCGTGATCTTCAGCAGTCCCGGCTTGCCCACGTCGCCCACATTGAGCGTGGCAGCGGTACTGAAGGGAGGTGGCGGGTTGACCATGTCCAACAAAGCCAACAACGCTCTCCTGGGGATACGGCCAGCCGAGCGGTGCCAAGTTCACCAACCAAACCACCATTCAGGGGGCGGGAAGCATCGGTTCCCCCAGTAGCGGCACATTCGCCAACCAGGGGACGGTCAACGCGGATCACAACTCCCCTGACTTTAGCATCGGCCCCGGTGCTGTCACCAATACCGGAACCCTGGAGGCGACGAATGGAGGAACCCTGGCGCTGAACGGCAGCGGCACGGTGACCAACACCAGCAGCACCATCCACGCCGATGCCGCCTCCAAGGTGACGCTGTATGGCGTGACGATCAGCAGAGGCGTGTTGACCACCACCTCCTCTACTGGTCTGCTCGAAGCCCTTTGCTGCCTGGGCTACCGCACGCTCGACCGGGTCACCATCAATGGCGACCTTCAATGGGACAGGAACAACATCGGATATTTGCATGGGAGATCACGAACAACGGCCCGATGACATTCAACTCGCCTTCCGGCACCAACGTGGTTCTGGACGTAACCCTGAAGGGCAGTGGCATGCCCCAACGCCGCGGGTAGTCTTCCGCTTCGTTGCTTTCGGCTGCTCGCGACTCGCAGTCAGCAAGTATTAAACGCAAGTCACATCGCCAGGGCGGTGGCTTTCAGGTTTCACATACGATTCACCCGTCTCGAACTCCCATAGCTACTCCCCCTCCCTGAGACACGACCTCTTCGGCTCGCTCGATAGCCCGCACGGCCCGGTCGAGATGGTTACGCTTCTCGGCCAGGATCTGGCGTTGCTGGCGAAGTGCAGCCAGGAGATCGGTGTCCTTCCGACGAAGCAGTTCCCGGATTTGGAATAAGGGAAATCCGATGAACTTCAACGCCACGATCTGCTCCAGGCGTGCAAAGTCGCGGTCGGAGTACCCTCGATACCCTGCCCTGGTACGGCCCCTGAGTTTGAGCAACCCGAGCCGGTCGTAATGCTGCCGGGCGCGGACGGTTACTCCGGGCGCTGCGCAAACTCATGAGAAAGATTACGTGCGGTTCACGGTTTCCCCTGTTTCGAGGTTTTACCGCCTGACGTTACGTAAGGGTCAAGCAGGATTTTAGCCCGACATTCGAAATCGCCCAATTCGCCTGCATCTGTGCAAGAATGGGGTCCGCGTTGCGGCACTGAGCCTGTGCAGGGAGGGTGCCCCCCTGCTAACGGTCGGTTCGGCCCCACTCTATTCGTTAATCTGTCATCGTGGAGGGCGTGTGAACAAGCTTGGACTGCCGGTTTTGGCTTTGATCTCGCTCCTTGGGTGCGGCTTGGTCGCGGCCCAGGACCACGACTTCAGCAAGGTGCAGAGGAAGGTCAGCAAAGTAGCCGGCAATGTGTACATACTGGAAGGTGCGGGCGGAAACATCGGGGCGTCGCTGGGCGACGACGGTATCGTGGTGGTGGACGATCAGTACGCTCCGCTGGCCGACAAGATTCAAGCCGCGCTGAAAGGCATTACCGACAAGCCAGTTCGGTTTATTATCAACACGCACTACCACCCCGATCACACTGGCAGCAACGAGTACTTCCAGAAGCAGGCGCCGATCATCGCGCACGACAACGTACGCAAGCGCCTCGAAGCCGGCGGTCCGGCAGGCAATGGCGGCTCCCTTCATATGGAATTCAAGCCTCAACCTAAAGAGGCCCTGCCCATTCTCACCTTCGATCATGACGTGACCGTGCCCCTGAACGGCGAAGACATTCGCGCGCTGTATTTCCCTGCGGGCCACACCGATGGCGATTCCATCATCTTTTTTCCGAAGTCGAACGTGGTGCACATGGGCAACGACTTCGTGACCCATGGCTTCCCGTTCATCGATGTCGACAGCGGCGGCAGCATCAAGGGCATGATCGACGCTGTCGAGAAGGTCATCGGGCAACTGCCGCCGGATGCGAAGATTATTCCCGGGCACGGGCCGATCTCCAGCCTGGACGACGTGCGGGCGCACTTTACCATGCTGAAGGCCACGCGTGACACGGTCGCGAGCGCCCCGAAGGAGAGCAAGACGCTGGCTCAGATGAAGCAGGCGAAGCTGCTCGATCCGTG
>Ga0307475_10001461_pt1 | contig 14023 bp, 13 predicted proteins | sample atmos_gasesECM1C_FD_203317 | JGI IMG/M metagenome (GOLD analysis project Ga0307475, IMG submission 203317) | Hardwood forest soil microbial communities from Morgan-Monroe State Forest, Indiana, United States - atmos_gasesECM1C_515 | ecosystem: Environmental > Terrestrial > Soil > Temperate... | reverse complement strand
CGCCTGCGAAAGCGATCCATTCTCCATCCGGTGAAAATGCCGGACTCGATTCGTGCCCTCCGGTAGTCAACTGCCGCGCTTCGCCGCCCTCGCGCGGCACGCTCCACAAATAGCCGCCGTACACAAACACAATTTCGCTGTTGTTGACCGTCGGTTCCGTCGCCAGCAGCGGCGCATCCTCCGCAGCCATCGCCATTCCCGAAAAAACCATGCAGCCGATCAAGAGTGCAAATCGAATGCGCATCCTTCCTCCCTGAAACAACTAATTCAGTTCGCTCCAGTCCCTGTGCGATGCCGCCGGCTTACGCGCCAGACACCGTGCGCTATTTCGCAGAACTTCTCAGCACTCCACCCTCCGCTTGACCGCTCCGCGGTCATCGCTGACAAGGATCGTCGAACACTCTCATCGTTTGAGTCCGCAAGGCGTTGCCTACGCAATCCACTCCCGGTCTCTGGTCGCTGCCTTCTCACTTCGCCCCCGGCCAGAATCCTGGCTCGCTGATCTTCCTCGTATCCTGCTGCGGCGCATATTTCCTCACGCCCGGGCCAATCTCCGATCCTTTTCCAATCAACATAAAAACTAGATTGTCTTCGGGAAAATGTTTCGCGATCACTTGCTTCGCGATTTCTGGTGTTACTGCGTCGATTCTCTCTTCCAGTTTGTTGATTTCGTCGTCGCCCAGCCCATAAAACTCGTTGGCCGCGATGCGTTTCGCAAGTTGCTCGGAAGTTTCAATCGAAGGCGGAAACTGTCCTTTGATGTAAGCCTTGGCCGAGGCAAGCTGCTCCGCTGTGACTCCGACCTTTTGCAGTTTGGCCAGCACCTGCAAGGCCAAATCAATAGCCTGAACGGTCGACTCATTTTTCGTGAAACTGTAAATCCCAAACGCGCCCGGCTCTTTTCGCGAATCGAAAAACGCTTGCGCTCCGTAAGTGAGTCCCGATTCCACGCGCAACGCTTCATTTAACTCGGAAGTAAACCGTCCGCCAAAAATCGTGTTCACTACTCGGATCGCCACCCGGTCCGGATCGTTTTCAGCGGTCCCGACGTTTCCAAACACAAAAAATGTCTGTGTTGAATCCGGCTTGTCGACCAGCAAAAGTTTTTTGCCTTTCACCGGCATCGGCGCAGGAATCGCCGGCAACGCAGTCTCCTTTGCCGTCCAGCCTCCCAAAGCCTGCTCGATTTTTGCGCGCATCTGCGCGGCGTCGAATTCTCCAGCTACTGCAAGAATCGTATTTCCCGGCGTGTAGTTCGTTGCATAAAACTTCGTAATCGCGTCGCGCTTGATGCGCGCCAGGGAAAGCTCGTCGCCTGCTACTGGCCGCCCATAAGGATGCTTGCTGAAAAGATAGCCGTAGTAATAATTCAGCGCTACCGATTGCGCTTCGTCTTTTGCGGCTTTGATTCCGTCGATTTCCTGCGCCAGCAATTTTTCCACTTCGGCTTGCGCAAATGCCGGACGCAACACAGCATCCGAAAAAAGATCCAGCCCTTTGTCCATGTCCTTTGCCAGAAATTCGATCGAGATTGCCGTGTAATCCGCGCTGGCGTCCGCGCTGAAATCCGCACCGATAAAATCCAGGTCCGCCGCGAATTGCTGCGCGCTCCTCTTCGCCGTGCCTTTGCGCAGCAGTCCGGCGGTTACCGACGCCAGGCCCTCTTGCCCGGCTGGATCAGCAACCGAGCCGCCTTTCACAATCGCCGCAAAATCCACAATCGGCACGCCGTGTTTTTCCATCAACAGCAGTGTCAATCCATTTTTCAGGACAATTTTTTCATGCGGTGGCAGCTTTAAAGTCTGGGCCCCGCAATTCCAGGCAAATCCCAGCAGCAGCACCGCATTCACAGCAAAGCGCAGCGTCCTCATTTTCCCGTTCATTACTTTGCGCTCCCTTGTTCCCCGTTGTCTGGAATCAGCGTCGCCACCGTGCGGTTGTTGGAGTCAAAATATTTTTGCGCCACCCGCCGTACGTCTTCCTTTGTCACCGCTGCATAGTTTTTCGCCGCATCAAAAAGTTTGTGGTAATCGCCGAAGAATACTTCGTACGTGCCGATGGTATTCCCGCGGCCATTGATCGTTCGCATCTGGTGGTAAAACTCCACCAGCCTGATATTCTTCGCCTTTTCTAGTTCTACATCGCTGATCGGCGTTTTCTTTATTTTGTCCAGCTCGTCATAGATCGCCGCTTCGCATTTCTGCGGATCGACTCCCTGCTTCGGCTGCGCGGCAAAGACTGTCAGCGTGGGATCGAATGCCGGCGACTGAAAGGCGTTCACTTCCAGCGCGATCTGGTCCTTATCTACCAGCCGCTGATACATCCGCGAACTTTCTCCTTGCACCAGCACCGTGCGCATAACGTTCAACGCGTAAAAATCAGGACTATTGGTCTGCGGGACGTGGTATCCAATCATCAGCAGCGGCAACTCCGCCGGCTTATGCACGATCAAACGGCGCTCCCCCAACTGTTCCGGTTCCACCGTTGTCACCGGCGGCGGCGGCGCGTGTTGCGGAATTGGCTCGATGTATTTTTCGCACAGCTGGAAAATTTCTTCCGGCGTCACGTCGCCCACCACCACCATCGTCGCGTTGTTCGGTGCATAGCCCATTTCGAAGTGGTGCTTCAAATCGTCCATCGTACAATGCTCGATGTCGCTCATCCAGCCAATTACCGGCCACTGGTAAGGATGCGCAATGAACGCCGTTGCTTTTAATTGCTCGTCCAGAATTCCGCCATTATTGGCGTCCACGCTGGTGCGCCGCTCGGACGCCACAACTTCTCTTTCGGATGCGATCTTCTTCGGGTCAAAACTCAAATACTGGATGCGGTCCGCTTCGATATCGAAAATCAAATCCAGCGCTGACCGTGGAAACCAATCTTGATAGACCGTCACGTTTTCCGTGGTGTACGCGTTGTTCGAAGCGCCATTTGCTTCCATGGCCTTGTCCAAATCGCCCGGTCCATATTTCTTCGCGCCGTTGAACATCATGTGTTCGAAAAAATGCGAAAGTCCCGTAGTTCCAGGATGTTCATTGCGCGAACCGATTTTGTAAAAAATGTAAAGCGCGATGTTCGGGATGCTGTGATCGGTCTCGACCAGCACTTTCATCCCGTTCTTCAGTGTTTTTGTGGCCACCGGAAACTGCTGCCCTTCGCTCTGTGCGTGCGCGCTTACCGCCGCCGCGGCGCACATCACTCCCAGGGCAGTGCCCAGCAGCAGCCCGCGCAGCAAAACTCTGACTTTGTTCATGAGAGACACCCCCAGTGCTCTAGCACCAACTGTTCAGACGCATAAAATCCGGAAAATGTTCTACCAAATGCAATTTCCTGGCGTATCGGCACTGGTAGCGGCCACCTTCTGGTGGCCATCTGACCTTTCTAATCCGCCACCAACGCAAACACCCGCACCGGTCCTCCCGATCCCCCCTCCAACTTAATCGGTGCCGCAATCAAAAACGCTCCCACCTCCGGCAAATCCTTCAAATCCGCCAAATTTTCCAATTGAAAAGCGTCCGCACCCAACACCACGTGATGCACCGGAAAATCCGGTGAATTTCCCGGATCGATGCTCAGCGTGTCGCATCCTAGTCCGCTGATTTTCCGCTGCAATAAATATTTCGCGGCGTCCACGGAGAATCCCGGGAAATGCATGGTGCCGTTCGCGTCCTGATTGCGATATCGCGCAACGTCTGGCCACCGCGTTGCCCATCCGGTCCGCAAAACCACAATCGCTCCAGCCGGAATCTTGCCGTGCTTTTCTTCCCACTCTTCGATTCGCTTCACCGTCAACTGATAGTCCGGATTGCGCTCGGCCTCGCTTCGAACGTCCAGAATCACCGCCGGAGCGAAAAATTTCTCCGCGGAAATCTTTTCCAGTGTCGTTTTCCCTGGAGGAAAATGTGCCGGCGCATCCATGTGCGTTCCGTAATGCTCCAGCATCCAGAAGCTGCGCGTGAAGTAGCCGTTCTTTTCCACTGTCGCATTTACCTTTGCTTCGAACGCTTTGGCATCGCCCGGCCATGCCACCAGTTTGTCGCTCAACGCGTAGCTCAGATCGATGACTCGCGTCTTGCCGCTGGCAATTTCTTCAAGCCTTGGTTTTTGCACGGTGCCTTGGGGAATAGCTACCGTTCCCGAGAAGAGCAGGAACGCCGCAGGAAGCGCCATTCGAACAGACCACGCCATTCATCACCTCCTCGCACACGGCCGGTGGGAGTGCCACGGTGCGGAAGTTTCAGGGTAGCGGTATTCCAGGCGTCGCGACGATTCCCGCCATCTTCAAAATTTCCAGGTACTCCGCGTCGCTGATCGGCGACACGATCAACCGCACATTTTTCAGGAACTTCACCTTCCGCAGCGCTTTGTTCGAACGCAATTCCGCCAGCGTCACCTGCCGCGGCAGCTTTTCGAACGCCCGCAGATCCGCCACCAAATTCTTGCCTTCCGAGTCATGCGGGTCGGGATACGGATCGCGCGCCACCTCTGCAATCGAATAAAACGAGCGCTCAGGAGCGGAGTGGTAGCACAGCACCCGGTCGCCTTTGCGCACCTGCTTCAGCGCGCGAACCGCGTCGGGTTTCGAACCGGCACCGTGCCACATTTCCTTGCCCTTCACAAACAGGGTGTCCCAGTGGTAGTGGTGCGGGTCTACGGTGAAGATCCAATAATGGCGAGTCGCTGTGGGAGTGGTCATCGAACCAAAGTTCGGCGGTACTATACACGGCAGAGATTGCAAAGCCAAACAAAATGTGAGGGTTACAGGAATATCAGTGGAAAAGGTACTCCCCGGCGTTCGAATCGGCACTATGTCGAAACCAACTGCTTTAGTTTCTGTTATTTACGACAATTGTCCGAGACTTACAAAGATTTCCTCGCCGCGAACTTCAACCTCATAGCACCCCAATCCGGCGTTGGGATTTTGCACGGCCTTTCCCGTTGTCACATCAAATTGCCAGCCATGCCACGGACAAGTCACCACCTTACCCTCAAGCTGCCCTTCCCCGAGCGGCCCCCCTCGGTGCAAACAGGTGCCGCTGATGGCATAGAATGTTCCCGCGACGTTGGCCAACGCAATTGCCTGCCCTGCCACTTGCACTTCCTTGATGGAACCTGCCGGAATCTCAGCAAGCTTTGCAACGCTCTCAAATGCCATTCTTCCCCCATCGGTGTGAAATCTCGTTCGAACCGCACTAGACCGCGTACGACGAGCTCACTTCGCGCCTGGCTTAATCGAAATCCGCCGCAGTATAACAATAGCAAGAGCCCGTCATTCTGAGCGCCGCGAGGAACCTCTCTTCGATTGCCGCATGCACGGATGGCCTCCTGCGTTCTAACCGTCAGTCCAGCTTGGCGATGTGCACGCAATTTCGTCCAGCGCGTTTCGCTTCGTACAACATCTCATCCGCCTTGCGTACCAGCTCGTCGAAATTCTTCAAGTTGCCGTTCTCGCTCCCCGCAACTCCGAATGTCGCCGAAATACTCACGCTCCGCCCGGCAAACGGAAACGAAAGCGCGCAGAACAGCTCGCGAAATCGGTTGATGGCCAATTCGATGTTGTCGCCGCTTACATGCGAAATCACAATCAGGAACTCGTCGCCGCCCAGACGCCCGCACATATCCGAAATGCGCGTCAGCTTTCTTAGCGTGTCGGCGAAGGTGCGCAATACCGTATCGCCCGCTTCGTGCCCGAAGGTATCGTTAATTTCCTTGAAAGAATCAAGGTCACCAAGCACCACCCACAGCGGAAAACCATGTCGTGCCGCGCCCCTCAACTGTTTGTTGGCCCACACCTCAATCGCGCGGCGGTTGGGAAGCCCGGTAAGTATATCGGTGCACGCCACTTCTTCCAGTTGCGCGCTCTTGTCTTCAAGTCGGCGGTGCAAATCGATAATGCGGCGGCCCACTCCAATGCGCGCCAGCATTTCGCCGGAATCGAATGGCTTCACCAGATAATCGTCGGCGCCGGCTTCCAGTCCCTTTACTACGCCTCCTTTTTCCGTGTTGCTGGTCATCAGAATGATGTATGTGTACACCAGGGATTTGTCGGCCCGCATGCGTTCGCACAGTTCCAGGCCGGAGAATTCGGGCATGATCCAATCGGTGATGACGATGTCCGGCAAGTTATCGTGATAAATGCGCAGCGCGTCTTTCCCGTTGTCGGCGAACGAAAGCGCATAATCCTGTCCTGACAGGATCTGTTCAAAGAGTTTGCAGTAGACGGGCGAATCGTCCACAATCAGCACTTCATACTTCTGCGCAAGCTCGTTCATATGCAAGTTTTCGGAAGTTATCGATTCGCGCCCAGTCTTCCCGTGGGACTGCGGAAGCTGCGATTCAATTGACTGTAGCGGAGTCGGAGATATACAGGAAGGTAAAATAATAGTCAGCCTTGTCGCATCGGTTACAATTTTGCGCGGAAGGTGCCCGGGCACACCGAAATCTCTACTCGAGCGCGCAGAAAATTTAGACGGTCCTGCCGCAGGCCCCACAGAAATACGCTCCAGCCGGCCCCAGCGTGCCGCATTGCGAACAGAAGCGCCCGGCGCTTAGTGGCACGTAGCGCACATAATGTGGGCGGTCCGAAGCGATGGCCCAGATAAATGCCGCGACCCAGCCGATCAGCGTCCAGCCAAGAAAAAGATTCAGAAGAAAGATACCTGTAGCGTCAGATTTGTCTCTGCCAAGAATTGCCGGCAGGAAATAAAGAAACACAATAAACAGGAGACTAAACATGTTGCCGACTCCCTCAAGAGCGCCCATGAAACCTGTTTCTGCCGCCCTCGATAAAACATACGCAAACTACGGCCAAAAGTTCCGCGACGTCACCTGCCAGCCTATGCCAGCGGAGAATGGCCTTTCGTCGCACATTTTGCCATTTCTGCTTCCTAGGCTCCTTGCACCTTTACTAAGAGCTCGGCGAACTTTTGTTTGCGTTCGGCTTGATCTTTGCCGGATTCGGCTTCGGCTAACTGCGTGATGTTCATGCTGCAGAATTTTGGTCCGCACATGGAGCAGAATTTCGCCTCCTTGTAGAAATCGTCGGGGAGCGATTCGTCATGCATGGCGCGCGCGGTTTCTGGATCGAGCGAAAGTTCAAACTGTTTGTTCCAGTCAAAGAGGAAACGCGCGTAGCTGAGCGCGTCATCGCGATCGCGTGCGCCGGGACGGTGGCGAGCCACGTCGGCGGCGTGCGCGGCAATTTTGTATGCGATGACGCCTTGTTTCACGTCTTCGGCATTGGGCAGGCCGAGATGCTCTTTTGGCGTGACGTAGCAAAGCATGGACGCGCCGTGCCAGCCGATCATGGCCGCGCCGATAGCGCTGGTGATGTGGTCGTATCCGGGAGCGATGTCCGTAACCAGCGGACCGAGCGTGTAGAACGGCGCTTCGTGGCACCATTCCATTTCCTTATCGACTTGCTCTTTGATTTTGTCGAGCGGGATGTGGCCGGGGCCTTCAATCATGACTTGCACGTCGTGTTCCCAGGCTTTTTTCGTGAGCTCGCCAAGAACTTTCAGTTCAGCGAATTGTGCTTCGTCGCTGGCGTCGGCAATCGAACCGGGGCGCAAGCCGTCGCCCAAAGAAAAGCTGACGTCGTGCTTTTTGAAAATCTTGCAGATTTCATCGAAGCGTTCGTAGAGAAAATTTTGTTGCTTGTGATGCTCCATCCAATGCGCCATCAAGGAGCCGCCGCGGCTAACGATTCCAGTGATGCGTTTACGGACGAGCGGGACATGCTGGCGCAAAACGCCGGCGTGAATGGTCATGTAGTCGACGCCCTGCTCGGCTTGCTCTTCGATGACTTCGAGCATCAAGTCCATGGTGAGATCTTCGGGACGGCGGACGCGGGAAATCGCCTCGTAGACCGGAACCGTGCCTACGGGAACTGGCGAAGCGTCAATGATGGCTTTGCGAATGGTGGGAATGTCGCCGCCGGTCGACAGATCCATTACGGTGTCCGCGCCGTAGTGTACGGAGTGGTGCAGTTTTTTCAACTCGTCGTTGATATTCGAGGTTGTGGCGGAGTTGCCGATGTTGGCGTTGATTTTGCAATTGAACGCTATGCCGATGCCCATCGGCTGCAAATTGCGGTGATGAATGTTGGCGGGGATGATAGCGCGGCCGCGCGCGATTTCGCTACGCACGAGTTCGGGCTCGATTTTTTCGCGCTTGGCGACGAAGAACATTTCTTCGCTAATGACGCCTTTGCGCGCCAGATGCATTTGCGACATGTTCTTGGCCGCTTCGCGGTCAGCCGTTAATCCCTTGCCGTTCGCGGCGGCAGCTTCCGATTGGCGTTTTTCAATCCATGAGTCACGCAATGCCATGATTCCCCCAGAGAGAGCGTACTGTTCGGACGGTCAAGTGGCGGGCAAAAATCCGCGTCGCTCGTAAAGATGAATTATGGCATCGGGGCGAGGCGACGGCAACCGAAGCGAGAAAGCAGAGGAAGCAGAGGAGGCAAAGGAGGTAAATGAGCTAGAGGATTCGCAGCCCAGTAGCGTGAAGCCACTGCTACCTAAAGATAGGCGGAGAGGAAGAACGCGGAGGCGGCGCTGCTCAGACTGAGGCTGCGGAGGATTTTAGCAGGATGTCCAGGTCGTCGGGGTGGATGGAGCAGAGTTGGGCGTCTTCGCGATCGATTTGATTGGAGTGGATGAGTTGCACCAGGGATTCTTCGAGGGTGAAGGATCCTTTCTTTTTTGTGAGGGCGATTTCCTGATGCAAGTGTTGCAGAGCGTTCTTGCGGACGTGGTGGCGGGCGCCGTAGCCGACCATCAGAAGTTCTGCGGCGGGGATGCGGCCTCCGCCTTTTCTGGGGAGAAGAATTTGCGTGTGTACGGCTGCGAGGGCCATAGCCAGTTCCTGGCGAATGGAGTTCTGCCGTTCGAGTGGGAATGAATCGGAGATGCGGGAGATGGTGGAGGCAACGTCAACCGTGTGCAGCGTGGACATAACGAGATGCCCGGTTTCCGCGGCGGCTACGGCGATACGCATGGTTTCAGGATCGCGCATTTCGCCTACCACGACGATGTCCGGAGCCTGGCGCAGCGCGGCGCGCAAAGCGGTGGGAAAATCCGGCGCGTCAGTTCCGATTTCGACTTGTTCGATGACGCTGCGGATGTGCCGGTGCTCGTACTCGATCGGATCTTCAATGATGACGATGTGACGGGCTTCACGATGATTGATTTCGTTGATGAGCGCGGCCATCGTGGTGGATTTGCCGGAGCCTGCGGCGCCGCCGAGAAGTACCAGGCCGCGGGGAAGCCTTGCAAGGTTTTCGACAGATGGCGGAAGGCGAAGTTCCTTGAGTGAAGGAACTTTGTTGGGCAATGCGCGAATTGCAGCGGCGGCGCGGGAGCGTTCGCGATGCAGATTGATGCGGAAGCGGCCAAGTCCATCTATGCGATAGGAAGAATCGGCAATGCCGGTCTCGCGGAAACGATCGAGTGCGTGGGAAGAGAGCGCGGGGAGGACCGACTCTTCGATTTCCGCGCCATCGAGAATGCTGGAGGAAATTTTGCGGACTTCGCCATCCACGCGGATACAGGGTGGCGCGCCTTCGACAAGAAGCAAGTCGCTGCCGCGGCGATTGACGAGGCCTGCTAACCAGCGATCGAGGCGCGTGGTGAGCGTGGAGTCGTCGGAAGCGGCCGGGCTGGCCAACGAGCGCGCGACTTTATCGAGATAGGAGGAATCGTCCATAAGCGGCAGCAAAGGTATGGCAGCGGCAAAGCGGGACAGGTGAGTGTGCCGCAAAACGGGCGGCGCAGTCTACAAAAAGATGTGGGTAGCAAAGGAGCGAAGGAGAAAGTTTAGTGCCGGCAAAAGAAAACCGTGGAAGGTTGCCCATCCACGGCTGCCTGCACCTTTTGGTTGTTCTGGAGGAAATCGAATTTAGCGACGGAAACCGCCACGTCCGAAACCGTGATGGCCGAATCCGCCACCCCAATAACCGCCATAGTAGAAGCCGATGGAAGGTCCGTAGAAGCCATAGTAGGGATAGTAAGGTCCGCAACCCCAATAGGGACCGCAGCCTGCGTAGTACGGCGGATACGCAACGGGGTAGCCGGCGACGTAACCGCCGCCAGTGGGACGCTGGCGAGAGCGCCCAGCGTTGTAGTCATCGGAGCTGACGGGCTGGAAGGCCTGACGACTGTTTTCCGTTGAGATGGTGACTGGCTCTTTAGTGCGGAAGCTCAAGCGCGCTTCCGGGCCGAGTACCGTGGGCTTGCCGCGCGTGAGGAGAACAGCGGCGATGCCAGCGGCCGCGCCAGCGCCTGCTCCGATGCCGGCACCTTCGCCGCCATTGGCTGCGGCGCCGATGATGGTGCCAACCCCAGTGGTGGTGGCGATGGTGGCGGCGTCAGCTCCGTGCGAAGTGCCAGCGGAGCCGTTCCACAGCTCGGTTGCGAGCGGAAGTTGCTGGCCGTCAACGACGGTGATCTCGGTGAGTTCAAGGCCGAGCTGCGAAACCCCTTTGACGCGCCCGGCTTTTTTGGCGCTGGTGACAACGCCGACAACCGTTTCGCCGCGACGCGCGACAGCCCAGCCGTTCACAACGATGGGCTGGTCTAAAGTTGCGGTGAAGCCTTCGCCAGGGTGGTTATGATCGCTGGACAGTGGCTCATTCAGACGCACGAAAATGACTTTGCCAGCCGGGATGGTGATGGTTCCCGGAACGTCTCCAACCGGTTGCTGGCGATTATAGCTGCGGCGATTGCGCTGTTGCGGGCCAGCGTCGTCATTGGGATTCTGGTCACGGGGATTCTGGTTACGATCCTGATCGGGACCGGCTTGTCCGTTCTGCGGAATGTTGTCGCGCGAGATGATGCGGCGCTGATCCTGTTGCGGAGGCGCGTTCTGGTCTTCTGAAGGCTGCGCTTGCTGCTGTTGATCGGAGTTTGGAGAATCCTGCGCAAAAGCGCGCGGAGATGAGAAAAAGGTGAGTGATGCCGCGACAGCGAAGAGCGAAATCCAGCGGGCTGTACGCGCAGAAGCAGTCTTGCAGGGCTGGTTTAAATCCAATTTTTTCAATGGGTTATCCATTAGGTGTCCTCTGGCACCCGGACCTCGTTGTCCGGCGATTGCCGCTCTATATAACACAACGATTTGATGGAAGTTGCAGGGTGTGGGATGCACGGTTGCTGGATGACGAGGTGGGGATGTGTCGGATTGAAAACGGGTTAGGCGCGCCGAAACGGCGCGTTGTTCCATGGGAGGTCTTAGTCTCCTAGAGGTGGCGCTTCGCAGAGATGCAGATTGGCGATGATCTCGGTGCCGAGTTGTTCGGGCGGGTGGGAAACGTCGAGGACGAGTGCGTTTTGCGGCTCTTCGAGGTCGGCAAACTGGCCGCCGAGGATGGCTTCTCCGGCGAAGTGGCCGTGGCGGGACTCGATATGGTGGCGCATGACGTCGTAGGAGCCGCGGAGATAGACGATGCGCATGTCGAGAGTGGCGGAAAGTCGATCGCGGTAGGACTGCTTTAGAGCGGAGCAGGCCAGGACTGCGCTTGTTCCTGATTGCGAGAGGCGCAGGAGTTCGGTGTGAATTTTCTCCAGCCAAGGCCAACGATCGGCGTCGGTCAGCGGAATGCCGTGCTGCATTTTTTCGATGTTGGCCGGAGGGTGAAAATCATCGGCGTCAAGAAACGTCCAGTGCAGCCGGGCTGCGAGTAGTTTGCCTACGGTGGTCTTTCCTGCTCCGGTTGTACCCATCAATAGAATGACCATGTAAAGGAAGAGCGCGGATTGCCGGGTCAGGAGCGGCGGAGTGTGAGCAGAGAAATTTCCGGCGGCACGCCGAGGCGGACCGGAGCGCCGACCGTGCCCAGTCCTCTATTCACATAAATTGCAGAGTGCGGGCCCTGCAGCGCGGTGAGGCGCAGGAAACTTTGCGAAGCGACGGTCTTGGCCGGAGTGAAAAGCGGCCGCAGGTAAAGGCCTGCCACGTAGTCGGTGATGAAGCGGGCGGGGCTCAGGCGGTGATCGAGAATCTCGACTTGGATCTGGCCGCCGTGGGTGTGGCCTGCGAGCGAGACTTCAACACCCAATTCCGCGGCGCGATTGAAGGAATTGGGATTGTGCGAAAGCAGAATATTGGGAATGTCTTTGCGGATCAGCGGTTCGATGCCGATCAAGGTGGAAACTCTGCGGCCACCGGGAGCGCGTTCGCGCTGATAATCAACGCCAATCAAATTGAGTTGTGCGCCGTTGAAAGTGATCGACGCATTTTCGTGGCGCAGTAGTTTCATGCCCTGTTGAGCGAATAAATCCTGCGCGCGGTCCTCGGCGTCCGCGTAGACTTCGTGATTGCCGTTGCAGCCGTAAATGCCCAGCGGAGCGGACAGCCGGCGAATTTCCTCGATACATTCCTCGATCGGATCGCCGGCACCGGTGATGAAGTCTCCGGTGATTACGGCGAGATCAGCGCCGAGATCGTTGGCCATATCAACCGCGCGGCGGACCTGGCTGCGTGGCATGTAGCCGCTCATATGGATGTCGCTGAGTTGGGCGATGGTCATGCCATCGAGGGCGGCGGGAAGATTGGAAATCGGGATTTCCACGCGATGGACCTGATAGTTCAGGCGTTCCGCCGCGAACCCGTACATCGCGCCAAGGAAAGGCGTGGCGCCGGCCGCGGCGGTCGCGGTTTTGAAAAAGTAGCGCCGACCCGGATCAATGGGTAGTTCTTCATCGCCAGGAGACAGGGCTGGTTGGCTGCGCGTTTTGCAGAAGCGCCAGACACGCTCCAGCCCGTGAACGCATTTTACGGCCAGATACGCAAACAGAGCGCTGAAGAACCACAGCCCGGCCACAACATTCAGAAAAGTGCCGCGAGGGATGATGCTGCCGTGGCCATTGCGAAGCGAGTCAACCAGACTGACGATGATGAGGACAAGTCCAATTACATAAAGGGCGCGAATCCCGATTCGCATCGGCGCGCTGCGCCAACGGCCGCTCCAACTCCAGAGCGAGCGATGCCAGAAACGCTGCGATAAGAACAGCACCAGGAGCATAGACAGAGCAATTGTGATGCGCAGAACGAACCAGGAAAGCAGCACTCGGCCGTGCCTCCAACAAACTACCCTTAGTTTAGCATGGACGCGGGCCTAGCCAATTTACACGTGCGCTTCGTGGTTACTGTGAGTAAGATGCTGGCGGCGGACGGTACCGTCAACCAGGCTTACATTCACGGCGGACAGCCGTCGAAGCAGGCATCTGTCCTGGGACAGGGATTCGAAGTGGATTCCTGCACAAACCGGGGCATCGGAGGAGAGATGAATCGAAACAAGTTTGTTGCGTTTCTTACGGGATTGTGTCTTGTGGCGTTTCTGGCTGCGGTGCCCGCGTTTGCACAAACCGACGCCAAGCCCAAGGAACCACCAAAGCCCGCGCTGGGGCCCTCTGCAGCGGTGCTTGAACAGTGGAACGATATCGGCCGGAAGCTGATCGCGATCGCCGAGGATTTGCCAGAAGACAAATACGACTACAAGCCGAATCCGGCTTCGCGGTCGTTCGTGGAGAACTTGCTGCACGCTTCGGCTTCGATGTACTTCTTTACCGATTCAGTGCAGGGGCAAAAACCGAGATATGGTGACGATCCAAAGCGCGATGAGCTGAAAACGAAGCCGCAAGTCGTAGCGTTTGTGAAAAAGTGCGTGCAGGATGGCGCGGACGTTATCAAAGCCAAGGGAGACGCCGGCATGTCGACTTCGGTGTATGCCGGTGGACCCAGGATGGCGCGTGTCGACGAGCTGGGTTACGGACTGATCGAACATTCTGGAGAGCACTACGGGCAGTTGGTGGTGTACTACCGTGCTAACGGAATGGTGCCGCCGGAGTCGCGGCCGAAGAAGTAAGGACAATCGATAACAACTGCTGCGGACACGATTAAGCCGAAGGAGGATATTTTATCGATCTTCCTTCGGCTTTCTTTTTTTTGAGTGGCTTCTTACATAACGATGAGAAAATTTGCATGTGGAATCTGTCTTGTTTTCGCAGGTGCGCTCTTTGCAGGA
>Ga0307475_10001460_pt1 | contig 14037 bp, 9 predicted proteins | sample atmos_gasesECM1C_FD_203317 | JGI IMG/M metagenome (GOLD analysis project Ga0307475, IMG submission 203317) | Hardwood forest soil microbial communities from Morgan-Monroe State Forest, Indiana, United States - atmos_gasesECM1C_515 | ecosystem: Environmental > Terrestrial > Soil > Temperate... | reverse complement strand
GAAATCGAGGCTGGTGGTCGCCAATGTGGTAGAGAAGCTGAAGACAACCCGAATCACTCTCACGTTGCCGGTGTTGAACGCAGCGCGTTGTGTCGCTTTTTTGGTGAGCGGGACTGACAAGGCGGCGGTGCTGCACGAAGTGCTGGAAGGCAGCGCCCCAGGCGAGAAGTATCCCTCGAAACTGGTGCGACCGGGAGACGGTAAGCTGATCTGGTTTATCGATCGGGCTGCGGCAAGCGAACTGTCAACGGCTGCGTGAAGAGGCTCCAAACGGCGCGCGGGAGATGTCCGCTAGCCGCGCCAGCCCCCGATTTCCTTCAAGCCTTTGCCACGGGCGTGCTCGAAAAGCCGCACCTTATGGCGGGAGTGTTCGAATTCGTGGATGTCGGCCCAGACTTCCGCCTGCCAGGCCTTGTCGTGGGTGGCGGACTCGCCGCATGTGGCGCATCGGGTGTGCAGGCTGGTGGAAGGGTCTTCTGCCTTCACCCCTCCGGGCAACTCGATGAAGATGCAGCGAACTTCCTGAATCTCCTCGTCCCTGTCGAGCAGGTGTTCGTAACGCAGCAGGTAACAGAATCCCAGCTTGTGGGCTTCGGCCTCGGCCTCAGCGCGGGTGTGAAACGGGCCGTACTCCGCCCTCAGTTGCTCGGTAGAGTCGCAAGCCATCCAGAAAATCTCTTTGTAGTTCATTGCCGCCACGCCCGGGAATCGCGGAGCGGCTCGAGCTAGGGGCGAGACCGCTCTCGTCTGGGTTCGGTTTGTTAATGCAATTTACAGGCCGACTGCAAATAAGCGCGAGGCTTGTTTTTTCAATGCCTTACCGCAACTCTTAAAGGCGGCTCCAGAGTTGAAGTGCAAAGGTTTTGCAGCAGTTGTCCGGCCGCAACGGGCATGATGCAAGAACTTGCGTGCCAGCTCTGTGTTCCGCACCATCAGCCTGCCGCAGCGCGAGCCGGTGGAAAAACCGTCCGCTCCGGTTCTTCGAGCCAATTCTTGCCGCCATGGCTGGCCACGTACATGGCGAGTTCGAGGCGGCTCCAGACGCCCAGTTTGTCGAAGGTGCTGCGCAGGTGATTTTTGATGACCTGCTCCGTTGTGCCCATGAGGTTGCCAATCTCCCGATTGGTAAGGCCTTCCCATACCAAGGTGGCGACTTGAATTTCCTTTGGGGTCAAACGCTCGCGCGGCATCATGACTTCAACTCCGCTTTCTCGAATGCGGCAGTCGCCAGCCGCACCCGCTTTCGCCCATCGCGAATTCCGGCGCGCAAAAATAATGTGCGCAAGTGCTGCTTCACGGTGCGCGGGCTGATGCTCAACTGGCCGGCGATTTCCTTGTTGCTGCAACCCTGGACCAGCAAATCCAGCACCTGCTGATCGCGTGGCGTAACCTTCACTCTGTCAAGATCCATCACGGGTAGTCTCCTCCTGGTTTCCCTTCTCTTCGGTTGCTCTCGTTCCGCACTCGTCATTCATGCACATTCTTCGCCAAATTTTCGCTTGCCTTCGGCTGGACTTCTAAGACCAGCGTGCGCTTGCACTTAGGAGCAAGAACCATAGCTTTCAGAAGAAGTTCAGACACGCCGTGCTAGGCTAGGCCGTCCCAAATTGGGCGAGGATGACGGAACCGATGGCTGCGCCGGAGACTGAAACATCTCCACAGCTGGTATGTCCACGATGAGAACACCGAAGGAACGGGTACGCGCCACTGGCGTCGGATCAACCAAGATAAGGCTTTTCCCATCAGACCTTTGAAACGATTCTAGTTCGATGGATGAAATCGCGAGGTGGTCAGTGAAAACTACAGGGATGCATCCCCGAAGCACAAGAAATCAGATGTCCCGAAATGGGCATCAGAAGGCGGTCACGCTGTTCATTTTGGTGCTAGTGTTCGCGGCGCCTCTGCTTTTTGCACAGACTTCGCTTTCCCGGGTGTCGGTCGTACAACCGTCAGTTCAGCAGTCCGGATCCGCCAATGCTCCTGCCGACGATGGAACTCCCTTGACGATCACGCTGCAGGACGCGCTGGAGCGGGCGCGAGCCAACGACACGCAGTACCATGCGGCGCTGACCGATCTCGGCGTGGCCCGTGAGGACCGGGTGCAAGCGCGCGCCGGATTACTGCCGAACATCAGCTACAACAATTCCTTTATTTATACCGAGGGCACCGGCCAGCCTCGCGAATGTGCGCTTACCGGTTCGTGTCCGGTGAGTCGCTTTATCGCCAACAATGGGGTGCACGAATACATCAGTCAGGCGAACGCACACGAAGCTGTCTCGCTTACTAATTTCGCGGACTACCGGCGGTCTTCGGCAGCGCTGGCGCAGGCGCGGGCGAAAGCGGAGATCGCCACCCGGGGGCTGGTCGTCACCGTAACTCAGGCCTATTATGGGCTGGTCGCAGCACAGCGCAAGTATGCGACCGCGCAACGGGCGGCGACGGAGGCACAGAGGTTTCTGAAGATCAGCCAGGATTTGCAGAATGGCGGCGAAGTGGCGCGCGCGGACGTGGTTAAGGCCGGCATTCAGACGCAGCAGCGGCAGCGTGATCTGCAGGAGGCTCAACTCGACATGCAGCGTAGCCGGCTGGATCTGGCCGTGCTGCTCTTTGCGGATTGGAATGAGAACTTCAGCGTAGTCGACGACCTCCAGACTCCGGAGCCGCTACCCATGTTCCCCGAAGTGGAAGCGGCGGGCAAGAAGAACAATCCCGAGTTGCGGGCAGCGCTGGCCGCTTTAGCGGTCGCGAACCATCAAGTCACCGCGGCGTGGGGAGGATTGCTGCCCTCCTTGAGCGTCGACTACTTCTACGGCATCGATTCCAACCAGTTCGCCATCCGGACCGACGGCGTGCGCAACCTGGGATATTCGACCGTAGCGAGCCTGCAGATCCCCATCTTCAGTTGGGGAGCAGATCGCAGCAAGTTGAAACAGGCGGAGCTGCGCCGCGATCAGGCGAAATTGGAGTTGAGCCATGAACACCGCCTGCTTCTGGCCCACCTGCGGCAGTTCTACGAGGAAGCAACTACTGCGCGGTCGGAGATGGAATCGCTGGCCAGCTCCGCCGAAATGGCGGCGGACAGTCTGCGGCTGACCAATCTTCGCTATCAGGCCGGCGAATCGACGGTGTTGGAAATTGTGGACGCGCAGAATACCCTGACGCAAGCGCGAAACGCCTATGACGATGGACAAGTCCGCTACCGGGTCGCAGTCGCTAATTTGCAAACTCTAACGGGGAGCTTCTAAGGTAAATGAGCCAGACCCCAGTCGCTGACGTCCAACTTCAACCGCAACCGCCGCGAAGTTCCTACACCCCCCGCAGTGTGTTCGTCCTCGCCGCGGCGATCAGTCTCGCGATCGGCTCTGCCGCCTGCTCGGGAGATAAAGGCGACAAAGAGCCGACGGTGACGGTGCAGGTGGCGACGGTCGAAAAGACAACCATCCAACACGTGATCAAGACGCAGGCCATTTTGTTTCCGCGCCAACAGGCGGCAATTGTGGCCAAGATCAGCGCTCCAGTGCAGAAATTTTTGGTCAAGCGCGGCAGCCCGGTGCATAAGGGCGAATTGCTCGCAGTCCTTGAAAACCGCGATCTGTCTGCGGCCGCTCAGGAAAATAAGGGCAGCTACGAACAGGCGCAAGCCGCGTATGAGACCACGACCGCGGCCAACCTGCCGGAGGAAATCCAGAAAGCCGAAGCGGAGGAGCAGCAGTCCAAAAAAGCATTGGATGCTCAAGAGAAGGTCTATCAAAGCCGCCAGCAGTTGTATCAGGAAGGAGCTTTGCCCCGGAAGGAACTCGACCAGTCTGGGGTCGAAGTCGTGCAGGCGCGCAATCAATACTCGATTGCAAAAAAGCATCTCGATACCCTGCTGGCCATCGGAAAGCAGCAGGAACTGAAGGCCGCCGCCGGGCAACTGGAATCAGCCAAAGGAAAATACCTTGGCGCAGAGGCACAACTCAGTTACTCCGAGATTCGCAGTCCGATTGATGGCGTGGTCACCGACCGGCCGTTGTATCCCGGCGAGATGGCGGCGGCGGGAACTGCGATCGTAACCGTGATGGACATTTCCGCCGTGATTGCCAAAGCGCACATCCCGCAGGCCGATGCCGCGTTGCTGAAGATCGGCGATAAGGGAACGATCACGGTGCCCGGACTGGATGAGCCCGTTGAGGGCAAGGTCACGGTGGTGAGCCCGGCGCTCGACCCCAACAGCACGACCGTGGAAGTGTGGCTCGAGGCGAAAAATCTGAAGCAGCAATTGAAGCCCGGAACTAGCGTTCAACTCTCTCTCACAGCTAAGACAGTGAAGGATGCGCTGGTCGTTCCCGCCGCCTCCGTGATCACTCCCGCGGATGGGAGTTCCGCGGTGATGGTCGCGGGCAGCGATGGCAAGGCTCACCAGAAAACGGTGAAGCTGGGAATTCGGCAGGACGACGACGTGCAGATTCTCGAAGGCGTAACCGAGAATGACAAAGTGGTCGCGACCGGCGCCTACGGCTTGCCCGACAACACCAAGATTAAGGTGGAAACACCTTCGGAGACGCCGAAGGAAGCACCCAAGGAAACCAAGGAAAGCCCCAGTGAGAAATAACCGCCGCGGAGCCACTGCGTGAATCAAGAGAAATCTGAGCACTGGGTATCGCGCCATTCCCGGCCGATGATTTTCCTGATCCTCACCCTGGCCCTGCTGGGTGGATATCTGGCCTTCACCATTCCTGTATCGGTGTTTCCCGCAACGAATTTTCCCCGCGTACTGATCGCCGTGGATAACGGCGTGATGCCCATCGATCAGATGATGGTCACGGTGACGCGGCCGATCGAGGAAGCCGTGAATAGCGTCCCCGGACTGTTGACGGTGCGCTCCATCACCAGCCGCGGTTCGGCCGAAATTGATCTTTACTTTCGCTGGAACCTGGACATGTTCCAGACCCTGCAATATGTGAATGCAGCGTTGTCGCGCGTGCAGCCCGAGCTTCCTCCGACGGCCAAGGTCGAAGCGCACCGCATGACCTTCGCCAGCTTCCCCATTCTCGGTTACAGCGTTACCTCGGCGACGGTGCCCCAGACGCGACTGTGGGAGATGGCGACGTATGAGATGAAGCCGCGCTTGAACCGGCTGGATGGAGTCGCCACCGTCATCATCCAGGGAGGACAGGAACCCGAGTTTCAAATCACTCCCGATCCCGCCAAGCTGCTCGCGGCGAGCGTAACCGTTTCCGACATTCTCGATGCCTTGCGCCGCACCAATCTGATTGACTCACCGGGATTGCTGGAACGCAATCATCAGCTTTTTCTCGGCCTGATCAACGGCCAGGTACAAACTCCGGAACAAATTGCCGACACCGTAATCAAGAACACACCCGCGGGAATTCCAGTCCGGATACGAGACGTTGCCACCGTCGCGCCCGATGTGAAGCCGGTTTATACGGTCGTGACCGCCAACGGGAAGCCGGCGGTGCTGCTCAACATCAACCGCCAGCCCGATGGAAACACGGTGCAGGTGGCGGACGAAGTCCACACCGAAATCGAGCGCATTCGTAAAACCCTGCCGCCGGGTGTGGAGATTCAGCCGTTTTACGACCAATCCGTTATCGTGGCCGAGTCGATCAAGAGCGTGCGCGACGCGATTCTGCTGGGCTTGATTCTGGCGTCGATCATTCTGGTTGTGTTCCTGCGCGATTGGGGAACGTCGCTGGTTGCAGGTCTCGTGATCCCAGTCACAGTCATGGTCACGTTCATCGCTCTCAAGATGATGGGGCAAACCTTCGACCTAATGACGCTGGGCGGATTGGCCGCCGCCGTAGGCCTGGTCATCGACGACGCCATCGTCGTGGTGGAAAATATTGTGCTGCATCGCGACGCGGGCCAGGGGCGTCTCGAGGCGATCGAGAGTGCGTTGCGGGAAATCACAGCGCCGTTGGTCGGGTCGACCATCACACCCATTGTGGTTTTCATTCCCTTGATTGCAATCACCGGGGTAACAGGGGTGTTCTTCCGCGCGCTGGCCGTGACCATGAGCGTCTCCCTTCTGACTTCGCTAGTGCTCGCGGTGACGTGGACTCCGAATCTGAGCCAGTATTTTATTCGCGGGCGGCGTGAGAAGGAGAACGGCAAGTCTGGTTCCACGTCCGGCAAAGGCGAAGCCGCGAACTCGCGAGAAGCAAGTTCGGTGACGTCGGAGAATCAACTCGACGCACGGCGCTTGCTGGCGGCCGAGGAGGCGCATCTCAGCGGGTTTTTCCTGCGCGTAGTCAACTTCCACGAACGCTGGCTGCGCCGCGCGCTGGAACGGCCCCGGATGCTGGTTCTGTTCAGTGTTGTGCTGATCGCGGTTTCTTACGTCTGCTATCGCTTCTCGGGCTCCGACCTGCTGCCCACGATGGATGAAGGTGGATTTGTTCTCGATTACATCATGCCCGCCGGTAGTTCGCTCTCGGAAACCAACCGCGTGGTTGGGCACGTGGAACAGATTCTGCGCGAGACTCCCGAGGTGGAAAGCACTTCGCGCCGCACCGGATTGCAGTTGGGCCTGGCTGCCGTCACCGAAGCAAACACCGGCGACGTACTGGTAAAACTGAAAGCCAAGCGCGACCGCGATGTGGAAGAAGTAATGGCCGAGGTGCGTGCGAAAATCAAACAGCAAGAGCCCGCTCTCGACCTCGACTTCATACAGGTTCTTCAGGACATGATTGGAGACCTCACTTCGGCACCCGAACCGATCCAGATTAAGTTATTTTCGCAGGATCCAAAACAGCTCGAGGAGTGGGCGCCGAAAGTTGCGGAAGCCATTCAGAAGATCAATGGCGTGGTCGACGTTCTGAATGGAATTGAGAACACCATCAGCGGGCCGGCCGTGACTTTTCAGGTGGACCCGAGCGTGGCTGCGCGCGCGGGTTTCACGGCGGAGGAAATTGCAGTGGATGCTTCCGCCATCCTCGAGGGCGAGCCGGCGCCAACACCAGTGGTGACCAATGGCCGCGCCTACACGTTGCGCGTGCGGTTCCCGGCGGCGAACCGGGCTTCGCTCGAGGCCATGCGCGATACACTTCTCGTCAGCAGCAGCGGGCATACCGCCACTCTGGGCGCGCTGTCGACGGTGGTCGAAACGCCGGGACAGACCGAGATCCGGCGGGAAAACCTTCAGCGGCAGGTCGCCGTGACCGCGCGCCTCGAGGGCACCAACCTGGGCAGCGGCATGGCCGCGGTGCGAAAAGCAGTCAGCGGGCTGCACCTGCCTTCCAGCATTCGTGTGGAATACGGCGGCACCTATCAAGAACAACAGCGTTCGTTCCACGATCTGGTGGTGGTGCTAGTGCTCGCCGTGCTGTTGCTTTTCATTGTGCTGCTGTTCGAGTTTGGCGCCTTTGCCGCGCCTGTCGCTATTCTTTCGTCGGCGCTGCTTTCCACTTCTGGCGTGTTCATCGCTCTTCTCATCACGCGCACCACGTTCAACATTTCGTCTTTCATGGGCATGATCATGGTAATCGGAATCGTGGCCAAGAACGGCATCTTGCTGCTGGACGCGGACCAAAAAATGCGAGAGCTTGGACTCAGCTCGGAAGACGCCATACTGCAAGCTGGGCGGCGGAGATTGCGTCCCATCGTGATGACGGCCCTTGCAACCGTCGCAGGCATGCTGCCGCTAGCCTTCGCCATCGGCGCAGGATCTCAAATGCTGCAGCCGCTCGCGATCGCAGTGATTGGCGGGGTTTTGATTTCGATGGTGCTGTCGCTGATCATCACGCCCGCCGTGCATTTTTATCTCACGGGCGAAAAGCAAACATCATCAATCGCGTCAGTCTGATAGGTATCCATCCACAAGCGGTTTGTGGCCCGCTGACATGCATAACCTTCCGTTACGGGAGTAACCTGCGAACAGCTCTGCGAATTCAGAGTGCCAGCGAGGTCTCAACCCGCATTGCCTCCGTGTAACCCCTTGAATCGCGCGGATTTCCGGTATTGTCATGATTCTGGGATCACCTCACCTTTCTGTAGCGCGCATGCGTCGCAGCAGCAGCCGGACTTTCATAACGTAGCTTCTTTGGCGCGGAATTGCACTAGAATGGGGTTGGTCTCCAGGCGGGCCACCTCCGCCCGCGCGCCCGCTGGCCACGGGCAGGCAGTAGGATTGTGACCGACAAAAAAGACAAACCAATTCTCGACGAGCAGACTTTTGAAAAGCTGCTGGAGGCGGGGTATGTGCTCCAGGAGCACGGCCGCAAGATGCGGGAACTGGAAGCAAGGATGGAGTCGCACAGCGAACGACTCCGCGAACAAGAGGCGGCAAACCAACCTCCGCCACCAAAAAACAAATCGGAATCGGGAGATACTTCACGCTCCAACGGCGACTACACGCTGACCCTGGCGGAAATTGTCGAAGCGCAGCGCCAGATTCAGGTACGCCATCTCGAACTGGATAAGGCGATGGCGGTGATCGCCGAAAAAGTCGCACGCATCGCCAGCGCGACCGGCGCAGGCATTGGAATCCTGGACGAAAAGATCGTGCGTTATGGCGCTGGAGCCGGCTCTCCGGCTTTGCCCGTGGGGAGCGAAGTTCCGCTGGCGACCGCGGTTTGCGCTGCCAGCATACGCACCGGGCAGGTGATTCGCAGCGAGGATGTAAATACGGAAGTGCTGTTCGACCCGGAGCCTTGCCGCGAGCGTGGAATCCTGTCATTGCTGGCTGTGCCGATCTATCACGACGGCGATATTGTGGGAGCGCTGGAACTTTATTTTGACCGGATTCGCGGCTACGCGGAACAGGACATCCACACTTGCCAACTGATGGCTGGGCTGGTGACCGAAGCGATTGGCCGGGATGCCGACTCGGAATTGAAGAAGTCCATGGCAGTGGAGCGATCTGCTATGTTAGCCGCAATCGAAAAGCTGCAGCCGAATCTGGCCGCCCTGGCGGGGGACCAATCTGCGGCGGCCGCCAAAACGAATGTCAGCGCAGGAGCGGCCACAGCGGCGAAATCCCCCTGCTGGAAGTGCGGAAATGATCTGCTCGCGGAGGAACAGTTTTGCGGCAAGTGCGGCGCCGCACGCGACAGCGACAGCGAACCCTTCAGCATGCAGAGCAAACTGGCTTCCGCATGGCACAAGCAGCAGAGGCTCCAGGACACCTTCGCCGCCGCGCCTCCCAACGGACCTTCGCATCCCCGAGAGACAACGCGCCCGGCCACGGCGCATTCGCAAAGCAACGAGCACAACATTGCGGAAGATGCAACAGTGGATGACCAGCATGAGGCATTCTTCCAGCCCGAGTTAGAAGCGAGTGACCCTTTGTCCACACCGTCGTTTGCCGCGAGCGCAGATGAGGACGCAAAGGCAGCATCCTTGTCGTCGGAATCGCAATCTGGCGATGGCGGAGACAACGCCGAGGGTCCTTCAACGGCGCTCGCGAAGCCGCAGCCCGAGGACGTGGTCTGGAGTTCCGCAGCGAAAGCGCGGGACTTTCTGGAAGCATTGTCTGAGACGCATGAGCCCGGCGCGTTAGCCCGCTTTTGGCGTTCCCGGCGCGGCGATTTCTATCTCGCCGTCGCAGTTATTCTGGTCGTAGTCGTGATTCGCTGGGGAATCTGGTCCAACCATCCCGCGGGCGCTACGGACCGCGGGAAGGCGGTTTCGGGCAGCTCGATTCGGCACAAACAGCCGGCCGCCGATGCCAATCTCTCCGTATTCGACAAGCTTCTGATTAGTCTCGGGCTGGCGGAAGCTCCCGAGCCTCCGGAATACAAAGGCAATCCCGACACCCAGGTCTGGATCGACCTGCACACTGCTCTTTACTACTGCCCCGGTTCCGACCGTTACGGCAAGACACTGAAAGGCCGAATCTCGAGCCAGCGCGATGCACAGTTGGACCAATTCGAACCCGCCAACCGCAAGCCATGTGACTGATTTCACAGGGCTTGCCTGATCCGAGAAAATCCGCAGCAGCCGGATTTGACAACCTTCCAGGCCAGTAGTGCAATCATAAATATTGCCCCTTCTCCGGAGAATGCTATTGCCGTATCCCAAAAAAGAATCTGACACAAATTCGATGCCGGATCCCGAGCTGAATCCCCTGGTGAATCCGGTACTCGCAGCGAATATGGGACGATGGGCGGAAGTGTATTTCACTAGTCCGCCCGAGAGGCGGGAACAAGCTGTCGCCGAGTTGATCCGGGAATTGGAGAACGATTCTCTTCCGACGGCAGCTTCAGATCAAGCGAACAACAACAAGAGTGTGACCGCACCTGAGACTGCGGAAGCGGCGGAGTCTTCTTCTTACGCAGTGGAACTTCTCCGCAGTTGCAGTGCGTGCGGGCACAAGAATTCGGCAGAGCAAAAATTTTGCGGGATGTGCGGCGCACCCGTGCAAGTCTCGCCCGAGTCGCACGCGCCGCATCTTAAAGAAACCGCACCGGTTTCTGGAGCCAGGTGGAGCGAGCCCCAACATTCTCCCAAAAGCGGTTCTGGCCAGTATGCTACTGAGCCGGGCGTCAGCTCCTCCGGTGCATTCGGAAGTTACGATGCCGAGGGAGACTCAATGTGGTTGCCGGCGGAAGGAGACCTGCCGAGTTTCGCCATTGAACCCGAGCCTGTTCCCTATCGTTACCGGCTCTACGTGGGTGTAACGTTGGCGATCCTTCTCTCACTGCTCATTTACATGTCATGGCGTGGAACAAAAGCTATTTCGAGCAACTCAAGTCCGCAGTCCGTTCCTTCGAAGGTCATGCCACCTGCGCCGGTGGCCTCTGTGCCCGCCGCGCCTGCGCCAGTGCAGCAGCCCAGAGCGACGCCGAGCGGCCCATCGGGAGGCGATGCGCAGGCCTCGCCCGTCGCCAGCGAGAATCCGCCAGAGGCAACTCCGCAGAAAGAGCAGGGTGCCGAAGCGCAACCTGCGTCCAGCGTCGTCACTGGGGCCGCAAGTTCCACACCCATTGCGTCTGAGCACAGCGGCACGGAAGACCTAACCACTGCGGAGTATTACCTGAGCGGCGCGCATGGCAGGACTCGCGATAGCAAAGAAGCTGCCCTCTGGTTGTGGAAAGCCGTGGGAAAGGGCAACCCCACGGCGACCCTGGTTTTGTCTGATTTGTATTTGCGAGGGGACGGCGTGCCTAAGAGCTGCGACCAAGCGCGGTTGCTGCTGGATGCGGCAGCCCGAAAAGGCGCGCGAGCAGCCGGAGAGCGGTTGCGTAACTTGCAGGCCTTCGGTTGTCAGTAAAAACTGGTTGCGGGACGTCGTCCCGCAACCTCAGATCCGCTCCGAACTCAACCGGAAAGGCCATTCATATTACGCGCGCCTGCGGCGATTCACGCCGGAAGTTGTGGCTCTTGCTTGCGTGACTCGTACCATAGGGCAAGTTCCACGCGGTTCCAGAGCCCGAGCTTGTCGTAAATCACGCGAAGATAATTCTTCACGACATGTTCTGTGGTGCCGATGGCGTCGGCCACGTCGCGGTTCCTCATGCCCTGGGCGACAAGCTCGATGACCCGGTTTTCGCGCTCGCTGGGTGTACGGGTTCCATAGCGTTCGTTTGCAAACATAATTGCCTCCGATATAACAGGGTTGCGAGTTTCACTCGCTTGATTCCGCCGGTGATTCCGAAGCGGAGAAAGAGCCGGTTGAAATGCGCCTTCACGGTCCTGCGCGCCATCTTGAGCTGGCTGGCGATCTCGGCATTGTCACAGCCTTGCAAAAGCAATTCGACGATTTGCTGTTCCCGCGGTCCTAGCCGAACGGACTGCTCCATCATCACCTACCCCCTGGGTTTTTGGATTCGCCCCTGCCTAATACTGGTCCAGCTGAGATATTTCCAGATTACGTAGCATCCACAATGCCACTTTGAGACGAGAATGTCTGTGATCAACGAACATCCATTTCCACAGGCACTTGGCGGGATTCAGCGGACTTCCAGAATCTGGAGTTCCAACCCAAGAACTTGGGTAGCGGCAATCCGCCAAGGCCATCAGGACTGATTTTGAAGGTACGAAAGGTGCGTAGAGTCAGTATAACTGGATCTGGCCATCTGAACAGCAAAAATCAAACACGAATTACACTTAAATGCGTCCCCCGGAAAATGCGACGCCGCAGCCGCCCCACGATTCTGAAAGACTCCTCATAGCCAGCCAGCTGTGGGCACGCCAGATGCTCGGGCAAATACCCTAGGTTAAATTTGCCATGCCTACACGATAGGCCTGAAGAATTTACATGACCTACCTGATGGAAACACCTTTATCCTGTGGAGAATGCACTTTCAACACCAATTCGGGACTGAGCACCTCTTGGTGCTCTACATTGTTTCTGAGCCATGAAACTTTCTTGGTCACGTCTTCAGGATGCGAATTTCTGCAATCGAATCGGCCCACGTTTCGCGGACGATGCTCCCGACGCTGGCGTAATAGCGGCAGGAGCCTCCCGATGATCCGACTTCTTGGTGTAGTTGGTGCACGTCCCAACTTTATGAAAATCGCCCGCCCTCAAATGCTCCAGCTCGCAGCTATTGTAATGCCGACTGCGATGCCTGCACCGCGCAACCGCCTGAGCCCGACGTTCCACAAACCTGATCGCTCAGCGTGGAGAAATATATCTGAGAACCCCCCGCGAGCGTTCCCGAGCTAACAGTATTGTCGATGACAATTCCACTCGCGCCTCCCGCCGAAGGCATCGCGGCAGTTCCGAGCGCGCCCAGGTTCGTCCACTTCACTGTGCCGTCGGTCGTGATGGCGCCGGCCGTGGTGCTGAATGCCGGCATGGAACCGCCTGAAGTCCCAGCGGTGGTTACAAATTCAATGTTCTTGTTGCCGTCGAGGATCTTGCTATGCAGCGCGTACGGATGGCTCGATTGCCACGCGGCCAGGGTGAAAGCCGATTGCGGCCCCTGATCCAGCCAGTGGACCGTGCCATCGGTAGTGGAGTGGCCAATGATCGTGTTCCAGCCAGGCGCGGCCGCGCCGGATGTGCCGGCTACACTCACCACCTGAATCTGAAAGTGGTTGTCGAGAATCTCCTGGCCCACGGAATATGCGGTCGATGCTTTCCATGGCGTATCCTTAAAATTAAACACGCATCCACCAGCGGAGCACCGGGAGGAAGCCCCGCCATTCTCCGCGCCGGCAAATATCCACTCGGTTGCGCCCCCTGTCGCATTGAGATTTGGAATATCGGTTACAGGAGAGCACGGCGTAATAGCGCTAGTGGAAAGAACCGGCCCTGCGGTTCCGAGGCCGTTCATTGCGCCGGCCGCAATGGAGACCTGATACAAGACGGGAGGCCCGCCGGTGTTGCCGCAGACGTAAAGGTTACCGGTGGGTGGGACCACCGAGTTTTCGTAGGTGCTGTCCAAGGCGCCGATGTACAGGGGACTCGGCGGGCTACCAGAAAGGGTGCTGGCTCCTACGACCGCCTCCGATCCAATATCGCCCGCAATGAAACTGGTCGTGAGCTGGTAGACCGCCGTGCAGTCAGCTCCTCCGTTACAGGACCCGCTGCCGTCGCTCGAGGCGAACACGTATACCAGTCCAGCCGAGGAATCGACAATGGGCCCTTGTACGATGCCAGCGCCACCCTCCGCGCTGGAGAAATCCACCTGGCCGGAGACGGTAACTCCGCCCGTCGAGTCGACACGATACAAGAAGCCGCCGGTATCCGCGACAAACACGTTGCCCGAGGCCGAGTCGTGAACCGGGCTGGTGAGGGCGGTGGCAGCACCAGGGTTCACCTGCACTGGCCATCCTCCCGTAAAAATTTGAGTGGGAACCCCCTTGAATACCGGGGTGTACTTGTGGAGCCAGCCGGCATCATCTCCCACATAGGCAACGTCATTCGCGTAGTCATAGAAGACAGATGAATTGCTGTCTTTTTCGTTAACTCCTCCATGTTGCAGGGTCAGCGTGGTCATGCAAGGCGCGACGCAGGCAGGATACAAACTATGCGGCAGTATTGGCGAAAGGGCCATTGGGGAGCCGATGCTCTCAGTGGTTGAGGCGGCCCACTTCAGCAGGACTAAAGTCGATGCATACCCGCCACCAGTTTGCACAAACGCA
>Ga0307475_10001459_pt1 | contig 14040 bp, 14 predicted proteins | sample atmos_gasesECM1C_FD_203317 | JGI IMG/M metagenome (GOLD analysis project Ga0307475, IMG submission 203317) | Hardwood forest soil microbial communities from Morgan-Monroe State Forest, Indiana, United States - atmos_gasesECM1C_515 | ecosystem: Environmental > Terrestrial > Soil > Temperate... | reverse complement strand
GCGACGGCGACAAAACAGGAAGAGATAACGGTCTTAAAACTGAACTCCGCGTGACTCATTTCGGGAGGGATGACGCTGGGCGTCGGTTACAAGGTGGCGGTGCACTAACAATGCGGTCGAATGTGTTCCTACGAGGTGAAATGTGAAAGGACAATTCTGGCAACTGGCAATTCTCGCCTCGGCCGCTTTTTTGCCCGCTCCTTTGGTCACTTTTGGGCTTAACGCAGATCAAAAGCAGGACGAGGGTGACATCCGTAAAGTGGTGGTCGGCTTACAGGAGGCATGGAATCGCCACGACATGAAAACTTGGGCCAGCCTGTTCGCGAAAGACGCGGATTTCGTCAATGTGGCGGGCTGGTGGTGGAAAGGTCGCGATGAAATCCAGAGCAAACACGAGCAAGCTCATGCGTTCATATTCCGCGAGAGCACGCTGACTATGGACGAACCTGTTGTCCGCTTCCTTGCAACGGATATTGTCCTGGTGCACGTTACGTGTTCACTTGTAGATGATAAAAATCCGGATGGGACACCGCGGCAACCGCGAAAGGCGATTCTGACGCTGGTGTTGCAGCGTCAGGAAGGGACATGGTTGATCGCGGCCGCACAGAATACGGACAGACGGCCCGAGGCGCCCATCCCAACAGCTCCACCAAGCAAATAATCGTTGCTTGCGCCAACTTCGGAAAGTGCAGTTGAAAGGTCGGCAGGCTGGTATTTTTTAGGACCCCAGGGCACACGGACCACGAGACGAGCATGTCTAAGAAAACTGCAGCGACGGCGACAAAACAGGAAGAGATAACGGTCGAGGGAATTTTCGGGCCGGGCGGGATGCTGGAGAAGCGGCATCCGGGGTACGAGTTCCGTCCTTCACAGTTGGAGATGGCGAGGATCACCGAAGAGGCATTCCAAAAGCATCAGCACGCCATCATCGAAGCGGGGACGGGGACGGGCAAAACGCTGGCGTACCTGATTCCAGCAATTCGCAGCGGGCGGCGCGTGGTGGTGTCCACGGCGACGAAGTCGCTGCAGGAGCAATTGTTCCAGAAGGACGTGCCTTTCCTGCAAAGGCATTTCGCGCCCCATCTGAAGGCCGCGTTGATGAAGGGCCGAAATAATTTTCTTTGCCGGCAGAAGGTGCACCAGATGGCGGATCAGCCGGTGCTGAGGGGCATTGACGAGGTTGACTGGTTCGCGCAGATCAAAGATTGGGAGAAGCTGACGGAAACGGGAGACCGGAACGAGCTGACGTTTCTTCCCGACGACGCCGAGCTATGGGGCCGGATCGACGCGCGGAGCGACCTGTGCACCGGCCAGAAGTGCGACGCATTCCAGCGTTGCTTTATCACCGCGATGCACCAGCGGGCGCAGGACGCGGACCTGATTATCGTGAATCATCATTTGTTCTTCGCCGACCTCGCGATCCGGCAGGATGATTTCGGGTCGATTCTGCCGGAATACTCGGCGGTGGTGTTCGATGAGGCGCACGAGATCGAGGACGTGGCGAGCGATTACTTCGGGCGGCAGATTTCGAGCTACCGCTTCGACGAGCTGGCGCGCGACACGGAAAACGCCCTGCGCGTGCTGCAAATCCCGGCGGCACAGATGCGCAAGCAGCTCGCGCGAGTGCGCGAACGCGGGCGCAGCTTCTTTGAGAATTTTCCGGAACGCGAGGGACGATATCCCTTCGAAAGCGAGGAGAGGAAATCGTTTCTCGAGCGACATCACGAGGCATACGACGAGCTGGCGGCAGCGGTGAAGCGCGTCGAAGCGGAACTGTCGGCGCTCAGCCCGAAGCCCGAGGAAGTGGCGGCGCTCGCGCGCCGGGCGGCGGAATTGCGGCGCGAACTGACGTTCCTGCTGGAAAGCGAGGAGAAGGGATACGTCTACTGGTACGAGAGGCGCGGCAAGGGAGTTTTTCTGGCGGCCACGCCGATTGACGTGAGCAATCTGCTGCGCGAAAAACTTTTCGAACGGTTCGACACGGTGGTGCTGACGTCGGCGACGCTGGCCGTGGGCGGGCGCTTCGATTATCTGAAGCAGCGGCTGGGCGTGCAGCAAGCGAAGGAAGAGGTGCTGCCGCAGGAGTTCAATTTCCGCGAGCAGGCGATGCTGTACATTCCGCGGGCGCTGCCGGACGTCCGCAATCCGGCGTTTGGGGCGAGCGCAGCGGATGAGATTGCGAAGCTGCTCGAGATTTCCGAGGGCCGGGCTTTTTGCCTGTTCACAAGCTACGTACAGATGAGGGACATCTTCGAGCGCGTCTCCGCAAAAGTGAGATTCCCATTGCTGCTGCAGGGCACGGCGCCGAGGTCCATTTTGCTGGACCGGTTCAAAACCACGCCGAATGCGGTGTTATTCGCGACAGCGAGTTTCTGGCAGGGCGTGGACGTGCCGGGAGCACAGCTTTCCTGCGTGATCATCGATAAGCTGCCGTTTGCGGTGCCGAGCGATCCGATTGTGGCGGCGCGAGTGCGCGCGTTGCAAGAAGACGGGCGCAATGCGTTCGCGGAATATCAGGTGCCGGAGGCCGTGCTGGCGCTGAAGCAGGGCTTCGGGCGGCTGATCCGGTCGAAAACGGACCGCGGGATTCTGGCGATCCTCGATAACCGCATCCGGCGGATGCAGTATGGTAGAATTTTTCTCGAGTCCTTGCCGGAATATTCGACCACGCAAGATCTCGCCGACGTCGCGCGCTTCATGGAAAATCATCCGAAGTAGCCAGGCGCCGGAAGTTTTGCGCTGCCGAACGAAGGCTGGAGACGTGTGTGAGGACGAGCGATGTATGAAGTGAGCGTTGACGAAACCTTTGCGGCGGCGCACAACCTGCGCAACTACAAGGGGAAGTGCGAGAATTTGCACGGGCACAACTACAAGGTGCGCGTCACACTGGCGGGCAAGGAGCTCGATGCGGCGGGGCTGCTGTACGATTTCGTGCACCTGAAGCAGGTGATCCAGGGCGTGATCCGGTCGCTCGATCACAAATATTTGAACGAATTGCCGCCGTTCGACGTGCTGAATCCGTCGGCGGAGAATATTGCGCGGTTCGTGTACGAGCAAACGGCGAAGCAGCTACCTGCAAACGCGAACGGCACGGGAGTGGCGAGCATCACGGTGTGGGAAAGCGACGTCACGTCGGCGACATACCGGCCGTAGAGGCGGCAAGCGGCTTCGTCTTCAAGCTCATGAACAGGGCGTTCTACATCATCGGAGTTCCCGCGTTTCTGGTTTCCTTTTGCTGGTTCTGGTTTGGCTGGGGACTGCGGCTGGCGGCGACCATCAGCGGGATCGAGCTCGGGGTGGTGATTGCGGCGATCATTTATTTTCAACGCAGAGAAAGCCGAAAGCCGGGCAACCCCGGAACGTAGCCGCGAACTCCCCAAACGAGAACAGCGCTATGGTAATCACCGAAATCTTCAAATCGATCCAGGGCGAAGGCACACGCGCGGGGCTGCCGTGCATCTTTGTCAGCCTTACGGGCTGCAATCTTCGCTGCACGTGGTGCGATACGGCCTACGCGTTTCATGGCGGCACAAAATACTCACTGGACGAGATCCTGCGAAGAATTTCCGAGCTTGCGGGCGGCGAAGACCGGCGCGTCGCGCTGGTTGAAATCACGGGCGGCGAGCCGCTGCTGCAACCGGAAACTCCGGAGCTGGCGAAAAAGCTGCTTGAATCGGGCTACACCGTGATGATCGAGACGAGCGGGGAGCGGTTCATCGGCGCGCTGCCGCGGGAAGTGGTCAAGATCGTGGACGTGAAATGCCCCGACTCGGGCGAACCGGACACGTTCGACATGGCGAATCTGGATGCGGTGGATGAGAAAGACGAGATCAAGTTCGTGATCTCGAGCCGGCGCGATTACGAATTCGCGCGGGAATTCACCGCCGTGCACCGGCTGGCCGGGCGCGTTCACGAAGTTTTGTTCTCGCCGATTTTTCCCGATCCTGCCGGGAAATGGGAAGGGCTGAACGCGCGCGAGCTTGCGGAGTGGATTCTCGCCGATGGTTTGCCGGTGCGGCTGGGATTGCAGTTGCACAAGTTCATCTGGGACCCGGCGATGAAGGGCGTATGAAAAGTTGAGGCCGAGGGCAAAAGGAAGGATGCGCAAGGACCAAAAGGCGGTGGTGCTGTTGAGCGGCGGCATGGATTCCTGCGTCACGGCCGCGATAGCGAAGCAGACGCACCCTATCGCGGTTTTGCATGTGAGTTACGGACAAAGGACGGAAAAGCGGGAGCGGCGCGCGTTTGAGGAAGTCGCCGATTTTTACAATGTGGGCGACCGCCTGGTAATCCGCCTCGACTCCCTCATGAAAATTGGAGGTTCCGCGCTCACGGACGAGCGCATCGCCGTGCCGGAGTCGGGCGAAGCCCTTGCAGCGCACGTGGCGATTCCCATAACATACGTTCCCTTCCGCAACGCTCATTTTCTCTCGGCTGCTGTGAGCTGGGCGGAGGTGATCGGCGCGACGGCAATTTTCGTCGGCGCGGTGGCGGAGGATAGCTCAGGTTATCCGGATTGCCGTCCGGAGTATTATCGCGCGTTTGCGGAACTGATCCGCGCGGGAACGCGCCCGGAAACCAGCATCGAGATTGTCACGCCCGTGATTGCGATGCGAAAGAGCGAAATCGTGCGTCGCGGGATGGAACTTAGGGCGCCGCTGGAGCGCACGTGGTCGTGCTACCAGTTCGAAGATGAGGCTTGCGGGGTGTGCGATAGTTGCAGGCTGCGCCTGCTCGCTTTTGCCGAGGCAGGCGTGACAGACCCTATCGCATATCGGCCGCAAGTTGCGCCATAATGCGTCCGGCGCTATGTTGGTTTCACCGTTTGGAGGAGATGGCCACATGAGAAAAGTGATTTCTGCCCTGGCTGCGCTGGCGTTCGTTCTAGTGCTTGCCACGATTGCCGCGGCGCAGGGAACCGGGAGAATCAATGGTGAGGTTAAGGATAAAGACGGGAATCCCTGGACGGATATTACCGTCGAGATCAAGAACGCCGACACGGGGCAAACTCTTACGGTCAAGACAGACAAGAGCGGCAAATTTATCCAACTCGGTTTGCGGAGCGGAATCTACACGATTACGATCCTCAGCCCGAAAGACAACGTCTCCTACCCGACCAAGTTTCAGGTGGCCGACGCCCAGGAAAACAACTTCAAATTAGACTTCAAACAGATCCTTGCCGAGAACGCAGCGGCTCACCCGGACGCCGCGAAGGCTAGAGAAGAGGAAGAAAACAAGTTCAAGAACATGAAAGTTCATTTTGATGCCGGTGTAGCAGCGATGACCGATTCGAATGACCTGGCGAAGCAATTGAAAACCGCGCCAGCGGAACAGAAGGCCGCTCTGCAGCAGAAGCGGACGGCGGACTGCGAAACGGCAGTGACGGAGTTTTCGCAGTCCGAGCAGGGCGTGGGGGCGAAGGAAGTCAACAACCACGCGATGGTCTGGGGCAATTTGGGGCAAGCACAGGAGTGCGCCGGGCATTTTGAGGAAGCTTCGAAGTCTTTCCAGAACGCGCTTGACCTAAAGCCCCAAGGAAATTACTACATCGGGCTGAGCACAAATCTCGCGAAGGCAGCGATGGCGCAGAATGATCCGAAAGTAACCGCGGCCAAGATTGCAGACGCGAGCGCGTCGTGCGAAAAGGCCGGGGCGCTGGATCCCGCGGCGGGTACAAGTTGCTGGAAGAACGTTGGAATCGTGCTGAGCAACAAGGATCAAAAAGCGGCGATTGCACCGCTGCAAAAGGCCGCGCAAGCCGATCCGAAGGATGCTCAAACCTGGTATCTGCTCGGCGGGGCTCTTTCCGCGAACATGGATTTTAAGCAGGAAGGCGAGAAGCAAATACCGATCATGCTTCCGGGAACTCTGGAGTCTTTTCAGAAGTGTATCGATGCAGCCCCCGATGGACCCTATTCCAAGCTGTGCAAGGAATCGCTCGATTCGCTAAATGTGCTCATGGGCGGCCAGCCTACGGCCGTCGGAAAGAAGAAAAAGGGGTAAATGGGAGGGCGAGCGTCTTGTTGAACCGAGCTCGCCTTCTGCCGCGTCACATCTCGGCTCTCGACCCCTGGCACACGAGAGTGCTATTCTCTGACGTGCAGCCCCAGGGACCGTGGTGCTAGAAGTGGATTCAACCCAGCCAAATACTCAGCGCCGGCGCAGTGAGCGAGTTTCTGAATCCTTGCCCTTGATCGTGCGCGGAGTGGACCTCCTGGGCCAACCTTTTGAGGAACGCACATCAATCCTCACATGTAATCTTCATGGTTGCCGGTACGCTTCAAAACATCATCTGCCGAAGAATACCTGGGTCACGCTGGAACTGCCGCAGGCTGCGGACCGGCGCGCCGTGCGAGCGCGCGTTGCATGGATTCAACGGCCGCATTCGGTCCGCGAATTGTTCCAGATCGCCGTGGAACTGGAAAGCCCGTCAAACATCTGGGGGATTGAGGCAGCGCCCGCAGACTGGACAACGCCTGAGTCTCACCTTCAGCCGACTTTCGAGTCAGCCGCTCGCGAAAATCCGAGAATCGGGGAAAGGCCGGAAACGGAGGCTACTCCGGCGACGATCGCCGATTTTATGGGGAAACTAATGAACGACATGTCCACCGGATCGCCGGCTTCTTCCGAGCCGCCACTATTTACGCCGGCTGCCGATAGTCCGCTGCTGCGGGAATTGCGAGCGGAACTCGAACGGCATGCAAGGCAAGCCGCCGAGGACGCCGCAGCCGAGGCGCACGAGCAAGTCCTTCGCGCCGCCGAGAAAACCGAGGAGAAACGTTCGGCGGCGGCCGAGGCGTTCATGCGACAGTGGAAGGAAGAACTGGACCGGGCCCAGGTGATTGCGCGAGAGCAACTCTCGGCGCAATTGGACGCGAAACAGGAAAACCTACTTTTCGAATTGACGTCCGGGCTCGAAGAAACTTCCCGCCGGCTGCGCGAACTCATGGCCGAGCTCGACCGCAAGTGCGAAGTATTGCGTGCGGAACGGGAAGCCGCGCAGGAAGCGTCCTCTCGGATGGCACAGGCGCGCCTTCACCTGGAAGCAAGCGAAGCAGCGCGCGTTCCAAGGCGGGCCGAAGCTTCGCAGGAAGATACAGCGGCCACGGAAGCGGCCGTGGCCAACTGGCGCCAGACCCTCGAATCCGAGGTGACGGCGGCGCGCGCACAATGGAACGAGCTTTTGCAATCATCACTCGATAGCAGCACGCGGCGTCTTGTAGAACAGCTTGCCGAGCACTCGCAGGAAGTTCTGCGCAGCGCCGAGAATAGACTTACGGAGCGCTTCGCCGAGCTGCAGAAACCTTTTGCGCAGGCGACGGACGAGGGGCGCAACGCCGCCGCCAATATAAAGATTGAACTCGAACAGGAAGTGTCGCGCGCGTGGTCTTCGCTCGCCGAGATCGAGCATGCGGCCGGGCGGGTGAAGGAATATTCGGCGCAGCTCGAAGCGGCGAGTCACGACTCTTTGAACCAGCTCCACCGGCGGCTCGAGAATATTCTCGAGGCGCAGACGGCGGAAATGAGTCACCGCGCCGAAGGACTGGCCGCGGGATTGACGCAACGCGTCACGCCGGCGCTCGATGCTCTGGGGCGAGAGTTTGTGGAACGCACGGCCGCGGAAGTGGAATCGAAAATCGCGCCGCACGTCGATCGCGTCCCCGGCTTGCTGCGGGAATTGATGGCGCGCGAAGCCCATACGGAAGAGAGCCTGCGGCTGCACCGCGAAAGGCTCCGCCAGTCTTCGGAAAACAACCAGCGTGAAGTGTCCGTGCAGATGACTGCGACGCTGGCGGATTTGCGCAACAATTTCGAAGCGGTGCGAAAGGAAGCGCTCGCGAAATGGAACGAAGAGGTGGACGCGAGCGGAGTACGCGCCTCGCATACGGCCGGCGAATCGATCGGCCGGGCCTCGGAATGGTTTCAGCAGGAAGCGCGCGCGCGCTTGCAGGTGCTGGTTGAACAGGCTCTTGTGACCGCAGGGAGCAGCCTTGAACAAAAGGCGACGGAAGGCGGGCAGAAGTTCGAGACGCAGCTCGCGGGGCTATCCTCCGCGAAGCTCAGCCATATCCAGCAACAGCTCGACGGAGTGGCCGGGGAGGCCCTCGGCCGCACGCGGTCGCAACTAGACGATGCTGCTGCCGCTGCCGCGGATTCGTTCGGACAGGTCCTGCGCGATATTTCAGGAGAAGAGGTCCAGCGCTTTGCGATTGCCAGCCGCGGCGCCCTGCAGGAGCGGACGGAGGAGCTCGAGGTCTCCACGCGGAAATTCCTTCGCGATTTCGAGGCAAGCGCCTCGATTTCGCTCGAACATTTTCGCACGCAACTCACTTCACAACTCGAGACGAGAGTCGCGGAAGGCCGGGATGCGCTCGCCGCCGAATTCGAGTCTGCTTTGAACGGATACCGCGGTGAGCGCGAGGCCTGCCAGCGGGAGTCGCTCGCAATCCTGGAACAGATGAGCCACGAAGCTGCGGAGAAATATCAAGAGAGGCTGCAAACCACAGGCGATTCCTGGGTGGTATCTTCCGTTCGCCGCCTGAACGAGCACGGGCAAGACGCCATCGAATCGCTCATGCGTTCGGCGGACCAATCGCTCCGGGATTCTTGCGCGAAACTTTTCGAAGGACTTTCCGAGATCCTGCGCGACCAAAAAGCAAATGCAGGGGCTGTCGCCGGCTTTGCTCCCGTGCCGGCCCACGAAGTTCCAGAAACAACAGCCTCTCCACGCGAAGCAATTTCGAACAATGCAGGCGCCTGAAGCGCGTTCTGAGTGTGTGAGAAATAATAGAACCACACACGGTTCGGTTGGCCGAATCTTGTGAGCCCTATTCCTTGCCAAGGATCTCGAGTACTGCTTCGGCAACGTAACGTGCCTGCTCGGATGAGATTCCGGCAAAGAGCGGCAGGCTGAGCACGCGTTCGCAGGCCCATTCGGCGTGTGGAAAAGTTCCGGCAGGATATCCAAGGGTGGCATAAGCGGGCTGCAGGTGCAGCGGAACAGGGTAATGCACCGTAGTCTCGATGCCCACAGCTCCAAGCCGTGCAACCACAGCGCTTCGGTCACTCACGTAAATGGCAAACTGGTGGTACACAGACTCGTCGCGAGGATCGTCCACCGGCATATTCAGGCGAGCACCTTCCAGCAAACGTTGATATTCTCTCGCAACTTCCCTGCGCCGTGTTGTCCAGGTGTCCAGATGGCGCAGCTTGATTCGCAAAATACAGCCTTGAAAACCATGCATGCGGTAGTTGTACCCAACGAATTCGTGATGATAGCGCGACGTCTCTCCATGGGCCCGGGCGGCTCGCGCAAATCGCGCAATGGAATCGTCGTCCGTGGCTAGCGCCCCGCCTTCGCCGTATGCTCCCAGGTTCTTCGTGGGGTAGAAGCTGAAGGCAGCGGTGTGGCCCAGCCCGCCCACGCGCCTGCCGCGGTAGCGTGCTCCGACCGCCTGGGCAGCGTCTTCGAGAACTCCGAGATTGTGTTTGGCCGCGATCGATCGAATCGCGTCCATTTCGGCCGGCCGCCCGTAGAGATGAACCGGAAGAATCACGCGCGTACACGGTGTAATGACTCGTTCGATCAGTTTGGGATCGAGATTCGCGGTTGCGGGGTCGATATCCACGAAAACAGGCCGGGCTCCGCAATAAGTAATCGCTTCAGCAGTCGCGAGGAAGGTATTCGGAGTGGTGATGACCTCATCGCCAGGCTGCACGCCCAGCGCGAGCAAACCGAGATGCAATGCGGCAGTTCCGCTGCTGAGCGCGACGCAATTCCGGGTGCCGCAATATTCCGCGAATTCCTTCTCGAATGCTTCCACTTCCTCGCCCAGAACGAACGCGGCTTTCTGGCAGACGCGATCCAGGGCCGGCAGAATCTCGTCCCTCAGGTCTGCGTATTCTGCCTTCAGATCGAGCATGGGGACTTTCATCCAGGGGCATCCTTACGGCCGACCGAAAACTGTACTGTACGGCGCCGCACCCCACAAGTCCCCATCTACGCGTTTGAAGAATTTCCGCGGAAGTCGGCTCATGTTATCTTTGGTTGATGGCACTCACACGCGGACAGGCGGAGAACCGATCTCAAAGCGCGGCTGGCGTGGAATCCGCGCATGCCGGCGACACGAGAAAACTGCGGCTTTCAGTGGTGATTCCTGTATTCAACGAACTGCCGTTCGTGGAGGAGTTGCTGCGGCGAGTTCTGAATTCCGGACTGGCGGACGAGATTATTATTGTTGACGATGCCTCAACCGATGGGACACGAAAGCTTTTAAGCGACTTGCACACAAAGCAATCCAGCGGCCAGCCGGACGTGGAGATGACCGCGGGGCGCGGAAGACTCCGCCTGGACCGCATGCGTTTCTTCTTCCAGGAACAAAACCAAGGAAAAGGAGCGGCCTTGCGCCGGGGCTTCCAGGAGGCTTCCGGTGACATCTTGTTGGTGCAGGATTCGGACCTCGAATACGACCCGCGCGACTATTCAAAACTGCTTGAACCGATCCTCGACGGCCGCGCGGATGTTGTCTATGGATCGCGTTTTCTCGGCGGGCCGCAACGCGTCCATTTCTTCTGGCACTACGTGGGCAACAGATTCCTCACCCTGCTTTCAGACATGATTACAAATCTCAACCTCACGGACATGGAGACTTGCTACAAAGTCTTCCGCCGGGAAGTGATTGAACATATCCGCTTGCGTTCGAATCGCTTTGGTTTCGAGCCCGAGGTAACGGCAAAAATCGCGAAGGGCAAATGGCGCGTGTATGAAGTGCCCATCTCCTATTCCGGGCGCACGTACGAAGAAGGCAAGAAAATCACGTGGCGCGATGGCGTCGTCGCACTGTATTCAATTCTGCGCTACCGCTTGTTCGATTGAAACTATTCCCATCTCTTCGAAGCGGGCCAAAGGATCAGGCTAAATGTGCGTGAGCGTGCCGGTAATCTTCGTGCGGCGCAACGACCAGCTAAACACGGCGAGCGAGATGGGCAGAAGGATCGCTGCGAAAACAAGCAGCGCTGCGAAGGACGGCCAGAGTTCGCGCCAAGCTGCGCCGTCGAGGAGCGCCGCGCGCATTCCTTCGAGTGAGTAGGTGATTGGCATCAGGCGCGCGACCATCTGCAACGGCTTCGGCAGAATCGTTACCGGATACATCATCCCGCCGAGGAGTCCGGCTAGACCGAGGACGATCCATTTTGCCGGGTTTCCGCGCTTGAAGAGGAGCGAATAGCTTGCCGATAGAATCCCCAGCCCTGCGAACGCCAGAATCGAAGCAAGCAGAATCATCACGGCCCCCGGCCAATTCGCAGTCCGCGGCGCGAACCCGAAAATCAGAGCGCCCCAGGCAAGATACACGCAGGTTCGCAGGGCGAGAGCCGCAAAAGGATAGGCGGCTGACCCGAAGACGATCACGGGGAGCGATGTTTGCGTCACAAGCAGCGCTTCGAGGGTTCGGTTCTGGCGCGCCTCTTCGAGGCTCGTGTCGAAGGCCCCGAGAGAGACACTCAAGTAATCAAAGAAAGCAAATCCCACCAAGGCGAAAGCGAAATAGTTGCTTCCGGCAGGCAGCTCTCGCGCCAGTTCGGGACTATCGACGAATTTCGAAAGATAGTAGAACGTCGCCACCCCGAAGAGCGCCTCGAGCGTTTCGAGAAGGAGCGCGCCGCGGTATCCGCGCGCAATCGCGAAATCGCGTTTGAAAAACGCTCCCACCTTCCGCAGCGTACGAAGCAGATTCACCGAAGGGCCTCCGCAGTAACCGGGTTTCGCGTCAAACACGCGATGGCTCCCTCGAGATTTGCCGCGCCCGTCGAAGCGCATATTCCGCGCGGCGAATCACAAGCGATCACGCGTCCCTCATCCAGCAGGATCGCGCGATCCGCAATTTCTTCGATTTCGCTCAGGGTGTGCGACGCGAATAGAAGTGTCACGCCGTGCTGGCGCACCAGATCCTCTTTCAACAGGTGGCGGAAATCCGCGGCCGCAAGCGGGTCGAGACTTCGCGTGGGTTCATCGAGCAGCAGAATTGCCGGACCGTGAAGCAGCGCGCGCGCGAGGCCCAGGCGATGCATCATTCCGGTGGAGAACGTCCGCACCTGACGATCGAGATCGCCGCCGATTCCCATCCTTCCCGCAACGCGCGCAATCTGCTCCTTCGCCGCGGCGCGGCGAATATTATTCATCGCAGCGAAGAATGCCAGATTCTCGCGGCCGCTGAGCCGGCCGTAGAATCCTTCGTCGCCGCCCGTATGATAGCCGAACTGCCGGCGGGCGCCCGAAGCGTCGCGTTCCACGTCGAATCCTGCAAGGGTGGCGCGGCCGAGGGTTGGGATGATCAGGGTGGCAAGGATCCGTAGGAGGGTGGACTTTCCTGCTCCGTTCGGCCCCATTAGCGCGACTGCTTCCCCGCGCTCGACTTTGAAGGAAACACCCGCTAGCGCGCGCTCGGTGGGCCGCGCAAAGGGATGCAGCAGAGCGCGCCATCCGGAAAGCGCAGGTGGAAAGTATTTTTCCAGGGCTTCAACGGAAATTGCAGGCGCGGGCATCAGACGCCCTTATAACCGAATTCAATGGGTTGAATCCAGTTCTCTCATTGCTGAAAAGTCGGAATTACCTGTAGAATGCATCTGGGCGTGTGGCAAATCAAGCGGGGTCGCAGATCCCCACATGCTTAAGTGCGCTCGAGGCTCGACCGGGCGTCCCCCCCAGCCCAGAAAGAAAGCGAGCGATCACTATGGATGCGTCTCTCTCCGCGCACACGGTTATCGTAGCAAGCAGCCAGCAGGTTTCCTGTCCGCTCGGCGACGAATCTGCCATCTTGAACTTGAAGAACAGCGTGTACTACGGCATGAATGCCGTGGGGGCGAGGGTGTGGAATCTCCTGCAGCAGCCGAGAAGCGTCTCTGACCTCCGCGATGTCTTGCTCGATGAGTACGAAGTGGAGAAAGAACTTTGTGAGCGTGACCTCATCGCGTTGCTTCAAAAGATGCACGGCGAAGGTTTAATCGAGGTGGTCAGAGTTTGAGCGCTGTAGACTTGAAGAATGATTCCTTTCGGACTGTCCTTTCTGGCCCTTGAGGACATGTCGTTTCCAGCCCTGGGACCTTCAGAGCATGGCCGTGAGACTTTCTTCGAGGTGCGGGTTTGAAAGCTACAATGCAGACTTGGTGGAGGTTCTGGCGCCTGAGCGCCGGTGAGCGGCGTATTGTCGTAGAGGCCTGCGCCGCCCTGACCGCGAGCTACATCGGGCTGCGCATGGCCGGGTTTCAGCGCTGGAAAACTACCGTTGAGCGGCTCACGCCAATTGAAGCAGGAATAGCGCGGGCCGCGACTTCGGTGGAATTCGCGCCTGCGATTGCCCGAATGAATGCAGCCGCTGCGCGGCATCTCTTTTTCCGCGCAAGTTGTCTCGAACAATCTTTGGCGCTGTGGTGCCTGCTTCGCCGGCGAAATGTTCCAGCGGATTTACGTATCGGCGCGCGCAAACAAGAGCAGGATTTTGAAGCGCATGCATGGATCGAATTGGACGGTGTCGCATTGAACGATCCTGAAGATACGCATGTTCATTTTAGCCCATTCGAGGGCCCGGCAACGCCTATGGAGGCACAAACGCGTTGAGCGGTATCGTTGGCATCTTCGACCGTAAAGGCGCCCCTGTGAAGCGGGAACTCCTCCGCGCTCTTACGCATTCCCTTGACTACCGTGGTCCCGACGCCCGCGAGACCTGGGCGGCCGGCCCCTTCGGATTGGGCCACACGATGCTGCGCACCGCGAACGAATCGCTCAACGAGCGCCAACCCGCAAGCCTCGACGGGCAATACTGGACTACCGCTGATGCGCGGCTCGACGGCCGCGCCGAACTGAAAGCTGAGCTTGAAGAGAAAGGGCGCACTGTACGGCATCCCGCGCCGGATTCCGATTTGATCCTGCACGCGTATGCTGCCTGGGGGGAGGAATGTGTCCAACACCTGCGCGGCGATTTTGCCTTCGCTGTCTGGGATTCGCGGAAGCAGATTCTCTTCTGCGCGCGCGACCAATTCGGC
>Ga0307475_10001457_pt1 | contig 14046 bp, 14 predicted proteins | sample atmos_gasesECM1C_FD_203317 | JGI IMG/M metagenome (GOLD analysis project Ga0307475, IMG submission 203317) | Hardwood forest soil microbial communities from Morgan-Monroe State Forest, Indiana, United States - atmos_gasesECM1C_515 | ecosystem: Environmental > Terrestrial > Soil > Temperate... | reverse complement strand
GCAATGGAGAAGGCTGCGTTCCCGCCGGTTCGTTTACGTATATGGGTGGCGCGGGAGGGATTAAGTCTTCGCTGTAGGCTGGCGAGGTCGCCCAGTGGTCCAGGCAAAGTACCAATCCGCCGAGGAAGGTGCGCTTCACGAACAGACGACGGTCGATCATGCGGTGTCCTCGCGACTCGAACACGCATTTTACCAGACCAGCGGTTTCTGACGCCTGTCCCTGGCGAATTGGTACGGTGTCATGTCAAGGTTCGGCGCAATGTCAGATTGTTACACCGAAGCGGTGTGACGGAATCGCCCATTACTTGGCATCGGATGGCGAAAAGTTCTCCGCTGTGACCTGGGCGGCTTTCTTGGCAAAGTCATACGTGGCTCTCAGATTGCCGCCGAAGAAGCGCACTTTGCCGTTTACGTCGCGCGCTAACAACGGCCGCCCGTCCGCATTCGTGAACTGGCAATGAACCGTAATGGAAGTGGCGCCGGCGACTGTGGTTACCTGCCGCAACCTCTCGCTCCCCGCTTTGAATCCGCGAACTAAGCAATGAAGAACAACAACGTCAGCGGCGGTCGAGGCGTTGCGATCGCCGTCGCGATAAATATGCGTAAATTTCTCTTCCTTTTCCAGCTGACGAACAAGATTTTCGTAGAGTGCAATCTGAAATTCCGCCGGTAGCTTGATTTCGTCAGATTGGATTATCTCCACTTGGATCGCCGACGCCCTGATCTTGGCAGACTTTTCTTCCGGGCTTGCGGGGACGTTTTCTTCCTTCTCACGCGAAGCGTTTGAGGGAAGAGGAGCCGCATTTGCTTCCGCTACCGGCAATGTGTGGGCTCCTTGTGCCACTAGGTCTTTCTTAATCACCTCGGCGGCGCCAACTGGCATCGAGAAAATAGCGCCGTGCGCGCCCCCGTCAGCATCCTGATATTGAATGGTCAGAGTGTCGATCTTCCTGCGGAATAAACTCAGGAAGCGACCGCTCTCGTACGGCGCAGCCATGCTAAGGATTCCAATCGTGTTGCCCACCGCCTTGACCGTGTCAGCGCCCGTGACAACGTCTTGCACCGACGCGATGGTGAGGTCGGAACTTGTTTTAGCGTGGACAAAATGCAAGTTCCCTTTGTCGACGTCCAACCTTCCTTTCGCGCCTCGTTTGACTCCGTCGAGACCCAGAAGCTGAACCACCTCAGGTGGCGCTGTAGGCTGTTGCGCTTTCGCGATGGAGATGGCGAAAAGCAAACCAACCGCAGCAACTCTGGTGCGTTTGAGCGTCATGCCGAATCTCCTGAAGTCGAAACAGCCAAGGTGCATATGGATCAAAGGAACGATCCGTGTGCGTCGCCAGCCCGTCCGCCAGCCAGCAGGCGCTACTGAGCATACATTGTTTGCATCTCATTGCCAGAGAGAAGTTTGTGCTGACGCGCGGACCGTCGTTGCCGTTTCGCATGACGTGCAAAACGTCGGCCAGCCTCAAGCGCGAAGAGGGAAGCAGGTGTTGTTGTCAGCGCACGCGTGTACGCAGAACTGTTGGCCGATCCGAAGGCCACAGAATCGTTCGTGAAATATGCCGGGAAGAAACTGAAGGACGATGAGAACGGCGATCGATACCAACGTGCTCTGCGCCCTCTGGTCCAAGGAGGAGATCGTGTGGAATTTGTCGTTGGCCACACGACCATCCGCCCCGCACGTGCACCCGAGAATCCCTTCGTGAACTTTCAGCCCGAGCCTATTACGAATCTGAAGAGGGACGCTGATCTGCCCCTTGCTACTGACTGTGCGAGAAGGTGTTGCCGTTACTCATATAGTAGATTTTATAAGGAGCAAAACGCGCTATATGGTCCGACGGATGTTTCGCGGATGAAGTAGTGACGGGGCAGGTTAGCTCTGACGATCCCTGCCAGTTGTCGACGCGAGCATGCGGAGAAATCACGAATTGGGAATGGGCGATCTTGGAGCCGCGGTTGTGGTTTCCGCGGCGACCGGACGGGCGCAGACGACCGCTGCGGGACGCGGAAGCCGACCTCATTGATTGGAGGCTCGATTGCTGTCACCGTTTCAATCCGAGCAGGAAGTCATCTTCAACGCGCCTTTGGAAGCAGCGTGGTCGTTCAAGATGGATCTTACGAAAATCCCCGAATTCCATCCTCGCGTGTTCAAGGTCGATCTCCGTGCTGGCAAAACCTTCCGCGAAACAGGCGCGTCGTATCAATGTCATCTTTCGGGTGGGAAGCACACGTGTATCGAGAAGGACAGCGAGATCATCCCGCTGCAGAAGATCGTCACCGTGTTACCTTGGCACGCGGGCGACGCTGCACGTGATCGAGGGAGCGGACCACTCATTTCATGTGCTGAAAGAAATCCGGCCAGACGGATTCCGACGTGATACGCGAGTTCGCAGAGTCACGGCAAGCTGGGCCGAGCTCGCCCTACATCAGAAATAGATACTTGCCATTCCTTGTTGAGGAGATTCGAAAAGGAGATCGCGCAAGGAGGAATCTCAGTTGTTGGGAACGTCTCAGAATTTTGTTCATGCTTCTGTGACCGAAATCGCAGTTTGTCCACAGCATTAGTTTTCTGTCAAATCAGTTTACTTGTTTGATCCACTGCAAGAACGCCCGCGCGTTGTAAGGGCACTGTAAAGATGTTGTAAAAAGCCACCGCGCTCCACTCATATTTGAGGCAACGCAAGGTCGGCCAGCATTGAACACGCTAGATTGTGCCGAAGTCCTACCGAAGGGCCAGGTCGCCGTACGGTGTTGTCGTGATCGTGGCGATAGCCTGCGCCAAATGCTTTGGAAGAGGATATGAGGCTAACAAACAGAACTTGCAGGCTGTACTTCGCAGGTATCCTGCTCGCCTTTTGGGGACTGATTGCTGTTCCTCGGGCAGTATTTGGCGGGCAAAAGGCGCAAGAGCCCTCCAGCTCTGCTAGCGCGTCACAAAGCAAGAAGCTGAGCGAAAGTACCGACGAAGGCTCTCTACCTGCGGAAATACAAGCTTGCCAAAGCTGTCACGGTGACATCACCGCGAGTTTCGAGAAGACGCCGCATTGGAAAACCATGAATGACACGCGTGGCGGGCACGCGATGCAGGGGTGCGAGGCTTGCCACGGCCCTGGCGGCGATCACGCGGATGATCCGAGCAAATCATCACTGTTCGACTTCAAGAAAGCTACATCCGAAGACATTACCGAGCGGTGTCTGACGTGCCACGCGTCAGGCTCGGAGCACATGAGCGCTTCGAATTCTTTCCACCGGCAGAACGATGTGAGCTGCACGTCCTGCCACTCCATGCACCACGCGACGACAAAAGAACACATGCTCATCAAAGCGGAGCCCGGGCTTTGCTATTCGTGCCACCTGCAACAGAAGGCTCAGTTCAATATGCCGTTTCGCCATCGCGTGAACGAGGGGCTGATAACGTGCACCGATTGCCACAATCAACACGGAACGAGCAGCGTCCTGGAAGGGGACCATCTGGTTCGGCAAGTGCGCGCGTCGGCTTCTGGCGACGTGGTTTGCTTCAAGTGCCATACGGACAAGCAGGGGCCCTTCGTCTTTGAGCACGAGGCCGTGAGGATCGAGGGATGCGCTGCGTGCCACATCGCACACGGAGGAGCGAATCCGCGGATGCTGAAATACAGCAACGTCAACCTGCTGTGCCTGCAGTGCCACACGAATTCGCCTGGTATTCACGCGACGGTAATGGACGCGAACCAATCGCACTATGAGCAAGCGTGCGTCAATTGCCACGTGAAAATCCACGGATCGAACTTCGATGGTTTGCTAGACCGATGAGCTTGATGGAAACGCGTGTTGCGCATGATAAGCGGTGATGAATAGGAGAAGATTCGTAAGTGCAATTTCTATGGGGCAGGGAGAGAAGCCATGAATAGTCGTTCGGGGATGAGAGCGTTGGGTTTGTCGTTGGCAGCCGCTTCGTTGCTTTTCGCGCCTCTCTCCCGCGCACAGGAAAGCAGCTTCGAAGAGCAGTCCAAGGGCGTCGATTCGGGCAACTACAATACGCAGCAGACGATAGAGATAGGCTATCGGTCGACGTGGATTGACGGAAACCATGGCAACTATGGGACTTTCGTAAATCTAAATTCCGGGCCGCGATTGCTGGACTACACGCTAAGTATGAGGTCGCTCGACCATCATGGATCTCTTTTCGATGGCCTGCACTTCAGCAACTTCGGTTACGGCGGTGAGCCGGACAACGTCTCGCGAATGCGAATCGATAAGAATAAGTGGTACGACCTGCAGGTGATGTTCCGGCGTGACCAGAATTTCTGGAATTACAACCTATTCTTGAATCCGTTTAACCCGACAGTGATGCCGCCGACAAATCCTGCGACGAATCCGACGTTCGCAGTCAACTCCGCAACACATCAGCTAACTCGTCAGAAGCGACTGCAAGACTACAATCTGACGCTTCTTCCTGAATCACGCGTGCGGTTCCGGCTGGGTTATTCGCACAACGTGGACGTTGGGCCCGCGTTCAGCACCTTCAACGGTCCTGCGGCGCGATATCTGCTGGACGAAACCTACCGAGTCACGATGAATGGATATCGCTTCGGAGTGGACTTCCGGCTGCTGCCGAGGACTACATTTTCTTACGATCAGATCCTTGAGTACGACAAGGACGACACCAGAGATTCGCTGGCATTCAACAACGTATTGCCGATGGCGCCCGGCAGCGTGCCCGGACCGGTGGACTTTGGAATCGAGTGGTTTTACCCACCGCAGGGAGCAACGCGCCCTTGCACTCCGGTAATTTTGGCCAACGGGTTCGGCAACCCCAATTGCAGGGTGTTCATGGGCTATTCCCGGTATAGCAATCCGCGAAATTTCATGCCCACGGAGCGGGTCAGCTTCCAATCGAAATACTTCAAGAACCTCGAGATGTCCGGGTCGGGCAGCTACAGCACAAGCGACAACTTCTTGAATACGTTCAATGAAAACATCAACGAATGGACGGCCAGCGCGACCGTAAAGACCCGGGGCATTCTTAATTCTGGTCCTGCGGAAGCGAAGATGGTTTCCGTGCACGCGAATTGGTCGGGGGTTTATTCGCTGACCAGTAAGCTGCGGATTATCGATCTCGTGCGATATGACAATTGGCGGAATCCGGGACTGTCCGATCTGCAGAGCGGAACTCTTTTCGCCAGCGCACCGCAAGTGCCAGGCCAGGTTGGCATTCAACTGCCGCAGGCCCAGTTCTCACCAATCATGGCGGGCGCGCCGACGTTTGAGAGCATCTGCCAGGGACCGCAGTTCAATTCATCCACTTGCCCACAGCACACCGCGGCAGCGCTCCCAGACTTCACGCGCACATTGATATCGACTTATATCGGCCAGAAGATCCAATCGAACACGATTCAGCTCCAGGCCGATCTCACCAAGCGAATCACTGCTCGAATCGGATACCTCTACGGAGACCGGGTGATTACGAATACCGGATATTTTGGCGGGACGCTCGATTACTACGAGCATACGAATCACATCCCGCCGTACACGAGCGCCATTTACTATCCCGGCGGAGCTGGAGGCACGGCGGCAAACTACTTCTTTGCAGCCCGCGGACTCTGTGCCATTCCGTCCGGATCGACAACGCTTCCCGCTGGCTGCACGCCGAATGGCGACGGCACGATCTCTTACGTCAATCCTGCTCCTCCTACCCGGAATCGTGTGGACCTGCCCATCAACGAACACGTCGCTCTCGCGGGCCTCACGGTGCGCCCGGTGGATTCGCTGCGAATCTATGCCGATTTCCAGTTTGGATTTAATGACAAGGCGTACACGCAGATTTTCCCGCGGCAGTTCCAGAGCTACAAGATCCACGCAACCTACAAACCGAAACCTTGGATGACTATCGACGGAGCCGTCGATATTCGCGAGAATCGAAACAACGCCAGCAACATCAATGACCTCGAGCATGGGCGCACGTACAGCTTCGGAACTACGCTAATTCGAAATTCGAATCTGGCATTCAATCTTGGATACAGCTACAACGACATGTACATGCAGTCTTACATCTGCTTCAGAAATACCGGCTATGGTATCGCGCCTTATGCACCTTGCGCCTTCTTCGGCGGCACGAACGCGATCACTTTGGGGGCAACCTCGTTTTATAGCAATCAACAGCATTTCGCCTATGGCGACATCATGTGGAAGCCGTTCAGTCGTATCACCGCGACCGTCGGTTATTCCGGAACCTTTACCGGCGGCGACACGCTATTTTTGAATCCGCGAATTCTGCCTGGCACCCTGGCGTTCAATTATCAAAAGCCCTTCGCGTCGATTGAGGTGGTTCTGTACAAAGGTTTGAGCTACAAGAGCAAGTGGGAGTATTACGGGTACAACCTCAAAACACCCATGGATCTACCTGGCCTTCAGCCGATCGGATCACAGGACTTCAACGGCAGCACGGCTACCTTCGGAGCTCGCTACACCTTTTGAAATTAAATGACAGGCGATGCGGCTTCCGATAGACGGTCGCTCGTCAGCATGACGGGAGAATGCTAGTGAAGCATGTGATTAGAAAGGCGGTTGCCTCTGCAGCGCTGGTCGTCGTTGTTTCGCTGTCGGCTCGTGCACAGAGCGAAGCCGAAACGATTTACAAGGCCAAATGCGCGGGTTGCCACGGGCTCGATGGAAGCGCGAATACCAAGGCGGGCAAAAACACAGGCGCGCACGACTTTCGTGCGCCCGATACGGACACAGAGAGCGACGCCAATCTGGTCCAGATCGTTACCAAGGGCAAGAAAAAAATGCCAAAGTTTGAGGAAAAACTGAAGCCGAAAGAGATCAAGGAACTCGTTGCGTATATTCGGGGCTTCTCCAGAAAGGGCCAGTGAGTCGCAAGTGCAAGGACAGTCCGTTGCGCAAACCCAGGCGCAGGTGAGGAACGGCAGTGAATCATTCAGATGAGATACATATCAGCACGACTGCTGAGGAGTACAAAAAGCTCGGGGGCACAGCTTCCAGCAGGCGATCGTTTCTCGCACTCTTGTTGAGCGCTGGGGCGGCGAGTGTCGGTGCGCTTCTCTCTGTGCCGCTTTTGCGCTTCTTGCTTCATCCGCTGGTCAAGGCCAAAACTCAAGCGTCATGGAAGGAAATCGGATCCGTCGAGGATCTTGCTTCCGTAACTTCGCCAGTAAAGAAGCTCGTAAAGGTCGAGCAGCGAGATGGCTGGCGCAAGATCGTCTCGGAGAAAGCGGTGTATGTCTGCCGAGACGCGAATGGGCATCTTTGCACGTTGTCGTCGGTTTGCCCCCACTTGGGATGCTCGATCGCCTGGCACGACGACAAGAACAAGTTCATTTGTCCCTGCCACAACGGGCAATTCACGGCGGAGGGGAAGCTTTTGGGGGGACCCCCGCCGCGAGGAATGGATCGGCTGGAAAGTAAAGTCGAGGATGGAAAACTTGTAGTGCACTACCAGACTTTCAAGCAGCTCGTTCCGAACAAGGAAGTCATCGCGTGAGGGGCGGGCATCAGGGACAGAGTGTCGGTACTTCTAAGACGGAGCAGGCATGGCCACACAGCCGTTAGAACCCGGAGCATTCAATCCCTGGATTGATCGGCGGTCCGGTATCAGCGATCGGCGGAAGGGCGAGGCCGAGTCGCCTCTCGGAGCTGTTCTCAACGAGCCGATCCCCGGCGGCGCCAGTCTTGCCTATGTATTTGGATCTGGTTTGCTCTATCTGTTCTTATCGCAGATCGTCACCGGGATGTTTCTAGCGCTTTACTATGTTCCTTCGGCCGACCATGCTCACACTACGGTCGCTTATCTGACGAAGGAAGTGACATCGGGCTCTTTTATTCGCAGTATTCACGCCTATGGCTCAAGCGCGATCGTCATCGTATTGCTCCTGCACATCAGCCAAACGTTTCTCTACGGAGCGTACAAGGGACGCCGAAAACTGCTGTGGCTTGCCGGATGCGTATTGTTTGCCTTGATGCTGGGTATGTCCTTTACCGGTTACTTGCTGCCATGGGATCAGAAAGCCTACTTCGCGACCACCGTGGGCACCAACATCTTGACTTACATTCCAGTGATCGGAGGACCGCTCAAGAGCCTGCTGCGCGGCGGTGCGGAAATGGGCACGATAACCCTTTCCCGCTTCTTCGTGCTCCACGTGTTCCTGTTGCCTTCTCTCATCCTTGGTTTTATTGCTGCGCACGTTCTCCTGTTTCGCAGAGTCGGACCAGCGGGGCCATTTCAGGGAGATCCCCAAGCTCTCAAGCGATCGACGGAACCGTTTTATCCGAAGCAGGTTGTGTTCGATCTACTCTTTGCCTTGGTCATTATTGGCTGTTTGGGTCTGCTGGCTCATTACCTCCCTGTCGCGCTAGGACCGAAGGCAAACCCGTCTGATACTCACTACGTGCCGCGTCCGGAGTGGTATTACATTCCCGTTTTCCAGTGGCTGAAGTACTGGGAGAGCGGTTTCGCTGTCGTAGGTATTTTGGTGATTCCGGCATTTGTTGCTCTCCTATTCGTCGCGCTGCCTTTTCTAGACCGGAGGCCCGAGCGGCGCCCGTGGAAGCGGCCGGTCTCCGTATCGATTTACGCGTTTATCTTTATCGGGCTGGGCGCTCTGGGGGGTATCAGCCATCGAAATGATCTACGCGATCCGGCGATAGCGCCTCAACTGGCAAAGCAGCAAACAGATGTCGACGCCTTCATGAAGAAACCATTTGAACCGGAGTTGGCAGGAGTTTCACCATTTGCCGCCCAGTCGCTTAGCCCGATTGCCAGCCAAGGGAAGAAAGTATTCGAAGAGGAAGGCTGCATCGAGTGCCACGGAGCGGATTTGAGCGGAACGCCGTCGGCTCCGTCATTGCTCGGAGTTGGACAAAAGCATGACGCCGCAAAGCTGCGGAGCATTTTGAAGCAGCCCACCGACGCAATGGCAGACGGCGGAATGCAGCCTGTGGACGTGAGAGAAGAGGACCTTGCGGCCTTGATCGCATTTCTCGAATCTCTTAAGTGATTCGCCCCGAGCGGGCAGAGTGTAGAATTGCTCATCGTTGCGGCCAGCGCGAGGACGGCAGAGCGGGCACTGCCAAAAATCAGCGCCACCGATGCGGACCAGCCGGGACCGTGATCGTTGCCAGTATTCCGTAGACGCCCCGAGCCGCTTCGTTGCATTCGCAGTTCCTTGAATGTCAGCGTCAATCGTAGATCGTATGGTCAAAGAACTCGAACGGCTTGAAATGGTGTGGCTTAGGGTTTTGCACAGGCCCCTTTTCGAATGGGCTTCTCCGACTCGGAGACAGCGTCTACAATCTCGCCCTTAATCAAGAGTCCCATGCGGAGGTGTCGGCTCTATCTGCTAAGGCTTTGGCTCACTCGCTGTTTGCGGGGCAGCCGCCTTTATCCAGCTCCTGCAGCTTCTCGGAAGCTTCTCCACTGTTCTTTTCTGACGCGACCAGCAGCAAGATCCGCGCTTGCTCGCAGTTCACCGGGACGCCATCGCCTCGTGTGTAGAGGCCCGCCAGCGCTACCACCGCCTTCATGTTTCCTGCTTGCACCGCAGACCACAACTGCTGCGGCGTCGCCGAATCCTTTTTCGAGTGCTGCACCTCCGAGGAAGAATGCGCCTTCGAGGCGGCAAGAGCGGGCGCTACTGCCGCCTGGCTTGCCCCAAGCGGCTGCTCCGCCTTCGCCGGCTGCGGCGTTGCCGACGGCGATGATGTGCGTGTAATCAGATCCGTGGAAGATGCTCCTGCTGTCTGTGGACTCTGCCTCTGCGGCGACCCTGTCGGCGCGGCCACGGGGACCGTCTTTACCGCCGCCGGCTCCGTCGCCAGCGGTTTCGTAGCGGTCGGCGCAGAGATCGACGCACTTGGTGACACGGGCTGGGCTACCGACGCCTGCGTGTGCTCCGCGCTGGATTGCGCCGCGCGGTTCGCGCTCGTCGGCACGGGGCTGCCTAGCTTCGTGCCGCCGGCATACCGGAAAATGGGAATCATCACTACAGCGCATATCCCGAAGCCGACCAATACGCCGCGGCGGAATTGCCAGCGCGTCTGCGCCAGGTGGCGTTCTATAGGAACAAGTTGTATGCTCGGAACGCGCATCTCCTGCCAAATCACCAGCTTCTCGGTCGCCGCGCCGTTTCTTCCACTGGATGCGGTAGAGGTCTCGCTCAGCCAGGCGCGGATCTGCTCGCGTGCCGGCGCGCTCAACTCCAAGAAGCGCAGACCTCCCGTGCGTTTTGCCGAGTCGATCCACGCCAACTGGACGGTGGCCTCGATCGCGCTGTTCAGGTCGACCGACAGGCGCAGCTGCAGCAAGTCCTTTTCTTTTATGGGCGTGAGGCTCTCAAAGCACAACCCATCTTCGGAAAGATTCAGGACGGAACCGCTTTCTTCACCGCCGAGCTTACAGACCATCCGCTCGGGCTGCTTTCGCTCTTGCAACCGCCGATTTGCGTTCATCGTGGTGTAGGACTCCCCTCGTAGACGTTTTTTCGAGAGGGCCGGGTCAGCTAAGATATAAATAGATGAGCAGTGCGGTAATAAAAATCTGGTCCTTAATGGATTCTCTAATCCGGTAAAGACCTTAGTGCTCGGAACCCGCAAGAGGACTTGAATCCGAGCGCCCATATTTCATAGCGCGATAGCATCGGGCAGGAGCGTTTCAGCAAATGGCGGTCTATGGCCGGAGACGCCCAGTGGGAAATATTCACCGCGCAGGTAGCCCAAGTAGCCCAACTGAGGGACTGAAAATCGCGCGTGTTTCCCGGTAAGCGACACACGATAAAGCATTTAGGATTTGAACCACTTCGGCTGTTAACCGAAATGTTGGAGGTTCGAATCCTCCCCGGGGAGCCAACCCCTTTGTCATTCAATGAGTTGCGAACTTTCTCAGGAAATTTACCCTCCGACGATGAAGTGTCGAGTGCGCGAATCGCGATCAATAAAGACGAAGAAGAGTCAACTGCGACAAGTTTTGCTGCGGTTCATCAGATCAATCGCGGCGAATCGGAGGCTCCACTTCTTTACTCCCCTGCCGGAAATGTCAGCCTGCGCGACCAATAAAAACTACTGTGCCGCCCCTGAATCCGAAAGGACTATTACATTTTTATGACGGCACTCATTTTCTGAGTACCGCAAAACCAATAGCTTACTTTGACCGCCAGCTTTGCAACTTGCCAAAAGCTCCTGGCGTCCAAGGTATCATAGTGATATCATCATGATAGCTCATCGAATTTGTGCAGGAGGAGAAATGACGATGAATACGAAGCAAACTGCGGCCAATGTCGAACAAGTGGTCCGCGTTCAAAACGGCTGGGTCATGCTGGTTGTGGTAGTCGGACTTTTGTTGGGTGCTGCATTACTGATTTTCTCCATTCAGGATGGAACTCAAGCATCCGGTCAGCCGCACGCAAGCCTTATTGTGGCTTGCCTCCTCTTCCTTGGCGTTTGCGTTGTCATGTTAAAGGGCTTTTTTACGTTACAACCGAATGAGGCCCGAGTCCTCGTGCTCTTCGGTGATTACAAGGGCACCGTGCGTACGAGCGGATTTCATTGGGGCAATCCGTTCTACACCAACGGCTCCCAGCAAGCCGGCGGAATCACAATAGGCAGAGAGATTCAGACCAAACTGGCTGGCACCAAAGCGGACGCAGGCGCGTCGGCACGGCAAAGTATGGGCCGGAACAAAATGTCCCTTCGCGCTCGGACTCTCAACGGTGACAAGTTGAAAGTTAACGATAAGCGCGGCAATCCTATCGAAATCGCAGCGGTTGTTGTGTGGCGCGTTGCGGATACCGCGCAGGCGATGTTTGATGTCGACAACTATGAGAACTACGTTCCGACGCAAAGCGAATCGGCGTTGCGCCATTTGGCGAGTCTGTACTCCTATGATTATGGAGAAGAAAATGAAATCACTCTCCGTAGCGGCGTCATGGAAGTATCGCAGGCCCTGCGCACCGAACTTCAAGAACGACTGGCCAAGGCAGGCGTTGTGGTGGATGAGGCGCGGTTGACCCACCTGGCGTACGCGCCAGAAATCGCACAGGCAATGCTTCGCCGCCAGCAAGCCGAAGCTGTCATTGCCGCGCGGCAAAAGATAGTCCACGGCGCTGTCAGCATGGTTGATATGGCACTGAAGGAATTAGCTGAGAAGCAGGTGTTGGTACTTGATGACGAGCGCAAGGCCGCTATGGTCAGCAATCTCATGGTCGTGCTCTGCGGCGAGTCCGAAGTCCATCCAGTGCTGAATACTGGCACGCTGTATAACTGAACGGTAAGGCTGATGGACCGAAAGCCGTTTCTACTTCGTATTGACCCTAAGCTCTGGGCCGAACTGGAAGCCTGGGCGCAGGACGAATTGCGCAGCGTTAATGGTCAGGTCGAATATCTCCTCCGACAAGCCGTACAGAAACGTAAAGGGAGTCAAAGACAAAACAATCCGCAGCCGATTAAGCTGCCCACGACCAAGTCATGACAGTCTTGCCAGTCGGCATGGGCGGCAATGCAAAGGCTCTTGCGTTCTAGTGCCCATTAAAGTGGGGTACTCGGAAAAGTGTGAATGCTGTTAATCAGGCAATCTCTAACCACACGTCAAGCGGCTAGAGATTTGACAAGAAAACCGGCCGTTATTCCGAATCACTAACTACAGTTGTACGATTGAGGGCGCTAGGGGGCGCTATGACAACGAGTTCCAATCCTTTCGCTGACAGCATTTTGATGAAGGATGGTCTGATTCCAATTGTTGACCCCGCCGACCTGAAAAACGTCTGGGCAATGCAAGAAGACGTTTTAGCAACGCATCCCGGTCAACAGGTTGGAATTGCCTCTTTTCTATATGAGCGTGCCTGCACGCCCGGAGCAAACGTCCAAGCGGTTTTCTTTCGGGTCTCAATGCTGCGAGTGTTGAAAATGATGAGCGAATCGGAAGGATTGATTTCTTCTTGGCTGCACGATGGAAAACCAGAAGATGCTGTTTTCAAGGTGCTTGCCACCATGCCGATGAATGGATTGCCGCCAAGTGGACGCCAAGGACTGCCCTTCGATGTGGAGGAATTTAGAAGGCTGATTGAGAAGGAGTCTGAGGGCTAGAGGCGGGGTGGATGCGGGCGGCATGCTCCTGCAACGGGAACTCCTCACTGGACGTATAGTGGGGATCTGGGAGAAGTGACCGACCTCGCGGTTCAAAGACCGGACACCTCCGTGGCAGTAATCGCCTACATTTCAAGTTGACGGGATGTGCGCTAATTCAGGACCTACAAAAACATTTACTATCCACGGCAGGTGTTTTTCAAGCTGGTTTCCGCAGCCGTTTGAAAATGGGCGATGTTAGGCGAGCAAGAAGGTACAGAAGCGGATACAGGTACCAATAATGCCTACTGTGGAAACCTCTGGTTAGCCTGCCGCTCCAATCTTCCGCGACATCTTCCTTCTCTTCGTGCGCTGGGCGATGGACGGCGTGAATGTGGTGTCCGATTTCATCATGGAGAACATGAGACATCACAACGTGGCGAAGCACTGGGACCCTGTTCCACCAACTGATTCCCGATTCGACGATATTATCCACGTAGAGCCAGACGGCAGCAGGCGAGGATTTGGATGCATGCTGGTAAGAGCCCAAGCACGCACCTTTGCGGTTTCGACTCCACATTCTTTGTTTGCGTTTCTTGGTGGTCAGCCCGGCTTGATTCGTAAGGACAATAGTCTTCAACCCAATGAGATACTTCGGTGGGACATACCGCAAAAGTGTTTCGACAGTCTCCCTAAAATTCATGGGAGGTTGAAAGTCGCGGTAAGACTCCACGATTGTCGGACACGTTGAATCTGAAAGTTCTGGAATCGTTGCCACGGTCGAAGTATGCCCCCAATATTGCATATTTCAAGGCTGCTTCGCTGAGGCGACTAAATTGCACTCTTGAAGTGGTCACCCGGACGTATCGTGGCGTTCGCGGAGAAGTGGTTCGGACCGATTTCACATCTACGAGTACGCGGTTTACCAGGACTCATCCCCGGTTGCCGACGCAAGACAAGCGAGAACGCTCTCGCACGGCTTCGATATCG
>Ga0307475_10001456_pt1 | contig 14050 bp, 17 predicted proteins | sample atmos_gasesECM1C_FD_203317 | JGI IMG/M metagenome (GOLD analysis project Ga0307475, IMG submission 203317) | Hardwood forest soil microbial communities from Morgan-Monroe State Forest, Indiana, United States - atmos_gasesECM1C_515 | ecosystem: Environmental > Terrestrial > Soil > Temperate... | reverse complement strand
AGTCGCTTCGGCCCGCCCTCGTTGCGCGAGTTCTCGCGGTTGCGCACACGCGCTTCCACCACCACTTCCTTGCCCTCGTACGCCTTCACCGTGATCCCGCCATTCACCATGCTGACCTTCACCCGCGCTGGCCGCGAAGGATCGCTCAGCGTCACCGGAATGCGGTCGCCGCCCGCCTGCGTCTGGCCCTGCGCGAACACCCTCTCCGCGCCCGGCCCCAATGTCACCGCCGCAATCGCCGTCAACGCTAACCCAGCCGACAAAATCGATGAGAACCGCCTCATTTGCTTATTCATGGTTTTCCAGGATTCGAATGTCTCCATTTAAATTTTCCACCTTGATTTGCGGACCACCCGCATTGATCCGCGCTCCCGTATAGCGGTCCGCACGAAAAATCACTTTGCTGCCGTGATGCTCCTCCTGCATTCCCTGCACTGGCAGCGCCGTGACAAGAAAGTCGCTATAAATCCCGCCGTTGAACGTCTTGAATCGAAAATCCGCCGACAAGTCGCGAACGAACGTCAGTTCGATATTCCCATTCACCGTCTGGAAATCCGATGCCTCGCGCGGATTTTGCCGGAACGATACCTTCACCGGCCCATTGACCGTGCGCGCCGTCCCCGATCCGGCGATATTGCGAATCTGTATATCCCCGTTCACGTTGCGCACCAGGAAACCGCCGTTGATGTCGCGCACCGACACCCGCCCTTCATTCACCGTCTTGATCTTGATGTCGATGTCGCGAGGCACCTGCACCTGAAAATCCATTTTCACGATGTACCCTTCATATTCCCGCGAACGCGAGCAGTCGTGACAATCGCAGCGGAAGGGCCCATTCACGTACAGCTTCAGCGCATCGGCCTGCTGTGTGATGTCCAGCGTCACGTCCTTGCGCGCTTGCTCGATCTTTCCCTTCGATTCTGCCCGGATGCTCTTGTTCACCGTGAGTTGCACCTTATCCGACGCCGTCCCGACCACTTCGATCGATCCCCAGACGTTGTCGATCTCCAGCGTCCGCCGTCCTGCCCCAGCAGTCATCGCAAAGGATTTCTCGATTTTTTCCTGCTCATGCTCCGTCAAGCTCGGCTCATCGTTATCGATTTCCTCGCGGTCAACGTCCTCCTGGTCGGAATCGGCGTCCACCTCCGGCTCGTCTCGATCCGCGTCCATGTCCACCTGCGGTTCCTCGAGGTCCATGTCCATGTCCGGCTCAACGTCCATATCGATATCCACATCGACGTCCGATTCTCTATCCACATCGACATGCGCAACAGGAGGCTTCTCTTGCAGCGTGGATTGATCAATCTGTCTCGGCGGAACGTTGCGTGCCGCTTGCGCGGGAAACAGCAGCAACGCCATTCCGGAGATCAGCACCGAGAGAAAATATGTCGTGCTCATACTCAGCTCCTCAATTCAACTTGCTGATTGCCCAGTCCGCCCGCTGCCGCACTGTCGGATTTACGTTCGGCGTTTGCCGCAGTTCCTCAAGCCGCGGAGCCGCCTCCGCATCGCGCCATTCCACCAATTGATCGATCAACGCAACCTGTACCAGCGGTGATTGCTGCTCCTGCAATGCGTCCACGACCGTTTTCTTCACCTGCGGCTGCCCGGCATGCCGGCTCAACGCGTCCAGCGCCGCCAGCCGTACATCCACGCTCTGGTCGTACCGCAATGTATGCACCAGCGCCGCAAGCACCTGAGGGTCAAGCTGCCCCTCGCGCCGCGTCCACGTCACGCCTTCCAGCCGTTGGCTTGCCGATTGTTGCTGCAGCATCGAAAGCGCAACCATCTGCCGCATGTTGGTCAGCTCCGTGTGCATCGCCGCCAAATCCTGCGAACTCGATTTCGCGCCCCCTAACTGCATTCCTAGATACGCCCCCAGTGCCACCAGCGCGATGCTCCACGCCACCGCGCCCACCGGAGAACGCAACCACTGAAACACAGTCCAAATCGACGCTTCCTTATCTGGTGTGTGCCGTGTAGCGCCTTCAACTCCTCGGCCCGTCTGGTACGCCTGCAGCATCGTTTCGAATCGCTCCCGCGAGGCCGCGCTTGGCTGCTCGTCCGGAATCAGCGCCAGCTTCTTCCACAGGCCGGCCACCTCGCTGCACTCCGCACAACTCTCCAGGTGCCGCTCCACAATTTTCTTCTGCTCCGCCCGCAACCCCTCTTGCAAATAATCCGGCAAGAGCTCGGCGATCTCTTCACACTTCATGTCCCAACCTCCGCGGTGGAATATTTTGCCGCGCATTCCGCTGCGCGGAACCAGCTGGCGCAGCCTGCAACCGATGAAAAACTTGCCGCAGCTCTATCAGCGCACGATGGATGCGCACTTTCACGGTCGCCACTCCGCATCCCACCAAACGCGCTACTTCTTCGTAGGGAAGCTCCTGGAAGCGGCAGAGCACCAGCAACTCGCGCTTTTCCTCCGGCAGCTCCATCAACGCCCGGTGTAACAACTCCGATTCCTGCTGTTGCTGCGCCGGATCCCCCGGCGCCACCGCCGGCGCCATTTCCGGTTCGAACAGCACCTCTGGCCGGGTTTTCCGAAAATGATCGATCCGCGCATTCCGCGCGATCTGGTATATCCACGCACGAAAAGGCGTCCCCTGCCTGAACGTCTTCCGGTGCCGCAGAATCCGTAAAAACACTTCCTGCACCAGGTCTTCGCTCAGCGTCCGGTCCCCGGTCAGCTTGGTATAAAAGTTGTATAGCGGCGCGTGGTAGCGGTCGAACAACACCCCCAGCGTTTCCCCCGCCCCATCACGCACCTGCAGCATCAATTCCTCGTCAGTAACCGAGTGCATTCTCGGATCGTTTTCTCTGCCTGCGTCTTGCCCCTGCATAGAGGAATACCGCCTGATCGGGAAAAGGTTACACCGCAAGACACCGGACCGGTAACCGTGTGCGGTAGGTACGTATTTGCAACAGAATGGGTCGGATCGCGCGTTTTGGAGTGCGGTAGCTTGCTACCGCTTTCACGGTTGCAACATCATCGAGGCGTGTTGCGGCCCACCGAGCTGCTTCCCTCAGCGAATGCTAATTGACGCGCCTTTGCGCGGAATGAAGATTTTCCCTGGCGGCTCGATGTTGAATTTTCTTGAATAGTTGCCCTGGTTGACCGCAATCCCCACCCGGCCACGCGAATCAATGTACAAAAGCGGTTCTCCCACCGGAACGTCCATGAACGTCTTCGCGTAGGGCAGGGCGATCGTCTTCTTATTTATCTGCACAAACACTTTATCCCCGACGTTGTAACCCAATTGCTTGAGATCCTCGCCCGGAATGTCCGTAATCAGCGATCCGAATGGATCGTCCAGCCCAATAACTTCTCCGTCGATGCCCTTCGCCGACGCCACGGAAATCTTTGGAGTCAACCGCACAAGCTGCTGCACCGGCGGGCCCACCAGATCAAATTCCCATCCAGCCGCCAGATGTGCTGCTGCCGGAGAAAAAATATCCCGCCCATGAAACGTTGAAGACAGCGGCGCCTGGATCATCCAATGCTGGTTGGTGATTTCCCGCGCGGACTCCAGCCCGTCGCGGTCCAGCACCGGCGTGATCACTCCATTGTCCGGCAGAATAAAATACTGGCCCTTCTTCGATTTCACCGCGACTGCCTTCCGCGTTGTCCCCACTCCCGGGTCCACCACCACTAGAAAAACCGTCCCCTCGGGATAATAGGGGGTCACTCCGTAGAGAAAGCGCGAAGCCTCTTCGATGGAATACGGCGTCACCTGATGCGTGATGTCCGTGATTCGCACGTCCGGCGCGATGCCATAAATCACCGCGCGGCAAATCGCCACCGCATCGTTCGCAGTGCCAAAGTCCGTCATAAACACAATCGCAGGCCGCGCTGAGGCGGCCTGGGCCGATGCCGGCGCAGCCGGTTGCCGCGAGCACCCAGCCAGTGCGAGAAAAAGCAGCAAAGCAGCTACTTTGCACATGCGCGATTCGCGCGAACGCATCGTCTCTCCTTCGGCCAAAAAGTATACCCGAACCCGGCAAAGCAAGCGCCTTCGGCTTCACGACTTCGGAGGAAGCTAGGAAAGAAAATGATCGCGTGGAAGGAAACTACTCGCCGGGCCGGCAAGCCGAACAACTCAACTCCTGCCCAATGTGCTCCTGACGGCCCTGCGCCGTGGTTACCCAGTGATGGTCGGTGTACGGCGGATCATTGCGAACGTGCTTCTGGTGCCCGCATTCCAGTTGCGCCACCCAGTTGCGGTCTACATCCATATGAAACCCAACGATCTTGCGCAGGGTCCCGGCCCATTGGGTTTTCATTGGCCTCATGCTTCTATTCTACGCGCATTCCTTCGCTCGTCCTCAGATTTCTGGGAGCCGCGCCAGGTACGACAACTACTGCTGCACGAAGTGCTACACTCCGTCTGCTACGTCAATAAAGAGCCGAATTGAAGGAGCACAGAACATGGAAGCGGGCAACGAAACAGCGGCGGCAATCCTGGTGCAAACCATTTTTCTCAAAGACGGACACCTGCAGGGCATTCTGGGCGAGCAAGCCACAAAGAGCCCCATGGCGGCGGCCGAGTTCCTGAAGCCGTTCTACCGCGCCGCCCTTGCCATGATCACCAAAACAAAAGCCGACGAGAAATCCTGACGCAGCGTCCCCCGATGACAGCGCGGGCGCGGCGGCGTAAACTGCGAACTTGATGCCGAGATTGGGAGGAGGCAGCTATGTCCATTCGACCTGTGAAGCGGCTCATCCGCAGCAAACCTACAACCGAGGGCGCTGGCGTGCATCTGCGGCGTGCGTTTGGTTTTGGCAACACGTCCGAGTTCGATCCCTTCCTGCTGCTCGACGATTTTCGCAATGACGTGCCGGAGGATTATCTTGCCGGCTTTCCCTGGCATCCGCACCGCGGCATCGAGACTATCACCTACGTGCTCGCCGGAACCGTCGAGCACGGCGACAGCATGGGCAACCGCGGCGCTATTGCGGCCGGCGACGTCCAGTGGATGACCGCCGGCAGCGGCATCATCCACCAGGAAATGCCCAAGGGCGATCACACCGGACGCATGCACGGCTTTCAGCTCTGGGCCAATCTGCCTGCGTCGCTCAAGATGACGCCGCCGCGCTATCAAGAGGTGACCGCGCGCGACATTCCGCAGATTACCGACGACGACGGCACCCACGTGCGCGTGGTGTGCGGAGAATTTTGGGGGCAGACCGGGCCGGTCGATGGGATCGCGACTGATCCCGTATATGTAGATGTGTCCGTAGCCCCCGGGCGCCGCAAAACTCTGCCCGTCGAGACTACGCGCCATGCCTTCGCGTACGTCTTCGGAGGCTCCGGCAAATTCTGCAACGCCAGCGAGCCGCTCTCCGTCCCCACCGAACCAGTAGGCTGGCTTGACACCGCCCCGCCGTCCGCCGCAGACAATCGCTCCCTGGTGCTCTTCGATCGCGGCGACGAAGTCATCGTGCAAGCCGGCGACGAAGGCATCCGCTTCCTCCTCGTCTCCGGGAAGCCCCTCGAAGAGCCCGTAGCCTGGTACGGCCCCATCGTGATGAATACGCAAGAGCAGCTCCGCCAAGCCTTCACCGAATTGGACCAGGGTACCTTCCTGAAAGAAGGCAAATCAAAAAAGGCCGGCGCGGAGTAGCGCGCAGCTACAGCGCTCGGCAGGACAGATCTGTGTCCTTTGACTGCGGCCTGAAGAGCAGGTGCAGAAAAAGCGCAACACAGAGGGCGGTGAGGTCGGAGCACCCTTCGAGGCTCAGGGTAAACAGAGGTCACGGAGGGTACACCCCCTCCCCCGGTTTTGTGTAAGTGTTCATTCTAAAGGCAGTTAAAGTCGTTTGTTTTGATACACTTTTGCAAGTGTTGATTCTAAAGGTAGTTAAGAGTGCTGGTCTGGTGTTCTGGCAATCCTCCTCAACGGGCGACAGATCGGGATTGCCACAGAGGCACAGAGGCACCGAGCTGGGGGACACGTTTACCCCGGGTGTTTTGCGCAAAGAGTTCGGATTTGCTTGATTCCAAAGGGGTTGACGTTTTTGGCGTGGCAAAAGAGTTTGCAATAGTATCAAGGGAAAGGATTTAGGTCGGTGAGTGAGGCGAGGGAGTCGAGCTAACATGGGGGAGTTTACCACAACGACAGCTTCCGTGTCAAGACATTTTATAAAGCTAGCAAGATCAGGGGAATAGCGCCGTTCCCATTATGGTATAGCAGGGGGGTAGGGAGGGGACCATGTCGAAGGTTGTGTATGTGTCGAAGTCGACGTTGGAGCGGAAGGCGGGGCCGGTGCGGGTGGCGCATTTGCCGGGGGAGGCGCGGCCGGTCATTTATAGCGTGCATGGGGCGATTGCCGAGCACTACAAGGTTGATCCGGCGAAGATCGGGGAGTCGCACGCGGCGACCATTGATTATGTTATTTCCGCGACCGCGGGTTGAATGCTGGGGACGTTTGGAGGTGCGCTGGAAGCGCGCCAAGTCGATGCCAGCAACGGAAAGCTGACCGCGGAAGTTACCGGCGAGGTGGAAACTGAGGATAATGTGCTGGTTATCCGGCGGGTCCACGTGGCGATGCGGCTGGTTGCTGACCCGGAGCTAAAGGACAAAATCGAGCGCGTCCACGGCATGTATGCCATGAATTGCCCACTCTATCGAACCTTGCACAAAGCTATTCAGCTTACGTCCTCCTACGAATTCGTAACTAGCAGCGCCGCACGCTAGCCTTCCGCAATCACTCACGGGCTTACGCCCTCGCGCTGCAAGGCCGGAGCGAAAGCGCTACGCGAGCGCCTCACTCCGCCTAATCGCCCGCCTCGCCATGCGCAACACCCAAATCGAGAAGCGCACCCGCTAGCCCAGCCCGTCCGCCGCATGGGCACTACGGTGAGTGTTGCCTAGTGCTGATACACGGAGAAAAAACCAGATGATCCCATCCAAGCTTTCACAGCATCGGGCAACGCATCAAGAGTGACAAGTTCGATGTGAGACAGACGGTAACTGAACGGGTCGTAAGGATGGCGACCTACGGTCCAACTGCTGTTGAGAAAAAGGGTCGTCCTATCGACGTTGCGCGGCGGCGTCAGGATTTTGCCGTCATCAGCGTAATCCACCTGCCACAGAAGGCCAGTAGGAATTACAAGAACAGGTGCTACTGCCCTGACGTGTGGCGGACGAGGACTGAGCACAAAATCCTGCACGAGATCCTTACAACTATTCACGGCTTGGTTGAGTTTCTCGAACGTCGCGCTGTCGTCGCTAACGAAAGCGCCTGAATCATTGCGCCCAACTTGGTCAGTTTTCTTTCCCACCGACTCCCCCCGCCTGTACGCAGACCGGTCTCCCTCCCAGGTTTGGACGACAGCCGGTGGGACGATCCCTGGGTGAAATACGATCAGATCGTGAAACGACTCCGCAGCGGTTCGGGGAACTGCGCTCAGCAGCAAAGGATTGTTGGAGCGCAGATTCTTGCACTCGACTGCGAGGCCGAGAGTCCACATGCCCTGCCTTTTTGTGGCACGAATATCGAACTGACGAATCTTGTCGCTCACCGGGTCCCGATATGTGCCCGAATGCTCACAGTCGAACTCAAGGCTCCGAAGTTCAGCGAGCACGTTCATCTCGAAAGCGAAATCGGAATCGCTGGCGACGAAGTCTTTCAAATCCAGTGCAGTGATCGCGTCTGGCTTCAGCTTGGCCATAGCCTCAGTTTCGACCACGCAAGGCCTCCAGTGCAAATCGTCAGTATCACGGGGCGGCCCGGGCGACGCCCCAGCTGCGCACCCGCTAGCAATGTGGACACCGGTTTGGTAGAACTGCCTCGCAGAGGTGCCCAATGTGCAGCCAGGTCCGCCGCTTCATCGCGAGCATCCCCCTCATCGCCCTCCTCACGCTATTTCCCCCGGCCCTAGCGCAGCAAAAACCCGCCGCTCCCTCGCGACCGTCGCAAGCGCAACTCGAGGACCGCGTGAAGCAACTAGAAGCCCGCCTGAACGACGCAGAACAAAGAGCGGCAAGCGCCGCGATGGAGAAGGACTACATCACCCGCGTCCAGAAGCAGTACGAGACCTACTACGAGAAGGCCTTCAACACGCAAGTGTGGACACTGTCGATACTGGGAATATTCCTGACGGTCGTACTCGGCTTGGCGGGTAGAATCGGGTTCGGCATCTTCGACCGCAGCATCCAGCACGCGCTTGGCGACGCGTCCGCCCAGCTGCGAACTGAGTTCACCCAGATGTTGGGGAAAGAAACGCAGGCACTACGAGAGGCGAACTCCGCCCAGCTCAAAGCTTTGGAAGACGACCTCAACAAGCGAATCACCGAACAGGAAAAGGACCTCAAGACGCGATTCGACTTCCAATATCGATTTGTTTCAGGACTGGCTGCAGGGGCGGACAAGCGACACCCCGATGCCCGAAACAGATTCCGTGAGGCGCTGGTGATATACAAGCTCAGCAAAGTCCGACAACTGATCCCACGAGAGTCCGCAGCACGAGCCGCGGCAAACATCTTTGTTTCGCTTAAGAATCAGGACGAGGCTAACATCTTGGAGAATGCCAAGAAGGAACTCGCGGACGCGCTCTACAACGATCTCGAAGGTGAGCTAGCCTTAGCAGCAGTCGACCTCAATTGGCTTACACCGCTCCTGAAGGAAAGAAAGGCAGCGGCACCGCCCGCGGCAGGGGAGCGCCCATGAGCGCAGCCCGGGCGACGCTCCAGCAGCGCGCCGGCGCAAACGTCCGGCCCGCCCGCCATCCGCAGCGCCCACGCACCCCGGCAACAAAACCGAAGAGAGATTTCTCTCTTCGCGACCCGGCGCACAAAAAACGTGCGCAGGAAAAAGCCGGATCGCTGCGTTCGGAATGACGGGTGGGGTGGGGGCGACTTATGCTGGAGCCCTTCGACGCTCAGGGTAAACTAAAGCTCCAACCCCCTAAAGGGAACCTGGGCTAAAGCCGGTTTTGCGTGCGAAGCATATCGCGGCGCTTGAAAGCGCCGCTCCCCCGACTGAAAGTCGGGGGCTTCTCCCAGGTGAGAAAGCGTGTTCTTCAGGCCAACACCGCTGTAGGAATGACACTTTCGCTGTGCTCGGACTGGGACGCGCTAAAGCACGCCCCTACATAAGGCGACCCGCGCGTCTGTGAAGGTCGAAGACTGGAAGACGGTTACACTGAGGCCGTAGCTTGCTTGTCGATTATGCTGCCTTAGCCATCATGCCGCGCGTGATTGACGCAGGGCTAGTATGGTACCAGCGGTCAGCAACGCGCCTATCAAAGCAAGGTTAAGGCTGGAGGACTCAGGCGTAGTGCTCGCTTCGCTCACGACATCAAACGCATAGCCTGGGAGGTACGTGAATGAAAACGTCGACCCGGGCGCGTACGCGGTGTCGATAGTATGGGCAAGGAAACCGGGCGGATGGAAGGTTACACCGGGCGCCGTCACGGCCGACGACGAAGTAAGGTTGCCGTTAAACCACCCTTCGTTGTCTGTGGCGTCAGTCGTAGCCAAGGTCAGGTAGTAAGTGCCCGGACCGAGGTTTAACCCCGAAAATAGTACCAGCTCCGGAGAGAATAATCCGACCGGCAGCGTCAGGTTGGCCTGTGCGACAAGTTCGGCGGACGTTGCACCCGGACCGACTTGGGTTGTAAGGTAAGCCACTGCGCTGGTGTCAGCCGCATTGACACTGATCACGAACGCACTGATCGTCACATTGCTAAATCCGACGGTCGAGGTCCAATTTTCCTCGAGAAATTGGTTGTTCGCGATCGCGGGGCTGCCATTAATACCCTTGTGAACCGACACGACAGTATCCGCGTATGCGCTACCGCTAAACGCAAAGAGGACCAAACTCAGTACAACGATATTGCCCGTTTTTCGCATTCGTTCCATTGGCCGCCCCTTTCTCAACCAAAGTGACCGAAGGGGGTCGCAGCATAGCAGATAAATGTGCCATTGGCAATTTGGCTGCCAGAGCGCCTTACTGCAGGTGTCCGAATTCCGCGTGTTGTCCTATGCAGTATCTAATTGATGAGTTTGCCGGGCTGGCCCCACTCTAAAGGCGAACGGCGCGAGCATCCGGCCCGTCCGCCATCCGAATAGCCCACGCACCCCGACAACAAAACCGAAGAGAGATTTCTCTCTTCGCGACCCAGCGCACAAAAAATGTGCGCAGGAAAAAGCCGGGTCGCTGCGTTCGGAATGACGGGTGGGGCGGCTTTATGTCGGACCTAAAGGTCCGACCCCCTAAAGGGAACCAGGGCTAAAGCCGGTTTTGCGTGCGAAGCATATCGCGGGCTTGAAAGCGCCGCTCCCCTGACTTGAAGTCGGGGGCTTCCACCTGCTGGATAGAAAATCGTTTCTTCAGGGGCTGAAGCCCAATTCAGAAACGGCCGCTTATGCCGGGGCTACAAGCCCCGACCTCCTAAAGAATCGTGCTGGTAATGCGCGCACGCAAGTTCGACTATCCAGTAGCGACGGGGCGCGGAGGAGAGATTCATCCCGCAGGAAACGCGGGATGGGGCGGCGGTTCACTTGTCCGGTAAGCGCTAATCAGGCATCTGACCCATTCACCCGCGATAATGGAATTGGGCCAAGAAGGCAAAAAGAGCCAAAACGATGAGCACGAAAAGGGCGGTAACGACTAACAGAGGTACCCTTCGGGACGGTTGAGAGATTTCGCGTAGTTGACCCATAACGTCAGGTCCGACCTGGCCCAGCGAAGAAGTTAAGCTCGGAATCGCTCCTTTGTATAAGCTCCAAAGCATCCATACCAAGGAGACGAGCACCAGCCAGAAAAACAAAGGGACCCCAAGAGCAATCGCCAATCGGTGTCCCCGGGGAGTTAAACCCCCGTAGTCATCCAGGATCAAAGCGGGAACGAAAATGCTTGGAGACGTCAGGAAGGTAATGACCGTAGTGGCACTCCGATACATCTTGACCAGCGCTCTGATTTTTTCTTCGTCAGATTTCGAGTCAACGAAGTAACCCTTCCCCTTGGGCCCAGAGGGAATAAAAACTAACCGTCCGCTCGGATCTTTCCGGAAGTCGACGTCAACCGCACGGTCCATCATTCTGGAAAACAGAGAGAGCATTTGCTATCCCAGTGCCGCAATTTCAATTCTGACATTCCCGGGCGACGGAAAATGTACTGGTTGGCGCGTCGGTGCGCTAGGCGTCACTGGTTTCTTGACCGCATGTCCTTCATTGCGGAGTGGCACCCGCCGAATACGAGCTAACTCCTTCCATGACTGCGAAGAGAGGTTCATCGCTCGCAAGAGGCGCGAGGCGATGGGGCGGCGGTCCTCACTTCGCGACCCGGCGCACAAAAAACGTGCGCAGGAAAAAGCCGGGTCGCTGCGTTCGGAATGACTCGTGGCGCGGGGCGGCTTTATGTCGGAGCTAAAGGTCCGACCCCCTAAAAAGGGCGCGGGTTCGCCTCCTCCGCTCCACCCGCAGCTCTCAGGTATTCTCCTGAGTCTGAATTGCGTAATTGACATGATTGAAATCACTTTGCAACAGGCTATGTTGAGCGCGAGGAACGGGCCGCCTCCGTGGACAGGGCCCCCGCCTCGATCACCCCAACTACCGAACTGCACTGACACGGAGGCTCCCAACACCGACACTTACAAGACGATGATCCAGACTGTGGGGGGAACGTTATGGACAATCAAGTTCCGAAATACGTCACGCAGGCAAGAGCTTGCTTTCTGATCGGCATGCCAGAAGCGGAGCTGAACCGCATCTCGAAGGAATCCGGATTGGGCCACGTAGAACGCGCCGGCAGCCAGAAAGAGACGTACTTCACGTACGAGGAATTGCAGCGGATTTGCCGGCTCGCAGAGCGTCAGATGGAGACAGTCAGCTGAAGAGTTTTGCTTACGCGCTTAGCGGCCCCGCTGCGAAGCCGAACGCGCGCAAACCTCCGGACGCTCGCCATCCGAAAGCCCGCACGCCCCGACGACAAAACCGAAGAGAGATTTCTCTCTTCGCGACCCGGCGCACAAAACAACGTGCGCAGGAAACAGCCGGGTCGCTTTCGTTCGGAATGACAAATGTGGGGTGGGCGGTTTCTTATGTCGGAGCTAAAGCTCCGACCCCCTAAAAAACGCGCGGGTTCGCCTCCTCCGCTACAGCCGCATGGACACCACGCACCTCGCCGGTGCTATCATGCGGACACCGCTCTGGTAGAACTGCCTCGCAGAGGTGTCCAATGCCCCGAATCGTTCCCAACCAAATCTTCCGGTTCATCGCGAGCATCCCTGTCATCCTCGTCCTCACCTCATTTTCCCCGGCTCTAGCGCAGCAAAAGAGCGACGCATCTCGTGCCGGTTGGATTAGTGACGAGAGTTGCGGAACGCAACACACAAAGCCCGGCCGCGCGGATTGCGTACAGAAATGCTGGCGTGGAGGTGCTTCGGTGGGTCACCCGGAATGGAAACCGCAACGGGTCGTCTTTGTAGCAGACGAGGATCGAGCGATCTGGATTGTCGAAAATCCTGAAGCGGTTAGGAATTTCCCTGCCGCGCATGTGGTGCTGGCGGGCAAATTCGATTCTGCGAAGAAGACGATTCGCGTCGAGAAGATCGCACTCGCTGCCCAGTAGTACTGGCGGAAAGGAACTTTTGTTCTATTGGTTGGCCGGCAATGGAACTAGTACCTTTACCGTGCCTTATGACCACAGAAACCCTTAGTGGGACGCGTCGCCACGAGCGTATCTGCTTGCCGAAGGGCATGTCCGTGACCTGGTACGGTAGCGGCCAGCAACAGGTTTCCCGCGTCAAAACGTTAAGCATGGGAGGTCTGTTCCTCGCCGGGTCCATTACGTTGCGAGTAGGCACGGACCTAACCCTTGTTTTTGAAGTACCCGGAGGCATGGTTCTGGCCGACGCGGTTGTCCGAAACATCGTGCCTGGTGAGGGGATGGGCATCGAGTTTACTAAGATGAATCCTCAAACCCGAGTTCTGCTAGAAGGATTGCTCACGCGGTTGTTGCGCTAGCCAAGTGTTCTCCGAAGCCGAACCCGCGCAAACGTCCGGCCCGCCCGCCAGCGCCTTATGCCGGACCTAGAGGTCCGACGCCCGTTTGCGGAAAAAGCAGGTTCCTCGGGCCAACACCGCCCTCGGAATGACACCCTCGCCGCGCTCTGACTGGGAGACGCTAAAGCACGCCCCTACATTGGGTTTTGCGAAACGAAAGCGGCAGGACGCCGCTGCCGGCGCCCTGCCGCTTTCGCTGTTTGCACTCCATTACTTCTACTGTTTTGGTTGATTGGGATTCTGAGGATTCTGGTCTGGGGTTTGCGCATGGGCCGCTACGGGCGTGACGGTGGCTGTGCCGGCTGCTGCCAGCTCGGAGGGCTTGTACTTTGGGGCGCTGACGTAGCCGTGTATGAGGTTTTTGTCGACGCGGTTCACGACGACCTGGACTGGCTGGGAGTCATTTTCGGTGTGGATCCAAACCGGCTCGTAAAGATTGACGTGCTTCTTGGTGAGTTGATTGTCGTCGACCATCATTTGCACGTCGTAATTCTTGTGTTTCGTGTCCGTGTGGCGCAGCGAGAGAGTTAGCGGGCCGACGCGCTGGAACTGCTTCGACTTGGTCAGGTCGAACTCGAAGTAGCTGCGCTCGCCGCGCTTGGCGAGGGCTACTAGTTCCTCGTGGGTCTTGGCGATGGAGCCGTTGAGGTCATCGCGCGTGGCATTGAGGCTTCCTTCCAGGTCGGTGCGATTCTTGGCTACTTCCTCTTGCGTCTGGGTCAACAGCTTTTGTTGTTCGTCGAGCCGGGCGCGAAGGTCTTTGAGTTGCTTGCTGCTCGTGCCGCTGGCCGATTTGGTCCCCGGCGTACCCGCATGTCCCGCCGAGGCCTTCTTTTGCGCGGCGGCTTGCGCCGCGGCCTGCTGGGCGACTGACATTTCATTCAGCTTGGCGGTCAATGTGGTGAGCTGTCCCTGCATTTCGTTGATCGTGGCGTTGGCCGCTGACTCCTGCGCGGTCAGGTGGCCGACCATGATTTGCTGCCGATATCCGTAGCCAAGAGCCGCCGCGGCAATGACCAGCAGGACTCCGGCC
>Ga0307475_10001455_pt1 | contig 14051 bp, 7 predicted proteins | sample atmos_gasesECM1C_FD_203317 | JGI IMG/M metagenome (GOLD analysis project Ga0307475, IMG submission 203317) | Hardwood forest soil microbial communities from Morgan-Monroe State Forest, Indiana, United States - atmos_gasesECM1C_515 | ecosystem: Environmental > Terrestrial > Soil > Temperate... | reverse complement strand
CGCAAACGAGTTGATCGTCAAAGCGGCCGCGCCGGTGTTTGTCAGCGTTACCGTCATCGGTGCGCTGGTGGTCGCGAGCAGCTGGTTACCAAAGTCTAGACCCGTGGGAGCCAATCCCACGGCGGGAGAGTTCGAACCTGTCCCGCTCAGACTCACGTTCTGCGGGTTGTTCACGTCATCATCGGTGAAAACCAGCGTGGCTGCCTCCGCGGCGGCAACCGACGGTGTGAAGGTAACGCTGACACTGCACTGAGCCCCAGCCGCAACGCTCGGGGTGCAGGTGTCGGTGGCCTTGGCGAAATCACCGCTGTTTGTCCCGGTGATGGCTATGCTGCCGAAGTTCACCGTGACATTGTTATTGTTTGTCACCGTAACGGTCTGCGGCACGGACGTGGCGCCGACCGGCTGCACGCCGAAATCCGGGCTTGCTGGCGCGATTGCCAGAGTCGGGATCAACGTTAGCTTTGCAACATACGCGTCTACGATACCGGAGCCACCGGTCTCATTTAATGTCGTCTGAAAAGCGCTGGCAGAAACCGGCAAATCCGTAGCGGACGTTTCGCCGGTGATATACGCATTGGGAGGCGAGGCAGAGTCGATGGCAATTCCGTATATCGAGTCTTGAGACATGCCGGTGCTCCCCCCAAAGTAAGTGGCGTACAAGAGGTCGCCTTGGCCACCCCCGGCGGGATTCAGCTTGGCGATGAACGCTTCACCGTTTGGATTCAAGACAGTCGGTCGAAACGCCCCCAAAGTTTTCAGAGTTCCGGCTCCGGCAAAATCCGTCGAGAGTGTTGTCCCGGCCACGTAGGCATTACCGGAGGCGTCCACCTTGATGGCAAGACCGGAGTCACCTCCCGTTCCTCCCAAATAGGTAGAATACGGAACGGAGCTCAAGCCCGACTTGGTGGTATCCACCAGCGTTATGAAGGCCTTTCCAGAACCTGATCCAGTTGTATCGAAAGCTCCTGTTGTTGCGCCGGGAAAAGGGTAGTCGGTCGAGCTCGTGGTCCCCGTTACGTAAGCGACGTTATTCGGGCCCAAGGCGATAGCGAAACCTTGGTCTGCGATTGAGCCCGCCAGGTAGGTCGAATAAATCAGGGATGCGGGCCCAACTTGCGTGGTGTCAATCCTGAAAACGAATACACTCGCTGCTGTGTTTGCAGGAGGAGCCGACTGGTAGGCGGTAGCGCTCGTGGTGAAAGTTGAATCCGTGGAAGTCGTCGTTCCGACTACGTAGGCATTCCCGGAAGAATCAGCCGCAACTCCAAATCCTTCATCGCCATAGCCAAACACAGCCGCATTTGTTCCGTTTCCGCCCAAGTAGGTGGAATAAATGAGAGAGGCATCCTGTGACTGGGTCGTGTCGATTCGCGTAAGGAAGGCGTTTCCGTGGGTGTTGCTGGGAGCGCTCTGAAAAGGATTATTCGTAGGAAAGTCAGGTGAGTCGGTCAGTCCCACAACATAGGCATTCCCTACAGCATCGACGGCAACGCTGTTCGCATGGTCGCCTCCCGTTCCAGCTATGTAGGTGGAGTAGATCAAACCGCTTGGCCCGCTGACGGTCGGGTCGAGTTTGGTCAAGTATGCCGTACCGTAGTTATTGGAAGGGAGTGGACCAGCGTTCAAAGCGTTCGCCGAGGTCGTGGGGAAATCGGTGGCAAACGTGACTCCTGTCACATAGACCTTCCCCGAAGGATCGACCGCAATGCCGAACGCGCTTTCACCTGAACCGGTTGTTGAACCAGCCAGATACGTTGCGTAGAGCAGATTCGTTCCTGTGGGGTCCAACTCTGCAACGAACGAGGCCCCCGCACAATTGTTCGCTGCTCCGGGGAAGTCAGCGGACAGCGTTTGGCCTGCCACAAAGGCGTTGCCCGCACCGTCCACCGCAATTGCATGACCGGTATCTTCCGCGCTGCCGCCAAGGTAAGTCGAACAATTCAGCACCGGATCAAGAACCAGCGGCTTGCTGCGGTCATAATGGGCAACCGAGAACCTCACCCGGTGATCGGCGGCGACTACATACCTACCTTCAATCAAGCGCCGCTTGCCGTCGATCATCTGGTAGATGCGCGGCTTTTGTAGCTCGACTTCGCTGGCCGCGACACTCAACACCACGCTGCCCCTCGAGTTGAGGCGCATCTTGCGCGCCCCGGCGATTTTTAGTTGGATGGCTTCCGGGTCTGCTCCCGGCGCGACAAGGAAGTCATATTCCAATTTGCCTTGATTGCCGTAGAACACCACGTCTATACCCGGATAGACGCCTTCGTATTTCACGCGGCCATAAGAGGGCACGTCGGTGTGCCACTTTTTCGGATCATTCCCTAGGAAATAATTCGTTCTGGCCGGCAAGCGGCCCATTCCATTCACTGCGGGATGGAGATTTGCTCCTTCGAACTGTATGCGCAACGCGGTGAGCTGTCCCGCCTTGCGGGCTTTACGCATGGCCCGAAGGGAGGCGGTTCGATGAAGCGGGGACAGGTCATACTTGCGACGCGAACGAAGAGCGAGCAAGGCCTCGTGGGGGGTGAGAAATAGTTCGTAACCGGTGCCATGAGCGAGGTAACGGACTTCCTCTGCCGTTTGTCCCTGGTTTTCCTCAAAGCTCAACGGAAGCTTGCCGTAAGCTTCCCTCCAACGGGGAGTTTCCTTCGCGGCGGCCGCTTTCGCAGCTGCAAAAGGACTTCCGCCACTTGTGGCAAGAAGGGCATCCTGAGCACCTCCCAAAATAAGCCGGCCTGGCGATGGAGCATACGAGCGAGATCATCAAGCGCGTGCTGGCGATCCAACGGTCACGAGCACCTTTGCGGAGGTTGTAAAGGAACTATCAGCAGAACTGGCGAGGCTTAAAGAGGCGAACAACCTGAACCTCGTGTTTGAGCCGGAGTGGACCTCGGCGTCGGGCCGGAGCCGACCGAGGTTACGAGCATGGATCTCATATTCGAAAGTCGCAAGGTAGAAGGCTCCCTGACGGGGCCCCCGGCGACTAGTGATGCAACGCTCCGATTCAGTGTCCTGAGCGGCGTCCCGGCCATGATCGAGACCGTTCCACTCGAGCAAGCGGCGGCTGCTTACCGAACGCTTCCGGACGCTGGAAGTGGGTTAGCGAATCACATTAAGTGAGTGCCTTGACTCCTGCTTCAGGCGGAAGATCAGATCTGCCGCTGAACGCAAGGCATGGGTTCGCGCCCATGCCTTGCACCTGTAGTGGCGGGACGCAAAACGATTCGTCTGCGCGCCCTATAGGGAGTTCAAGAATGTGATGAGTTGCTGCTTTTCCGCCGGGCTTAGCTGGTGGAAACGCTCGCGCACTTCGTCGGCCTCACCGCGGTGCCGTTCGATGGCATCTTCCAGTGTCAGGGATCTGAGGTCGTGCATGTGCCGAGGATGCATTCGTAGCCCCCAGAGGGGCACGGTGCGCAGTTTGTTGGCTGTGTCTTGCGGTGGATTTTGGACGATGCCGTCTCCGGTTCCAATGTCGTGCAGGAGGAAATCCCCGTAGGGATGGACGATCTTGTTGCCCAAGGCCTCGGGCACGGTGAAGGCTCCTCCATTGATCACGGTTCCCGTGGGAGCGGTGACGATGGTGCCGACATGGCAGGTAACGCAGCCGATATTCTCGAACAGTTGTTGCCCCGCTTGAGAGGCCGCCGTTGCAGCCAGCGCCGGGTCTCGTGGAGGAGCTTTCGTGCCGCGGACGAACTGAGCAAAGTGGTCGATGTCTGCCAGGCCAATATTGTCGGGAACATCTTCGGGATCGCTGGTAGTTTTGCCAACAGTTGTGACGTCCTTTGGACGCAAACGGTTCGTTACGCCCATTTCGTTCAGGTAAGCGTCCCCAATGAACGAAAGCAAACTGCTGTGCTGATCCTTCCAGCCAAAGCGGCCAATGCGCGTCTGCCCGGGCGCTTCCAGGACAGGAACTTCGACTGCTTCGCCGTGAATTCTGCCCTCACTCACGTCTACCTGATGCTGCGCGATGGCCTGCAGAGTCTTATCGTCAATGGCCTCAACAAATCCGTCTCCTAAAGTGTTGAGAGCGGCCCGCAACGCCCGAATGTTTTCGGTGTCAGGTATGTGCTCCTGCGCCTGTGGGATTAGCGCGCGGTCATTGATGATGGAGCGGTTGGCGATGATATTCGCGCCGTCGTTTATGGGGACGGTAGCCGCAACGAAATTGCCGTTGGCGTCGTTGTGGCCGGCTCGAATCTCCGTGAACTGGCTGGATCCTCCGCTGACGGGGTTCTGATGACAATCCACGCAAGCTCTGGCATTAAACACAGGCCCCAACCCAGTACTTGCATCATGGTCTCGCTCGAACTTGGTTTGGTCGAGAGCATACGTATCGCCAGCGGGCTGTGCGATACCGTTGCTAACGCTCTGAGAACCTGCGCTTTGTGCGAGCGTCGCCGTGTCAAAGCCTGTTGGCGCTTCGGTGGGACCCTGCTGCGCAATACTGGCCAGAACAACGGCGAGTGTTCCTAATAGCAAGACCGCGAGAGAAACGCATCTATGGGACATTGTGGACTCCGAGTTAGTTTGAATTTCGCCGAGACCGATTCACTTCCTGAAGCCACAGCTCGACAATTCCTTCACGAGATGGAAGACTGCGAGAGATTAAGTTCCGCAGGAAGCTTCCCATCTTGAGAATAAATGGCATGCCGAGCCTCACTTCTATAGATCATCTATAGGGCCTATAAAATATCGACGTGTAGACTGTCAATTATCAGACGGCGAATCTCAGTGCCTGCTAAGTTTGAACGGTGAATTACCTAGCTCGTGCGGCTATGTAGTGAACCCGTTCTCGCTGTGAGCAGACAGCCGCTCACTCCAATGACCGATGCGACGACGTGTTTATTCCGGGAATTTGGAACCTTGAAGCGTATGCTTTTCCACTAAGCGTTCGCCGTTTGGCTGCATGTTTCTTTCCCGCCTTCCGATGCAGCGCACGCTTCCAGAGCTTGCATGAGGGGAAGTGCACTTCAGCAATGCGGTAAAAAACGAGGAAGGGCTTGCAGAGATACCACAATCTTGGTTGCGACAATCTTGCTTTTGCCGTCAAGCTTTTCGACCGCCAGCGGCACATGCTGGTTGGTATAGGCTCACTCAAAGACATCGGCATCTTTGGGGACGAGGGTATATGACTACAAGTCTTACGTCTGACATGAAAGACTCCCAGTGAGCAAATTTTTCTCAAAGACCCAGAGGAGGTCAGGTCCCCTGCTAGACAGCACACAGCGGCCCCAATAAGACTACAAAGCAGCGCCAAAGTTACAGATTCTCTTGAATCCACAGGGCCCACCCTTCCGAATCAATTCGGTAATTTAGCCTCACGACATCTAAGGTTTCGGATGCTTTTTTGTTCAATTCTGAGAAACTTTAGAGCGATTACGCAATCTCATGCAGAGCACTGGTCTGGAGGATGCAGCCGCAATTGATCGAGGCAGGCCGTTTCGCGATGGGGAGAAGGCATGAGTGAAAAGGCGGAAAGGTTTGGACGTGCTGGAACCCGATGATCAGGCGAGCTTCAAATGTTTGGTGCTCCCGCTGATGCGGCTTTCAATTTGGCGCGCTGGTTGCCGCCGGGCCTACTCACCGAGATCGGCCTTCTCATTGTTAACCGGCCGATCTGAGGGACCGAGACGTAAAGAGAGCTGAGTTGCTCCTCCTTCAGTTGAGCTCCTTGCTAGCGGGAGGAAGACGCTCTTCCGGGCGCAAGTCCCGGCAAGATCGACTCATTCCAGAGGGGCCCGTCACCCCAGGTGAAAGTTGGGTTGCACTGCTCCACGAATTGTGCGATAAGAAAACTAATCCCACCGAAAAATGAGCGCACATTGGCCGGTCAACTCATTGAAGGACTTACTCAGACGTTGGTGGCAAATGCAGCGTTCCCACGGTGGTTAAGACTCCCGGCGATGCCAAAGGCTTATGAGTTTCCTTGTGGTGCTACGATCATCATAGAAATGGATTTGGGCTGGTAAAGCGGACCGCCGCAGTAGGTGCTTGGAGTGGACATCCTCAAGATCATCGCCAACAAGGGATTCCGGCATGCTGTCGCGCAAAGCGTAATTGCCTGCTTGGTCCTGACGTCACTTACTGTTGTCTGCTACCGACTGCATTTGAATATTGCTACGGCGTGCCTCCTCTATATTATTGTCGTGGTCTTCCTAGCCCGCGCGGGGAACTTTGCCTCATCAATCGTTGCCTCCATCATCGCGGCTCTGTGCTTAGCGCATCTTGCTCCCCCCGCTTATTCTTTTCGGGTTGACGATCCGCTCGATGATGTGGCCATCGCAGCTTTCTTGATCACTTCGTCGGTCATCGCTCGTCTGGTCTCCAAACTCCGCGAGATGAGGAACGAGGCCGTCTCAAGCGTAAACCGCAAATTGATTGAAGCAGAAGAGAAGGAACGTATGCGGATCGGGAAAGACCTCGACGATAATATCTGTCAACGTATGATCCTGCTGGCTCTTCAGCTTCAACAATTGGAGACAGACGCTTCCGACCAACTGCGGAAGCAATCCTTGGAGATAAGCACCGACATTCAAGCCCTGGCGCACACCTTGTACCCTTCAAAGCTGGAATATTTGGGGCTGGTGGTGACTATGAGAGCTTTCTGCGGAGAGTTCGCCGTACGGCACAAAGTGGAGATTGACTTTGGAAGCCACGATGTGCCAAGCCGTCCGCCGCTGGAAATTTCACTTGCCCTGTTCCGAGTGCTGCAGGAAGCGCTGGACAACTCGGCGAAGCATAGCGGGGAGCGGCAGTTTAAAGTTGAGCTGTTCGGGACAGCGGGCGCAATCCATCTCATCGTGAGCGACCCGGGGGTAGGCCTTGACCACAAAGTGTCCGTGAAGGGAAACGGCTTTGGTCTCACCAGTATGAGGGACCGGCTGAAGCTGGTGAATGGAGCGTTTTCAATCGACTCACAGCCAAAGCGAGGCACGAAGATACATGCCAGCGTGCCGCTCAGAGAATAGTTCCGCCTTCGCGGGCCGAGGATGAGGCACCCAAATTTAAGAACTAAGCGGCATCGATTTTCGCAAGTTCGCGCAGTTCAGCTTCCGGCACAGGACATTCTGCGGTGCCACAATCCAAGCAGACAACGAGCTCCGGAAATACCCTGTGGTTGGCGAATTGTCGTTTTGCTTCGGTGTGACAATGTGACACTGCGCTGAACCTTGACACCGTACCAATTCGCCAGGCACACACGCCTCCCGCTAAGGGACGTATCCTCCGCACTTGGGCGCAAAATCTCTAAAATGTACAATGGTGCTTTTGTGAACTGCTGTATTATCAATCCGGAGGAGTGGCAGAGTGGCTGAATGCGGCGGTCTTGAAAACCGTTAGGCTCGAAAGGGTCTCGGGGGTTCGAATCCCCCCTCCTCCGCCAGAAATCCAAGGTACAACAATAAGCGCCGCCTAAAATAGTCTCCGCAATCCATTTATATTCTAGCCAAGCCGAGGAATTTCAAAACGGCGGCGCCAGTTACGAGAGCCTATACTGGAAGCCGCCAAGTCTATGACCTCTTCCCGCGCCATCACTTGGAGCCTGGGGATTTGGGCGTTCGTCCTTGCCCTTTATGCCGGCGTTTCCCTGTCGCATCCGCGCGGCTCGCAGACGCTAGTCGCGTTCGGCGATGTGGTGCAGTGCACCGTGCCGTTGATTGCGAACGCCGGGCTGCTCCTCAACGCGGGTACGCCGTACTGGCGGCGCAACATCTTCTGGATGCTGATCGCGTTGAGCTGCACGCTATGGATGATCGGGCAGTTTGAATGGACCTATTATGAGGTCTATCTACATAAGCCGTTGCCCGGGCTGTATCCAGGCGACATTCTGTTTTTCTTGCGGGGCATTCCGCTAATAGCTGCGCTGGCTCTCCAACCGCACCGCAAGCGCGGCGAGGTGCGCGCCCGGCTCGGATACCTGGACTTCGGCCTGTTGTTGGCCTGGTGGACGTTCGTTTACATCTTTTTTGTGATGCCCTGGCTTTACGCGACGCCGGATATCGCCCAGTACAATCACAATTTCAACGTTATCACCGACACGCAAAACGGCCTCATTGTGCTCGGGCTCATCTTGTTGTGGCTGCGAAGCCACGGGGCTTGGAAAAAAGTGTACTTCCATCTGCTCGGCGCTTCTGTGGTTTACATGCTGGCCTCTTTGGTCGTGGATGTGCAAAGTGATGTCGGCATTTATTACACGGGAAGCCTGTACGACCTCCCGATTATTTCTTCTTTTTTCTGGCTCGCATTGGCCGGCTTGATCGCTTATTTGAATCGCGCGCAACTGGACGCCGCTCAACCGGGGGAATCGCTCGATTCCCGCGACGATTCCGCAGAAAATGTCCACGGTTGGTCCAGCCATCTGGCCATGACGGCGGTCGTTTCTCTGCCTCTTCTCGCTCTATATAGTTTGCATGCCGACAATATGGAACCGGGCGTTCGTGATTTCCGGTTGGTGACCACCGTGGTGGCGGCGTTGCCGCTAGCCGGCTTGATCTTCGTGCGCAGCCACTTTGCGGAGGTGGACCGCGCCCGCCTGCTCGTGCAGTCCGAACAAGCACTGGAAAATCTGAAGCGCCTTCAGGCGCAGCTCGTTCAAACGGAGAAGCTTGTGTCGCTGGGGCAGCTCGCCGCCGGTGCCGCCCATGAAATCAATAATCCTCTCGCCGCGATTCTCGGGTTTTCCGATCTCCTGGCCGATGATCAAACCCTGCCTGAGAAGGCGCGTTGCACGGCTTCGAAGATCCGAGAACAGGCACGGCGGACCAAAACGCTGGTAGGAAATTTGCTCAGCTTCGCGCGCCAGGTGCCCCCCGAGCGCACGCTCCTCGATATCAATACCGTGGTAAACAATGCCGTTCAGCTTCGCGCACTCGACCTCCGCCCTTCCACGGCGCGCATTGAACAGCAGCTCGAATCAGTGCTTCCCGGAGTGCGCGGCGATGGGAATCAGCTCATGCAGGTCTTCTTCAATCTCATAAGCAACGCGGTGGACGCCATGGAAGCGCACCAAGGCGGCGTGCTTACGATTAAGACCATGCGCGACCGCGGCAACGTGGTCATTCTGTTTTCCGACACCGGTACCGGCATCAAGGAGCCGCATCGCGTTTTCGATCCCTTTTACACCACCAAACCCGTGGGTAAGGGCACAGGTCTCGGTCTGAGCATCTGCTTCGGAATCGTTCAGGAACACAGCGGGAAGATTCTTTGCTACAACCGCCAGGAAGGCGGCGCGGTTTTTCGCGTCGAACTGCCGGCGGTTCTTGCGGGCCTTCCAGCCAGGGAATTACAACAGCTCACCGCCCAAGGATCGAATCCGCGCAAACGCGCTTGAAGGGCCCTGCTTTGCTCGGCATCCTCGCTAAACCGCGTGCGACTCGTGTTAGAGTTTTCCATCTTGGGAGCCCGCTCCTTTCCACGGAGACCGAATGCCCGAAATAGCCATTCGCACGCAAAGGCTGACCCGCAGATTCGGGAACCTCACCGCCGTTGACGGCGTCGACCTCCAGGTTGCCGCCGGCCAGTTTTTCGGTTTCCTCGGGCCGAATGGTGCGGGCAAATCCACCACCATTAAGATGCTCACCGGCTTGCTTGCACCAACCGCGGGAAGCATGGACCTTCTCGGGCTGGACTTTGCGACGCATCCTGTCGAAGTGAAGCGCCAGATCGGCGTGGTGCCGGAAGGCATGGGGCTTCTCGAACGCCTCACCGGTTCGGAATACTTGCAATTCGTCGGGCGCATGTACGGTCTAGATCGCCGAACGACACAACAGCGCGCGAACGAGTTGCTGGATTTCATGCGACTCGCGGACCGCCCCAAAACGTTGATCGCGGACTACTCGCATGGAATGCAAAAGAAACTGGCGCTTGCCGCCGCGGTCATTCACGGGCCGCGGATTTTGTTTCTGGATGAGCCGTTCGAAGGCGTCGACGCGCTCGCAGCGGGTGTGCTCAAAGCTCTTCTGGGTCGCATGACCGAGCGCGGCACTACGATTTTCCTGACATCCCACGTTTTGGAAATTGTCGAGCGCCTTTGCAGCCACGTGGCCATCATTCACAAAGGGAGGCTTGTGGCGCAGGGTTCGCTGGAAGAGTTGCGCGCCGACATTTCCGGCGAGGCCGGCAGCAAAACGACGCTCGAACAGGTGTTTCTCTCGATTGTCGGGCAGGACGGCACCGAACGCCCACGTTTGGAAGAACTCTCATGGCTGATGTAGCCAGCCCCATCGGGATACTGACGCAAGTTCGTGTGGTTGCCGGGCTGCGCTGGCGCATTCTTCGCAACGGTCTGCGCAAGAAGGCCAGTCGTTTCGATCTGCTCGGCCTGATCCTTCTCGGAGTTTTTAGCGGATTTTTCGTGGTGGGGCTGTGCGTCGCTTTCTTCACCGGTGCTTATGCGTTTCTTTCCGAAGGCCGCTTCGGCTTGTTTGGGCTGCTGTTCTGGGGCATTTTCCTGTTCTGGCAGTTATTTCCCATTTTTGCAGCGGGGTTCGGGGCCAGCTTCGAATTCCGCTCGATGCTCCGTTTTCCGCTGAATCTCACCGCGTTTTACGTCATCGGTCTGGCCTACGGCTTGGCGGATTTTTCCGCGGTGGCCTCGGTTTGCTGGCTTGCCTCCATGACACTCGGCGCGGCAGCGGCGCGGCCGGGAGTGCTGCCCGCGATGCTGTTGGTTGCGGCGCTGTTCTTATTGCTCAACGTGACTTTGGAGCGGCTTGTTGGTTCGTGGCTCGAGCGGTTGCTCTCGCGGCGCCGGACCCGCGAGTTGTTTTTCGCTCTGTTCATTCTCGCAATGGTTTCTCTGAACCTCATCGAACCGACTATGCGCCACTATGGCGGATTGTTGGGGCCGCTGGCTCTGCGGATCATTCCGTATTTTGCGTGGCTTCCGCCTGCGCTTGCGGGCAGAGCGATTGCGGCGGCCGCGGAGGCCCGGTTCGGATGGTTGGTTTTGGGTTCGGCGGGGCTGTTCGTTTATGCCGCGGTGTTCAGCGTTTTTCTCTGGCGGCGATTCGCTTCGCAATATCGCGGAGAAGAACTGAGTGAAACCGCAGCGCCCGTGCCTGCGGCAGCACGCGCCCTAGCAAAACCGGCAGACTCCTCAGATCGTTTGAGTGCGCTATCGCCGCAAGTGGCCGCGGTCGTCCGTAAAGAGTTCCGCTACCTCACGCGCAACACCTTTTCCTTTTTCACCCTGATCATGCCCCCGGTAATGGTCCTCATCTTTGGCACCATGTTTGCCGGAAAACACCCGGCCTCGGAGCATCCGGTCTCTCCTGAAATTCTCTTCCCGGGCATCATGGCCTATCTCGTCCTGATTCTGATGGGGCCTGCCTATAATTGCTTTGCCTTTGAAGGCCGCGGCATCCAAACCTACTTCATGGCGCCGCTGCATTTTCGTGACATTTTTCTTGGCAAGAATCTGATGCTCCTGTCGGTGCTTGGCGTTGAAACCGTATTGTCTTTGGTGATGCTCGCCTGGCTGCTGGGATTGCCCTCGCTCCCCGTCTTCCTGGCTACGATGGCTGCCATCGTGTTTGCCGTCGTTGGGCAGCTGAGCATTGCCAACTGGTCTTCGGTCACCTTGCCGCGCAAGCTCGAATTCGGCCAGATCCGCGGTCAGCGGCAGTCCGGCATGGCCGTGCTCGTGGCCTTTGCCGCGCAAATTGTGTTCGGCGGAGTGTCCGCGGTGGTTCTTTTTAGCGGGCGCTGGACGGGGAATCGTTGGTTCCCCGCTGAAGCCTTCACCTTGCTTGCGGCGGCGGCCGTCGGTGGCTACTTTGCCTCGCTTGACGGCATGTCGCGGCTGGCCGAAGAAAAGAAAGAAGTGCTGATCGAAGCGTTGTGCCGATGATGCAGGCCGAGTGTCATGGTCTAAGAGGAGAATGCTTCATGAAGTGGCTCGTTCGAACCGCGAGTTCGCTGCTGTTTCCTTTGCTCATCGCCTGCTCCGCAAGTGCGCAGGCCGCTTTTGATCTTTGCCATTTTGACCAAGTTCCCGCAGTTTCGGGCTACGAACAGCCGCTGATCGAGGAGCTTCGCGCCGAGCTTCGCCCTCTCTCACCCAAGACCGATAATCTCGGTAACCTTTGGGTTACCTTTGGGAGCGGCTCGCCACAACGCTTGCTGGTTGCGCCCGTCGATGAACCTGGTTACGTCGTCAGCGAGATCACTCCGGACGGCTACTTGCGCGTGCAACGCTTGCCGCAAGCCGCACCCAATCCGGTATTTGACACGCTGCATTTTGCCCAGACAATTTGGGTAATGACGCGCTCCGGAAAGAAAGTTCCCGGAGTCTTCGCCGGGCTGAGCATTCATCTTCAGCCCGCGCGTGTTAACCCCCCGAAAATGAATCATCCCGACGAAATGTACGTGGATCTTGGCGCCACAGGCGCTGCCGACGTGCATGCTGCGGGGGTGGACCTCCTCGATCCAATTGCACTCCAACGGAAATGGTTTCCGGTAGGCCAAGGTGGGGAAGCAGGAGCGGCCGCCGGCGATCGCTTTGGATGCACCGTATTGTCGCAGTTGCTCGAACGAATCAAGGACGCCAAAGCGAAAGGGACAACAACCGTCGCGTTTCTAACGCAACAGTGGACCGGAGGGCGCGGCCTCAATCGTTTACTGGAAGAGACAAAGCCAGACGAAATGATTTTTGTCGGCCGCATGGCGACAGGCGGCAAAAGCGTCGCCAGGGCCGGTACCGCGGCGCTCACGCCTGGGGATGGCGTGCTTCTGGGAGTGGAAGACGCGTCAGCGCCGCTGAGTGCGTTTCCCGGCGAGATCAAAGCCATTGCCGAAGCGGATGGCGAACGCGTGACAGCCGTAAGCGCGTCGCTGCCACGGATAGCGGGCTATGCCAAGCCAAACGCATTTCCGGAACGCTTCGCGCAACTTGGAATTCCGACTCTTTGGCCGGTGACCCCTGGGGAGTCCATTTCCTCGGGCGATAGCGGGAATCTGGAACGACTGCTTGAAGCGTATTTACAGGTCCCTAAGTCCACCACTGGCGGGCTACGAGGAGGTTCTGGCGGCGGCACCGAAATCTCCGACCTTACAGCGCTGGTCGACGCGTATGGCGCAAGCGGCCATGAAGAAAACGTTCGCAAAGTGGTTCTCAATCGGTTGGATCCAAGATTGCAGAAAGAAGCGGAGACCGATGGGGACGGAAACCTGATCTTGCATCTTGGCGATCGAAAGCCCGACGCAAAGTCGCCACGGATTGCGTTTGTAGCGCATATGGACGAGATCGGATACGAGGTGAAGAAAATAGAAAACGATGGGCGACTCTTGGTATCCGTTCTGGGAGGAGGCTATCCAGAATACTTTCTGGGGCATGTTGTCGTCATTCATAAAGCCGATGGGAATTCTGTTGGCGGAGTGCTCGAGTTGCCGGCAGGTTGGGATCAGCCGGGATTCGAATGGCCGCATGGGCCGCACTCGATGGAAGAGCCCGTGTACGTTTACCTCGGCACGCGCTCCGCGGAAGAAACGCAGAAGCTCGGAATCAAAGTGAGAGATTGGATCACCATTCCCAAGGAATATCGCCCCCTGCTGGGAACGCGCGCCAACGCGCGCAGCTTCGATGACCGGGTCGGTTGCGCCGCGCTTGTCGAAGCGGCGCGGGCGCTCGGGCGGGATTTGCCGGGGCGCGACGTGACGTTTATCTGGTCGACGGAAGAAGAAGTCGGGCTGAAGGGCGCAGCGGCAGCCGCGGAGCACATGGCCAAACAGGGCCGCACGCCCGATTTTGTTTTTGCCATCGACACTTTCGTCAGCGCCGATTCTCCGCTCGAATCGAAGCGCTTCGCTGACGCAGAAATTGGCAAAGGATTCGTGGTTCGGGCAGTAGACAATTCGAACATCACGCCGCGCGAATACGTCGATCGTGTCGTCAAGCTGGCGTACGAAAACGGCATCCCCGCGCAATACGGCGTCACCGGCGGCGGCAACGATGGCGCGGTCTTCACGCGCTATGGCTCGGTGAATATTCCGCTGGGCTGGCCTTTGCGCTATTCGCATTCCCCAGCCGAAATCATCGA